>Ga0268298_10000711_pt1 | contig 42278 bp, 44 predicted proteins | sample WWTPWeurt_MetaG_FD_194462 | JGI IMG/M metagenome (GOLD analysis project Ga0268298, IMG submission 194462) | Activated sludge microbial communities from WWTP in Nijmegen, Gelderland, Netherland - WWTP Weurt | ecosystem: Engineered > WWTP > Aerobic digester > Activated sludge | place...
AGAAACACCCGATCCGGCCGAAGGCCTGGCCGAAGGCGACGCCCGGGGCGAAAACATCGGCGGCGGTTCCCCAAGGGACCTTTTTTCGTCGGAAATACAGGATTCCCGCGACGACGCCCCCCAGGAGCCCCCCTTGCCACATGAGCCCCCCGCGCCACACTTTGAAAACGTCCCCGGGCGCCCCCGCGAATTCCCCCGCGTGGAAGAGCACATAAAACAACCGCGCGCCCGCGAGGCCGCCGGCGAGGAGAGGAAGCCCCGCGTCATTGACGAGGTCTTTGGAAAACCCGGCGCGCTTCGCCGCGGCCGCCGCGACGGCCAGCCCGGCCAGAAACCCGACGGCGACGAACAGTCCGTACGTGTGCAGGGCGAAGTCGCCGACGCGGAACAGAATGGGATGCATCAGTCTTTGCCGAGGCGGGGGGCGAAATGCTGGACGATCAGGCAGCCGATGCCGACGGTGATGGCGCTGTCGGCGACGTTGAAGGCGGGCCAATGCCAGCCGCGCCAATGGAAATCGAGGAAATCGATGACCGCCCCGTGGCGCACCCGGTCGATCAGGTTCCCCAGGGCGCCCGCCCACACGAACGGCAGACCGCCGCGCGCCCAGACGCCTTGGGCGGCGAAATCCTTGCCCATCTTGGCGAGCACGGCGAGGATGACCACCGTTACGCCGATGAAGAGCGCGTTCGACTGGGGCAAAATGCCGAAAGCCGCCCCGGTGTTGCGGACGTGGACGAGGTTGAAAAAGGGGAACACGTCGACGGCCCCGTGAAGGGGAAGCGCCCGCCGCGCCCACTCCTTCGTGATTTGGTCCAAGGCGAGGAGAGCGAGGACGGCGGCGACCGCCGCGCGCCGCTTCACGCGGGGAGGCCGGCGGCTTCGGCGTCGGCGCAGCGGGCGCAAAGGCCCGCCGGAGACAAGTCGCGCCACAGCCAGCACCGGGCGCATTTTGACCCGGGGGCGACCGCCGCCGGTCCCGGGGCGGGGGCGTCCCCCGCGGCGCCTTCGAGGCGGACGGCGGCGACTCCCAGCACCGACGCCAATTCGGCCGGAGAAAGGCCGGCGAGCGTTCCGCCCGCGGGAAGGGCCAGGGGCACCGCCGCGTCGTTGGCGCTTTTGACGACGCCGGCCTGACGGGCTTTTTCCACGGCTTCGTTCACGGCGCGCCGCGCGCGCAAAAAGTCGGCCATGGCGGGCGTTTCGGGCAGCGCCGTCGGTTCCGGGAAGGGGTTCAGAAAAACGCTCTCGGGGTTGTCGTCGGCGCCCAACAGATTTTGCTCCCGCAGGGTGTTCCAGGTTTCTTCCGCCGTGAAAGAAAGGAGCGGCGCCAGGATCTTCGCCAGGTGCCGCGCGATGATCCAAAAAGCCGTTTGGGCGCTGCGTCGGCGCGGGGCGTCGGGTGGGTCGCAGTACAACACGTCCTTGCGCACGTCCAGATAATATTCGGACAGGACATTGATGCAGAAGCCGTCGACCAGGGCCGCGGTGACGAGGTGGAATTCCGCGTCGTCGTAATGGCGGGCGGCCCGGGCGATGGTGTCGTTGAGGGCGCCCAGGGCGGCCCGGTCGAGCGTTTCCATTCGGGCGGCGGGCACGGCGTGTTGCGCGGGGGCGAAGTCCGCGAGGTTCCCCAGCAAAAAGCGCAGGGTGTTCCGGATTTTCCGGTACCCGTCGATGACGCGGTCGAGGATGTCCTGGGAAAGGCGTACGTCTTCGCGGTAATCGGTGACGGCCACCCACAGCCGCACGATGTCGGCGCCGTATTTTTGAATGAGTTCCTGGGGGGCGATGACGTTGCCGAGGGATTTGGACATGGCCCGGCCCTGCCCGTCCAGGACGAACCCGTGGGTGAGCACGCGGCCGTAGGGCGGCTCGCCCGTGAGGGCCACCGCGGGCAGGAGCGAGGTCTGGAACCAGCCGCGGTGCTGATCCGACCCTTCCAGGTACATGACGTCGCCGCGCTTGATCCCGCGGGTCTCCGGGCGTTGTCCCAACACCGCTGCCCAGGACACGCCGGAGTCGAACCAAACGTCGACGATGTCTTCTTCCTTTCGATAGACCGTGTGGCCGCATTTGGCGCAGGGCGCCGTGGCCCCGAAGTGGGCGGCGTCTTTTTCGTACCAGACGTCGCCGCCGTGTTTTTTGAATTCGTCGACCACGCGGTCGAAGACCGCGCGGTCCCGCAGGGGCTCGCGGCATTGCGCGCACAGGAACATGGGGATGGGCGTGCCCCAATACCGCTGGCGCGACAGGCACCAATCCGGGCGCGACCGCAGCATGCCCAAAATACGTTCCTGACCGTAGTCCGGAATCCATTCCACGTGGTTCGTGCTCTGGATCAAAGCCGTGCGGAAGGCGTTGCTCACTTTGAGGAACCACTGCAACGCGGCGCGGAAGAGAATCGGGTTTTTGCAGCGCCAGCAGTGGGGGTAACTGTGCGAAATTTTGAGCTCGCGGAGGAGCGTTTGGGCCTTGGCCAGCCGCTCCACGATGAGCGGGTTCGCCTCCCACACGGAGACGCCGGCCAGATCCTGGGGCAGCACCTCGGGCACGAACCGGCCGCGGTCGTCCACGGGGGAGAGCACGGGCAGGCCGTAGGCCTTGCCGACGGCGTGGTCGTCCTCCCCGTGGCCGGGGGCGATGTGGACGACGCCGGTGCCCTCTTCCGACGAAACGAATTCGGCCAACACGCCCTGGGCGTCGTTGCTGTTGAGGGGGTTCTTGGCCACCAGGCCCTCAAGGCTTAAGCCGTCGACGGCGGGGGCGTCGGCCCGGCCGGGGCCGAACATCTCTTCCAAGAGCTTCCAGCCGGGATCCCCGACCAAAAAGCGTTCGTGGGTTTGGGACGATTCGTAAAGCCGGTAGCGTCCTTCCGGGTGGAAGGCCAGGGCCACGTTGGCGGGCAGCGTCCAGGGTGTGGTCGTCCATACGAGGACGGAGACTTTTTTCCCGGGCGCTTTGGCGAGCCGCTGGGCCTCCGGGTTGGCCGGCCATTCCACCACGGGAAATTTCACGAAGACCGACGTCGAGGTTTTGTCGGCGTATTCCACCTCGGCTTCGGCCAGGGCGGTCTCGCAGGTGGGGCACCAGTAAACGGGTTTTTTGTCCTGGACGATGTATCCCTTTTCAAAGAGGTCGTAAAACGTCCGGGCGATGCCGGCCTCGTAGTCGGGCGACAGGGTTTTGTAGGGGTGGTCCCAGTCGCCGAGCACGCCGAGGCGTTTGAATTCCCGTTTCTGGGCCTCGACCCAATGCTCGGCGTAGCGCGTGGCCTCTTGCCGGAAAGGCACTCGGCCCACCTTGCGCTTGTCCCAGCCCTTCTCTTTCATGAGCTGGTGCTCGATGGGCAGGCCGTGGCAGTCCCACCCCGGGATGTAGGGCGATCGGAATCCCCGTTGGGATTTGTGTTTGACGATGATGTCTTTCAGGATCTTGTTGAGCGCGTGGCCCACGTGGATGGCGCCGTTGGCGTAGGGCGGGCCGTCGTGGAGAACGAACGCCGGGCCGCGGGCGTTTCGTTCCTGCATTTTCTTGTACAGGTGCATTTTTTCCCAGTGGGCCAACAGGCCAGGCTCCCGTTGGGGGAGGTCGGCTTTCATGGGGAAATTGGTTTTGGGCAGCCGGACGTTGAATTTTTGTTTCATGGAACGACCATTCTACCCAATTTTGAGGGGGATCGACGGCGACGGGGCCCGCCCCGCGGCGCGGGGCGGGCCGGCCGCGGTCAGGACTTGCGGCGCGCGCGGCGGGCGGCTGTTTCGCCCTGCCGCGCGTAGTCGATGGCTTCGCCCAACACCCGGGCGGCTTCCTGGGGCGCGTGGAACCCCATGGAGTTCTCGGCGGCGATGAAGTCCAGCCGCCATTGGGCCTTGCGTTGGAGGTCGCGGGCGGTGGCCAACTGGGCGTCGGGCACCCCGTCTTTTTTGGCTTCGGCCATGGCGTCCAGTTGGTCCATGAGCGCCTGGGCCGCCCGCTGCATCAAGGCGTGGTTGCGCTCCTGAATCAAGTCCACCCGCGCCTTGATTTCGTTTTCGGGGATGCGGTGGCAGGTTTGGCAGGCCCGGTTGATGTTGAGGAGCGGGCTGCGTACCCAGTGGTCGGAAACTTTGGTGGCGCCGTCGCGCATGTACGGCATGTGGCAGTCGGCGCAGGAGACGCCGCTGCGGGCGTGCACGCCCTGACTCCACAGCTCGAATTCCGGGTGTTGGGCTTTGAGGACCGGCGCGCCGGTCTCGGCGTGTTTGTAGTCGAAGAAGGTCTCCCCGTCGGGGAATTTGGCCGTGTTCCAAAAGTCCTCCACGTTCTCGGCGCGCAGGCCCTTGCCCCAGGGGAAGGTGAGGGGCTGTTTGGGGCCGCAATAATATTCCACGTGGCACTGGCCGCAGACAAAGGAGCGCATCTCGGTCTGCCCCGCGAGGCTGTTGGGGTCGTAGGGCGCGCGCCGGTCGCCGGCGCGCCAGCGCTCGATGGACGGTAGGTGCGGCGCGGGGGCGTTGGAGGCCGCGAAGGCCTGGACGCCTCGGATGAACCCCGGCCGCGTGACGCGCAGTTTCATGGTTTTGGGTTCGTGGCAGTCGACGCAGCTCACCGGGTGCGCGTGGCCCAAGTCGTGGAGCTGTTTGTTCGCCTCTTGGTACGTCAGCTTGTGGCTGGCCTCAAAGCCTTTCATGGCGTCGCCGTTTCCCAGAGCGCGATAGAGGGGCATGATGGAGGCGTGGCAATGCAGGCACGACCCCGACTGGGGCTTGGTGAGCCGCTCGGTTTTCTCCTGATCGGCGAGCATGTAGGCGTGGCCGCGCCGATCGCGATAGTCGATGGCGAAGGCGTAGCCCGCGAACATCCGCTTGAGCCAGGGATCCCGGTCCATTTTTTCCTGGGGCATGGCCTCGCTGCCGCCGTGGCCCCCGAAGCGGGTGCGCGTGGACAGCGCGGTGAGCTTGTAGGTGTCGTATTCCTTGGGCCAGTTCACGCCCCACTGGGCGGGGTCGGTGGTGTCTTCGGTGACCTCCACGAGTCGCACGTAGGGGCGCCGCGCTTCGCTCTTGCGTTCGAAAATATTAACGAGCAGCGCGGTCACGCCGGCCGTCGCGGCGACGAGGCCGAGAGCGACGAGCGCGACGGTTTTTTTGGATTTCAATACGTCGGGGAAGAGGGTCATGAGGCGGGTCCTTTGGTTTCGTTGGAATCGTAAATTCGGCCCATCCCGGTTTTGTCGCCGTGACCGACGTTGCGGTGGCAATGGACGCAGCGCAGGGCGCCGCGCTCCCCCGTCAGGCCCGTGCCGTGAACCAGCGTTTCGTGGCAGCGGAGGCAGTTGTCCTGAAGGATCGCGTCGTTGCGGGGGGTGACCAGGATCGGTTCGTGGAAATCTTGAAAGGTGAACCCCTTGGAGTGCCGGTAGCCGTTGTCGGCCTTGGCGAGGTATTTGGGCACGAGGGCGTGGGGCAAGTGGCAGTCCACGCATTTGGCCACGTTGTGGTGGCTGGCTTTTTGCCAGGAATCAAAGGACGCCTGCATGATGTGGCAGTTGACGCAGGCCTTTGGGTCGGCGCTGAAATACGACAGCCCTTCCGCGTAGCGGAAGGTGTAAGCTCCCACGCCGACGAAAAGGCTGGCCAACACCAACAATAACCAAAGGCTTTTTTGGGGAACGCTCACGACGGGATTTTACTTAAATTGGAAAGGCGGGCGAAAAACGCCCGCTTCCGTGACGAGGGCGGAGATCAGCCGCGCGGGGGTGACGTCAAAAGCGGGGTGGCGCGCGCGGGCGCCGGCGGGAGCGAGGCGACGACCGGCCAGGGTTAAGACTTCCTCGGCGCTGCGCTCTTCGATCGGGATGTCCTCGCCGCGGGCGCAGTTTCGATCGAGGGTGGACGTGGGGGCCGCCACGTAAAGAGGCACCCCGTGGTGGCGCGCCAGGAGGGCCAGGCCGTAGGTGCCGATTTTGTTGGCCGTGTCGCCGTTCCGGGCGACGCGGTCGGCGCCGACGATCACGGCGTCGATTTTTTCGGTTTTGAAAAGATGCGCCGCCGCGTTGTCAGTGATGATTTCGTAGGGAATTCTTTCGCGGGACAGCTCCCAGGCGGTGAGCCGCGCGCCCTGCAGGTACGGTCGGGTTTCGTCGACGTACACGCGGCGGACGATTCCCCGCGCGTGGGCGGAACGCACGATCCCGAGGGCCGTGCCGTGGCCGGCCGTGGCCAGGGCGCCGGCGTTGCAGTGGGTCAGGAGGACGGCGTTGCGCGGGAGGAGAGCCGCCCCGCGTTCGCCGATGCGCCGGCAGGCGGCGACGTCTTCAGCGGCGATGGCGCGGGCTTCTTTTTCCAGTCGAGCGGCGAGGCCGTTGCCGCCGACGGCGGCGACGCGGGCCATGCGCTCCAGGGCCCAATACAAGTTGACGGCGGTGGGGCGGGTGGCGGCGAGGCGCCGGCGGGCGGTTTCCAAGCGGCGGGGCCGAAGGCCATTTCTGGCGCGGGCAGCGAGGGCGAATCCAAACGCCGCGGCGCAACCGATGGCGGGGGCGCCGCGGATCGACATGTCCCGAATCGCCCGGGCCACGTCCGCGTCGGTGCGGCAGGGGATCCAGCGGACGCGCGCGGGCAGATCCCGCTGTTCCAAAACGTCAAGACGATTTCCGCGCCAGCGGAAGGGAGCGACGCGCACGCGGCGGGACGAATCTAAGGGATCGTCTCCATCATGTCTTCGAGCTCTTCCTCGGCCCGGCCGGAGATTTCCACGGTCTTCTCCTTGCCTTTTTGGCCGCGGACGATCTTAACGCTGCGGTTCTTGACCTCGAAAAACTCCGCCAGGTAGCTGGTGAGCTCGTTGTTGGCTTTCCCGTCGATCGCGGGCGCGGCCACCTTCACCCGGACGGTGGACCCGATGCGGCCCACCACTTCGCTGCGAACGGCGTTGGGAATCACACGGACACGAATGATCATCGTCGACTCTCCTTCGGGCCAGACGCGGGAGACCCGGGCTAAAGGGTCGGCCGCGCGCGGCGGGGTTTCCGGGGACGTCCCCGGATCCAATCTACATCATCGATAAGTCTTTGGACCTTCGGGCGGCGTCGGCCAGGGCCTTTTTGAAAAGCCCGGCCAAGTCGCCCCGCATTAAAACATTCAACGCGGCCTCGGTGGTGCCGCCGGGGCTTGTCACGCGCCGGCGCAGCTCCGTCGGCGCGTCGGGGGTCTCGACCAGCATACGGCCGGCCCCGTAAATCGTTTGCCGGGCCAAAGCCTCGGCCATGGACGCGGGCAGTCCCAGGGCGGCGCCGGCGGCCGCCATGACCTCGGCCAACAGGAACACATAGGCCGGGCCCGATCCCGACAAGGCGGTCACAGCGTCCATGCGCGCCTCGTTGGTTTTCCACACGGGCCCCAGGGCCGAAAGAAGCCGCTTGGCGGCCGCTTCGTTCTTGGGTCCGGCGTGGGTTCCTCGGCAATACACCAGGGCCCCGGCCCGTAACAACGCCGGCGTGTTGGGCATGGCGCGAATCACCGGCACACGCCCCAAAATTTTTTCAATGGTCGCCGTTTTGACCCCGGCGGCCACCGACACCACGGTGTGTTTCGGCCCCGCGGCGCCACGGATCTCCCGCAGAAGGTCCCCCATCCCCTGGGGTTTGACGCAGAGAACGACCACGTCCGCCCAGGCCGTCGCCGCGCAATTATCGGCGCCGGCGCGAACTCCTGTTCTTTTGGACAAGGCGCGACGTCGGTCGGCCGCGACGTCCGTCACCCACAGATCCCGGGGGCGGGCTTGCCCCGCCGCCAGGAGGCCTTTGACCAAAGCGCCGCCCATATGGCCCGCGCCCAAGACCGCGATCTTCACGAGCGGTTGCCGAACAACGCCGTGCCCAGCCGCACCATGGTGGCGCCTTCCTCGACGGCGATTTCGAAATCCGCCGACATGCCCATGGACAGGATGGGCTTGTCGCTCTGGAAAAGCGCGCGGTGTCGGTCGAAAAGTTTCTTTAGCTGGCGAAAATAAGGCCGCGTTTGTTCGGGGCGGTCGAAAAGGGGGGCCACGCCCATCAACCCTTCAATGCGCACAAAGGGGAACCGGGTGGCCTGTTCCAAGAACGCCGACAGATTTTCCAGGGGCAGACCCTGTTTGGCCGGTTCCTCCGAAACCTTGACTTCCACCAGGCAGCTCACGGGTTGGGCCCGGCGGCCGCTTTCTTTGTCCAGGAGTTGCAACAGCTTGAGGCTGTCCACCGATTGGACGCAATCGAAAATTTCCAGGGCTTTCCGGGCCTTGTTGGTCTGTAAATGCCCAATCAAATGCCAGCGGGGTCGGCGGTCTTCCGGGAACCGCCCCCGCAACGAGTCGATTTTTCGCTCCGATTCTTGCACGCGGCTTTCACCGAATTGCCAAAGACCCAAGTCCCAGGCCTCCAGCACCCGTTCCGGGGGAAGGGTCTTCGTCACCGCCAGAATATCGATGTCGTTGGGGTTCGTTTTCGCCCGTTCGGCCGCCCGGCGCACCCGAGCCCGAACGTTTTCCAGGGTTTGGGAGAGCGCGGATGCGGTGGGAAGGAGCGCCATGGGAACTCTAGTATTATACCAGATTTCCGCCTTGCCCGAAACTCTTGCCAGCCCCATCCGGAAATGGTTTACTAAACTCTCAACTTTCCGAAGTTGAGGGATCGGAATAATAAGGAGATAACAATGAAATCGTTGAACAACAGATTTTTTCTGTCATTGACCTTGGGTTCCATGGGTTTCCTTTTGGCGGGTTGCCCCAAAGCGAAGGGACCGGCGGTTGAGCCCCCCCCGGTGGAAGAAGAGGCCACCGCTCCCGACACCGAAACCCCCGTGGACGCCGCCGGCTCCGCTCTGGACATCGGCACGGATTATTCCGCCGCGCCCGGGGTGTTGGACCCGGTTCAATTCTCTTATATGAGCGCGGAGTTGTCGGACATGGCGCGCGCGAGCCTTAAGAAAAACGCCACGATTTTGAAGGGTGTTCTTAAGGTCCAACCCTCGGTGAAAGTCCGGGTGGAAGGCCACTGCGACGACCGCGGCACTCTGGAATACAACTTGGCCCTGGGCGAACGCCGCGCCGCCGCCGTGCGGAGCTACTATGGCACACTGGGCGTGGCCCGAAGCGCGTTGTCGACGATTTCCTACGGCGAAGAACGCCCCGTGTGCACGGAGGCCGATGACGACTGTTGGGCCCAGAATCGACGCGGGGAAACGACTTTGAAAGCCGCCGCGGCCGTCCGGGTTCCCCTGGCGAATTAATCCCGCCTGACCCGGGCGGGACGGCCATGCGCGTCCCCACTCTTCTTCTCGCGGGTTTCGCCCTCCCGGCCCTGTCGGGTTGCTTGGCCACGCGCCAGGAGATCGAAGACCTGCGGGCCGACATCATCCGACTGAACACGACCCTCCAGTCCCAGCAAAAAAAAGAGGCGGAGTTCCAGTCCGCCCTGCAAGAAAACCAGGAAGGCCTGCAGGGCAACCAAGCGGACTTGATGAACAAGATGGGCGAGCTCACCCACAGCTTGGAGGCCCTGTCCTCCCAGTTGGTCGAGAGCGACGACCGCATGACCACCCTCGCCACCCGGTTGGACGATCTCGACAAAAACGTTTCGAACCGGCTGGACGCGGTGGTCAAGACGGTTCAAGGGGTGAAGAGCATTCCCGCCCCATCGCCCTCGCGCTTTTACCAGGCGGGGTACGCCGAGTTCACCAAACGCCGCTACGCCCAGGCCCTCCAGGTGTTCCAAAATTACCTCGATCAGTACCCCGACACCGAGCAGGCGCCCCAGGCCCAGTACTACATCGGCGAATCCCACCTCGCGGAGAAAAACATTGAGGAAGCTCTCGACGCCTTTGACGCGGTGATCAAGAACTACCCCAAGTCCGGCTCCGTGCCCGCCGCCTATCTGCAGAAAGGCAAGATTCTCGAGGGGGAAGGGAAAATTTCCGAGGCCATCGCCCTCTACGACGCCTTGGCCCGCAAATACCCGCACCGCAAGGAAGCCCAAACGGCCGGCCAGCGGTTGCGCGCCCTACGGGGTGACAAAGAGCCCGCCTCCAAGCCGGCCTCCAAGCCGGTCTCCAAGCCGGCCTCCAAGCCCGCGCCCAAACCCACCGACAGCGGCGCCGGTCGCTGACTCCGTTTTTATGACCCTGTGGAGATCCCGTTGGCTTTTGTTTGTTTTGTGGGGCGCGTGCCCCGCCGCCGCGGCCGACTCCCTTTACCTCGAACTTTCCGCCCGGGGGGAGAAGATCGACCTCGGCCTGTCGGTGATCGGGGCCGACCGGGGCGTGGCCGAGGCGCCGGCCCAGGCGGCCGAAATCGCGCGGACGCTCAAAAACGATCTGTCGACCACGGGCCTGTTTTCTTTGATCGAGGGCGGTCCGGTTTACGACGGCCGCGCGGGACAGGTGGCGGCCTGGTCGCGGTTGGGCGCCGATTTGGTGGCCGCGGGCCGCGTCGACAAAGGCCCCCTGGGTGGATCGCGGTTCACGGCGGCCCTGCACGAGACCAACACCGGCCGCGCCGTGGTGACCAAAACCTATCCGCTGGGCGACGGGACCCGCCGGGCCGCCCACTTGTGGGCGGACGAAGTGGTCCGCTATTTCACGGGTCAGGCGGGGGCGGCGGCGAGCCGAATCGTCTTCGTCAACGACGCCACCGGCAAGAAAGAAGTCTGCGTCATCGACGCCGACGGCGAAGGGTTCCGGCGGCTCACGAACGACCGCTCGATCGCGCTGTTCCCCAAGCTGTCCCCCGACGGGTCCCAGATTCTTTTCACCAGCTACCGCGACGGCGGCCCCGCCATCCACGTCATGAAGGCCGATGGAAGCGACCGCCGCGTGCTTTGTCGGTACCCCGGGCTGAACGCGGCGGCGGCCTGGACGCCGGACGGACGTTCCATCGTCGCCACGCTGTCCCTGGACCGCGAACCCAACCTGCACGTGGTCGATCTTCAAGGCCGGGTGATCCACACCCTCACGCAGTCGGCCGCCGCCGACACCGCGCCCACGGTTTCCCCGGACGGGTTGCGGGTGGCCTTCACCTCCGACCGGCCGGGCTCGCCCCAAATTTACACCGTCGACATGACGGGCGCGAACATCCGCCGAGCGGTCACCGGGGGATTGTGCGATTCGCCCCAGTGGTCCCCCTTGGGGCACTTGGTGGTCTTCACCATGTTGGAGAAGCGTTATTTTGATTTGTGGACCCTGGAGGTCTCCACGGGCAAAACCGCCCGGCTGACCTTCGGGGAAGGCGACAACGAGAACGCCTCTTGGTCGCCCGACGGCCGGCGGCTGGTGTTCACCACGACCCGGCGCGGCAAGCCGGAACTGTGGACCCTGGGGGCCGACGGCTCGAGCCCGCGCCCCCTCGCGGCCCTGCCGGGCCGTTCCTTCACCCCGCATTGGGGTCGATGACTTCAACGAAAGAGAGTGGACCATGAACCCGACCAAGAAAGACTTCCTGTCGATGTCCGACGTCACGGCCGCCGACATCGACGATTTGCTGACGACGGCCCGTTATTTGAAGACCCGTCGCGGCGGCCCGTCCCAGGCCCTCGCCGGGAAGACCCTGGGCATGATTTTTCAGAAGCCCTCCACCCGGACGGCCGTCTCCTTCGCGGTGTCGATGTACGAACTGGGCGGTTTCGCCCTCACCCTGAACGACCAGCAGCTTCAAATCGGCCGGGGCGAAACCATGGCCGACACCGCGCGCACGCTCTCGCGCTATTTGGCGGGGATCATGATCCGCGCGCGACGGCACGACGACGTGGAGGAATTGGCCCGCTCGGCCACCGTCCCCGTGATCAACGGGCTCACGGACCGCGAGCACCCTTGCCAGGTCCTGGCCGACCTGCAGACCGCGCTGGAGGCGTTTCGCTTTAAGAAGACGACCGACCTTCGAAAATTGAAATTCGCCTACGTGGGCGACGGCAACAACATGGCCCAATCCTGGATGCTCGCCGCGGCGGTCTTGGGGCTTGATTTGGCCGTGGCCACTCCGGACGGCTACCAACCGCAGCGGGAGTTCCAACAGCGGGCCGCCGTCCTGGCGCGGGCGAGCAAGGCCCGGGTGTCCGTCGTCGAGGATCCGACCGAGGCCGCCGCCGGGGCCGACGTGATTTACACCGACGTGTGGACGTCGATGGGCCAGGAAGACGAAGCCGAAAAGCGCCGGCGGGTGTTCCGGCCCTACCAAGTCAACGACAAATTGCTCGACCGCGCGTCCAAACGCGCCGTCGTGATGCACTGCCTGCCCGCCCACCGCGACGAAGAAATCACCGCCGGGGTCTTGGAGGGGCCGCGCTCGGTCGTGTTCGAGCAGGCCGAGAACCGACTGCATGTGCAAAAGGCCGTGCTCCTCAAGTTCCTGGGCCGGCGCCGCCGGTGATCCGCGCCCTGGGGGACGATCGCCCCGAGGTTCCGCCCTCGGCGTTCGTGCACCCCGCGGCCGAAGTGATCGGCCGCGTCCGACTGGGGGAAAACGCGTCGGTGTGGCCGGGGGCCGTCCTGCGCGGCGACATCGACCCCATCGTGATCGGCGACAACTCCAACATTCAAGACAACGCCGTCATCCACACGGACCACGGCGTGCCCACCGTGGTGGGCCGGGGGGTGACCGTCGGTCACGCCGCCGTGCTCCATTCCTGCACCGTTGAAGACGATGCCTTGATCGGCATCGGCGCCATTGTCCTGGGCCGCGCCGTGGTGCGGCGCGGCGCCCTGGTGGGCGCCGGGGCCCTCGTGCCCCCGGGCGCCGAAATCCCCGCCGGCACGATGGCGTTGGGGTCGCCCGCCCGCGTCGTGCGCCCGCTCACCGACGCCGAACGCGCGGGGCTTCGCGACAACGCGGCGAATTATTTGGCCTACGCCGCCCGCCACCGGTCCCCCCCGCAAAAAGACTGAGCCCCCGCGCGGGTTTTTCGCTACAATAACGCCATCATGAACCGGGTCTTCCCCGCGCCGCGGCCGTGAGCCGCGCGATCTATTTTGAAACGGTCAAGGCGCTGGAGCGCCAGGCCGCCGGTGTCCAAACCCTCTCCCGCTACGCCCGCTCCTCCGCCAAACGCGAGCAGGTGCTCACCGATCTGCTCGCCAAAACTCTGGAAATCGTCGGCGCCGACGCCGGCGCCGTGCTGCTGGCCGACGAAGGCGCCGGGGTGTTCGAGTTCGCGGCGGTGCAGTGGGCCGGACTCAATTCGACGGAGGCCTCCGCCCGGGAGAAAGCCCTCAAACTTTTCCGCCTCAAACTCAACGACGGGGTCATCGGCCAGGTCCACGCCACCCAGGAACCGGTGGCCCTGCCCGATGTGTCGAAGAGCGCCGTGTTCCGCAAGGACATGGCGGAAGCCGTCAAGTACGAAATCAAAAATTTACTCGCCGTCCCGATTCAAACCGAGGACGCGCGGCTCGGCGTTCTGGAGCTGTTCAACAAAACCCCCAAGGGGACCTTTTCGGCCAGCGACATGAGCATCGCCGTGGCGCTGGGCTACCAAATGGCCCTCGTCTTGGACGTCCACCGGATCCGAAGCGCCGCCGTGGAGTTGGCCGCCAAGGCGACGGCCGGCCCCGCGCCCGCGGCGGCGGCCCCGGCGCCGCCCCCGGCGCTCTTGCCGACGTCGACGATCGAATTGCAGGAGGCGCGCCGCCTCGCCCGCGACGCCCAGGCCCAATTGCAGGAGACCCGCCAACTCCTCGACACCGCGCTCCAGGTGCAGGAGGAGGCCACCCGCCGCGCCGCCGGGCTCTCGGACGAGTTGACCCGCGCCAAAGTCCTGGCCGAGGCCGCCACCCCGGCCCAACAGATGACGCGGCTGCTCCGCTCCGTCGAGCCCATCGCGTTCACCCTGTCGGTTGATCAGATCCTCAAAAACTTCGCTGAGCTGGTCGGCCGCCTCGTCAACGCCCAGGCCACGCAAATTTTCCTCTGGGACGAGCGCGCCGAACAGTTCACCCTGGCCCATTCGACCGTCTCCTCGTCCCTCAACAAAGGCCTCGTGGTGGCCTTCAAAAAAGGGGAGGGGCTCGCCGGGTTCGCGGGCGAGCGCATGGAACTGGTCCACGTCGATGACGTGACGCGCGACGACCATTTTTCCAAGTCCATCGATGAGGTGCCGGGGGTGTTGACCAAGGCCGTGTTGGCGGGCCCGCTGGCGGCCAACGGGCGTCTGGTCGGCGTTTTGGAGGTGATCAACCGCCGCGACGGCGAGGCCTTCACCGGGGAGGACGGCGTGTCCCTGGCGGGCATGGCGCTCCTGGGCGCGGCCGCCCTCGAGAAAGCGCTCACCCACCGCACGCTCGCCGAGTCCGCCCGGCTGACGTTGTCCGCCATCAGCGACCTGGTCGACGCCCGGTCCCCCGCGGACACCGGCCGAGCCGAACGCGTCCGGCAGGGTGCGCTCGCCGTGGGCGACGCTCTTTCACTCAAAGAAAAAGAATTGAAAGATTTGGAGTGGGCGGCGCTCCTCTACAACGTCGGGAAGGTCGCCTTGCCCGCGGAGTTGTTCACCAAGCGGGGCGAATTGTCCGCCAAGGACCGGGAACTGCTCCAAAGCGTCCCCGTCGTCGGCGCCCAGATTTTGGGGCCGGTCCCCGCGTTGAGCGGCGTGGTGAAGATCGTTCGGCACGTTCAAGAGCGATGGGATGGGGCGGGAACGCCGGATCGGTTGGCCGGCGAAGAAATTCCGGTGGGGTCGCGGATTCTCGCGGTGGTGGACGTTCTGGAACATTTGCTGGCGGGCGGCCCCGGTCGGAAACCCCTGCCCCTCGACGTGGCGCTCAAGGAAGTCGAAGCCTGCGCCGAAAAACAATTGGACCCCGCGATGGTGGACGCCCTTCTGCGTCTGGCGCGGGCCCACCGATTGCGGGCCCTCGGCCGGCCCCGGTGAGCGTCGTCGCCGTGTTCATCACGGCGGCGAACGCCCGCGAAGCGCGGCGCCTGGCGGCGGCGTTGGTGGCCGAGAAGTTGGCGGCTTGCGTGAGCGACGCCGGGGCCGTTCGGTCGATCTACCGTTGGAAAGGACGCGTGGCCCGGGCCCGCGAGCGCCTGCTGATCGCCAAAACCTCCCGCGCCCGGTTGCGGGCCCTCACCGCCCGCGTCAAAGCCCTTCACGCCTACGACGTGCCGGAAATCGCCGCGCTGCCGATCGTCGGCGGAAACCCCGATTATTTGGCTTGGGTGGAGCGGGAGACCGACCAATAGGCCGTGGTTCCCTCCGTACGGAGCGGGGTCTTGAGCGCCGCGGACAACGCGACCACGTCCTCGATCACCCGCCGGCCCTCGTCGTCATCCAAAAACCGGGGTTGGAAATGAACGCGGGACGCGTCCACCAGCAGGGGGCGGAGAGCCACCTCCGGCGGTCCCGACGGGGGAAATGAGAGTTTGAGAAACAGCGCGTGCCGGGCTTTGGGGTTGCGCGTGCCGAAGGCGAAATTTCCCAGGCTGTAGACGACGGGGACGCCGCCGATGTCCTCCATGCCTTGATACGTGTGGGGGTGGTGCCCGATCACGGCGTCGGCCCCGGCGTCGGCCGCCGCGCGCGCCAGGGCGCGTTGGGAATCGGTGGTCCTCGATTGGTACTCTTTGCCCCAGTGGATCGACACGATCACCCGGTCGGCGATTTTCCGGGCGGCGGCGACGTCGGCGGCGAGGCCCGTCTCCGTGGGGAAGGCCGTCCCGGGTTTTTGGGCCCCCGCGTGGAATTCCATGGGGTGGGTGTGGCTGTAGGCCAAAAAGGCGACGGTGGTTCCCCGCACGTTGAAGAGCGCCGGCGTTCGAGCCGCCGCGATCGTGCGGCCGCCGCCCACGGTTTTGATTTTTAATTTTTCCACGTGGCCCAGGGTGTCCAGAAAAACCGCCGGGCCGAAGTCCCCGGTGTGGTTGTTGGCCACGGACAGCAGATCGAACCCCGCTTCGGCCAGGCCCGCGATGTGGCGCGGCCGCGTCACGAAACGGTATTCCTTGGAAGGATGGGGTTTTCCCCGCCGGTCGGAAACGGGGGTTTCGAGGTTTCCGAAGGCGATGTCGGCGGCCGTCAGGGCGTCGCGGGTCGGGCCGAAGGGGTAACCCGGCCCGTTGGCGTCCAGGAACGGCACCGCGCGGTGGGCGAGCAGGATGTCTCCCACCGCCGCGACCACCACCGGCGGCACGGCCGGCGCCGTGGACGCAACGAGGAGCGGCGCGGGCATCGACGCGGGGCGGGGGCGGGGCGCGGCGCAGGCGAACAATCCAACGGCGAGGGCGAAAGTGAAAACGAGTCGGGTCACGGCGGTTCCTTTTGTTTTGGCGTCGGGGTCACCCCGGCGACGGGCCCTGTTTGCCCGCGTCCGGCGGCGCTTTGTGGTGATGGAAAGCGGCGTTCCGGAACCGGTGCCCCGGGGGCCGGTTCGGGCGGGATTGTACGTTCTTCGCTCGGCGGCCCGCAAGGCCCGCGCCGTGGCGCGCCGTTTTCCGATCGGTTGGGTGTTGGGCGCGGACACGGAAGTGGTTTACCGGGGGCGGGTGTTCGGCAAACCCCGCGACGCGGCCCACGCCGCGCGCATGCTGCGGACGCTGTCCGGCCGTTGGCACCGGGTGGTCACGGGTTTGGCGTTGGTGGAACGGCCGTCCAACCGTCTCTGGTCGGCCACGGCCCGCACGGACGTGAAAATCCGCGCGTTGAACCCGTCGGAAATCGCGCGTTATTCAAAAACGAACCACGACAAGGCCGGGGCCTACGCGGCCCAGGCGCGGGGGAACCCCTTCGTCGAAAAATTTCGGGGCTCCCACGACAACATCGTGGGCTTGCCCCTGGACGCCCTGCGGACGCTGTTGCGGCGGGCGGGGGTCAATAAAAAGAAAAGTTAGGGGGCGGGGGGTGTCGCCGCGGGCGTCGTCGGGGCGGTGGCGGCGGCCGGTTTGGGCGTGTCGATCAGCACGCGGGTTTTAAGCCGGGTGCTCAGGGCGCTGTACCACTCTTGAAAGCTGGCCTGAATTTCCCGTTGCCGCCACTGGTCACGGGCGGCGGCCGGGTTCTCCTGAATCTTCTTCCGATCTTCTTTGGAAGCGGCCGCGAGGAGGTCGGGCTCGCGGGCGGCCCATTCCAGGGGCGACACCTTCACGAGCGCCGACATGAGGTACTGGGTCTTTTGAACCCGGATCTGCCGGCGTTGTTCCGCCTCGAAATCTTCCGCGCGCATGCGGATCTGCGATAAAAATCGTCCGTACAACTCGGGGTCGTAGCGTCCGTCGCGCTGGAATTGCGGCGCCGACTGGATGTATTGCGCCAGTTCCCCGTCCGTCACCCGCACGCCGAACCGGTCGGCCTCGCTTTGGAAAACTTCCTCCTGAATCAACGATTGGGCGACCTGGCGTTTCAAAAATTCCCGCGCGCCCTCCGGGTTCGCTTGGTATTGGGGGTTGTTCCGCTGCTGCTCGATCGCCTGTTCCAAAAAGAGGTTGAACCGTTTGCGGGTGATCTTACGGTCATTAACGGTGATGGCCGCGTCCAAGGGCGATCGTTGGGCGAAGTTCGTCCCCAAACTGCCGAGCACCACGCTGAGAGTGATGAAAATAGCGAGATAAAGAAAAATCGCCTTCTGACGTTTTTGGAACCATTTCATGGGAGGGTCAGGCCGGACTGTTTTCGAGCGACGTTTGGATTTCGGCGGCGCCGATCTTTTCGGCGCTCATGACGCAGTTTCCTTCGAACAGGGCGCCCTCGGCGATGGACAATTGGGCCGCGCGCACGTCCCCGGTGATCTGGCCCTTGGGCTGGAGTTCCAAGGCGTTGGCGGCGGTGACGTTGCCGGTCACCCGGCCCGCCACAAACACCGTTTTGGCCACGATGTCCCCCGCGATCTGGGCTTTCTCGCCGACGATCACGCCTTCCGCGGACACGCCGCCTTCCACCGTGCCGTCGATGCGCACAAAACCTTTAGAGCGGATGTTGCCCTGAAAACGGGTGCCGGCGCCGATGACGGTTTCCATGTGCGCCGATTCAATTTCTTTTTTTCCGAACACGGGGAGTCCTTTTGCTGTTAAGAGGTGTGTTTCTTCAGAAACTTGCCGGGATTGACGGCGCGGCCATTGTACCACACTTCGTAATGGCAGTGGGGCCCGGTCGCGTTGCCCGTTTCGCCCATGGTGGCGACGATCTGCCCGCGCTTCACGCGGTCGCCGTTTTTGACGAGGATTTGGCGGTTGTGGCCGTAGCGGGTGGAATAACCCATGCCGTGGTCGACGACAACCACCTTGCCGTAGCCGCCGGCCCAGCCGGCCAGCTTGACGACCCCGTCGGCCGTGGCGCGGATCGGCGTGCCCGGCGGGCCCGCGATGTCCATGCCCTTGTGGGCCTCGACAAAGCCGTCGATGGGCGACAGGCGGTTGCCGAAGTGCGACGTGAGATAGCCCAGGGCCGGCCAGAGGTTGGGGGTGGATTTGTAGAGTTGCCGTTCGGTTTGGATTTTTTGGGCGATGTCGCGGGCGCCGGCGAGCCGTGTTTCGGCCTCGCGCCGGAGGGTTTGGATGTCCTTGGCGATGTCGTCAAAAGAAAAATCGGCGTTGCCGCTCAGCATGCGTTCCAGCACCGCGGCGTCCGCCAGGGTCGGACCGCCGGAGGCTCGGGTTTCGGCCGCGGGCGGGGGCGCGCGCAGGGCCTCGGTTTGGATGATGGCGTCCCGGCTGCCCAGGGCCATGAGGGACCGCAACTCGGCCTCCAGTTCCTTTACCTCGTCCAGCATGGCGCGGGATTCGTTCAATTGTTTGTTGAAAAATTCCAGCTTCAGTTTGAGGAAATGGGTGTTGGCTTTGGCCCGCCAATAGTCGAAGCGTTCGGACGCAATCATCCCCGCCCAGCCGGTGAAAGCCGTCCAGGCGAAGAACATGAACGCCACGAAGGGAACCGAGAAAGACAGTTGACGCGGGCGGGCGATCCCATGGGGGATCACCATAATGGTGAGGCGCCGTGAGATTTCCTTCCGCCACTGGCGCACGAGGCGGTCCATCGTAAACCTCCAAATCGGGTTGTCGAATGGCTTCACGCTCTTATGTAACAGATAAGGCCGATCCTGTCAAGGATTTCGCGTTTTAATCGTTTGTTTTGTCTTCAAAAACCCTTGAAACCGGCCCGTGCCGGGTTTAGACTAATAAACCAGGACACCATGGACTCGCGACCTCGATCCCTCCGTCTTTCCGCCCTTCAAAAAGTGGGCGTGCGCCAACACGCGACCTTATTGGCCCGGTTGCAAACCGTTCAGTTGCTTCAAATGTCCGAACGGGAAATCTCCGAACTGGTCAAACAAGTAGAAGCCGATCCTCTTTTCCAGAAATTGTTGTACGCGCCGACCCCCTCCTGGAAAGTGCTGCGGTTTCAGCCCCACCCCAGGACTCGGTTGTCCGGATCCTTCTATGAAATGAACGAGGAGACCCTTCCCAGCGGGGCCCGACCGGAAGCCGGCGCTGTTTTGGCGGAGGGGCGCGAGGCGTTGGCCCTGATCCGGAAAATCGGCCAGGACAATTTCGAGCGTTATTTTCTCAAAGCCGACACCGATCTGGACCGCCCCGCTCTCGCCGCGGTCCTGGGCCTCAATGAGCCGGACATCCAAAAAATCCGGGATTTCATGCTTACCTACTCAATTCAGGCTGAGTTTTTTGACGCCCCGCCCCGAGGTCCCGGCGCTCAACGGGTGGTGCGGTTGGCCACCCTGGTTTTGAACACGGAGGGCGAGCCTGAATTTGAGTTCCGGTCGCCGCTCCTGGCCCGCGGCCGGTACGACATTCAATATGAGCGGCTTCAGTCCTTGCTCAAGGGGCCCCAGCTCACTCCCCAGGAGCGCCGTCATTTGAAAGCGTTCGTCCGGCGGTTGGAACTGATCAACTGGCGCCAGAACACGCTCTACCGAATCTTGGATTATCTGTGCCACGCGCAGCGCCGGTTCCTCGCCAGCCGGGAGGCGACGCACAAATCCCCGCTCACGCAGCGGTCCTTGGCGCGGCACTTGGCGGTGGCCCCGTCCACCATCAACCGCGCCATCCAGGGGCGGAGCGTGGTTCTGCCCTGGGGGGAGGAAGTCCTCCTGGAAGACCTGTTTTGCACCCGCAAAAGCCTCTGCGTGGATGTCCTCGAGGTCCTGGCGGCCGAGGACGCCGATTTCACCCACAGGACGGACGAGGAGCTTCAGGCGCGGTTGAAGGAGCGGCTCGGGTTGCCCATCCCCCGGCGGACCGTCAACAGTTACCGGCGTCTCCTGGAAAAGAACCGGGACGCCTGAACCCCGCCTCCCGTTGTGGTTTTAACGATAATTTGATATAAATCTCCCCACTTCGGTTTCGGACGCAGCGCACCGAAACCCGCCCCGGTTCCGCCGGGAGTCCACGAAGGAGGAAAGTCAGTGATCCATTACGAGACGGTTTTTGTCTTGCCCGGGGATCTTCAACCCCAAAAAGTCGACGAATACGTCGAAAAAGTCAAATCCCTTATTCAAAAAAACGGTGGGGAAATCACCTTGGCCGACAAGTGGGGGCGCCGCCGTTTGGCCTACCCCATTGAGCGCCAGCGCGAAGGTTTTTACACCTTCCTGCAATTCAAAGCCCCGCCCGCCGCGGTGGCCGAATTGACCCAGCTGTTCCGGGTCTCCGAGGAAGTCATCCGCCAGGTCGTCACGAAAGCCCTCAAGGGCAAGCCGGCCTCGCCCATGATGTCCGTGCCGCCCGCGGGTTTCCATGCCGCCGACGGCGCGCGTCCGGCCCCGGCCGCCGCGCCCGCCGCGGAGACCGCCACTCCCGCCCCCGCCCCGGAGGCATCCCATGCCAGCGTCCCTGCGCCTGCTCCAGCTCAATAGCGCGCAGCTCGTCGGCCGGCTCACCCGGGATCCCGAGCTCCGTTTCACCACCTCGGGCCTGCCGGTCTGCCGGTTCGACTTGGCCGTCAACCGCCGCTACAAGGACAAATCGGGCGAGTGGAAGGACGACACGTCCTTTATCCCGGTGGTCGTGTGGCGCGAAGCCGGCCAGCGCTGCGGCGAAAAATTGAAAAAAGGCAGCCCCGTTTTCGTGGAAGGGCGCCTCAAAAGCAAGTCCTGGGAAACCAAGGACGGACAAAAGCGGTCCGGCCTGGAAATCGAAGCCCAGCGCGTCCAATTTCTGGAACGCGCCGAGGGCGCCCCCGGAGAATCGGCCCCCGCCGGCGATGAGATGCCGGCGGACGCGGCGGCGGGCGACGCGCCCGTCACCACGGAAGACGTTCCCTTTTAAGGAGAGAGTCCATGAGCGAAACCAATCCCACCGCCCCCCAGGCGGAAAAACCGGCGGCACCCTCGACGGCGCCGCGCCCCGGCGCCTCCGGCGCCCCGCGTCCCGGCGGTCGGCCGGGCTTCGGCCCCCGTCCCGGCGGTCCCGGCGGACGTCCCCAGGCCGGCGGCCCCGGCGGTCGTCGCGGCCGTCCCTTGCCGCGGCGCAAGGTCTGCCGTTTTTGCGCCGAAAAGACGGCGGATGTCGATTACAAGGCCATCCCCGTGTTGCGCGGTTTCTTGACGGCGCGCGGGAAAATCTTGGGCGGCCGCACCACGGGCAATTGCGCCCGGCATCAACGTCAATTGACCCGGGCCATCAAGCTCGCCCGCGCTTTGGCCTTGTTGCCCTACACGGGGGAATAGCGCCATGAAAGCCAAGATCATCCTCCAGCAGGACATCCCAAACCTCGGGGTCGCTGGCGACGTGAAAGAAGTGTCGCCGGGGTATGCCCGGAACTACCTGATTCCCCGTCGCTTGGCCGTGCCGGCCAGCGAACGGGCCCGGAAAATCTGGGACGCCAAAAAAGACAAGGTGGACGTCGAGCGCAAAGAGAAGCTCGCCGCCGCCCAGGAACAGGCGAAGAGCATTCAAGATGTGGCGATCGGCATCACCGCGCGCGCGGGCCAAGACGGCAAGCTGTACGGGTCCATCACTCCCGCGGACGTGGCCGACGCCTTCGCCAAACGGGGCGTCGCCGTGGATCGCCGCTGGGTGGAAATCCGGGAGATCATCCGGACCGTCGGCGAGTTCCAAGGCGCGGTGCGCCTGCACCCGCAGGTGCGCGCCACCTTTAAGATTCAGGTCCAGGCCGCGGGGTAACCCCCCGCGGGGTCCATGGTCCGCCCCGACACCTTCGCCCCGCCGCGCGCGCCCGCGGCCGCCGACGGCCTCCCGCCCCAAAGCCGGGAAGCCGAAATGGCGGTCTTGGGCAGCATGTTGGTCGAGAAAGAGTCGTTGCTCAAGGCGTTGGACCTCCTGCGTGAAGAGGATTTTTACGACGAGACCCACCGCCGGGTCTTTTCGTCGATTCGCGCGCTCCACGACCGCAACGTCACCGCGGACGTGGTCACCGTCGGAGACGAATTGGAGCGCGCCGGCGGCGGGGCCTCCCGGCCCTTCCTGTTCGAACTGACGAACCTCGTCCCTTCGGCGCTCCACGTCGACCACTACGCCCGGATCGTCCGCGAAAAATCCCTCCTGCGCCACATGATCGTCCTCGCCCGCGAGGTGGCGGCGGAATCCCACGCGCCGCAGGAGGAAGCCCAGGTCCTGCTCGACCGGGCGCAGCAAAAGTTTTTCACGCTGGCGCAGGCCCGCGCCACCCGGGGCATGATCTCCGCCGGGGCCCTCATGCAGACCGCCGTGACGACCCTCGAGAAAATGGCGGAGTCGAACAAGCTCATGACAGGGGTCTCGACCGGGTTTACCGAGCTCGACAAAATGACGTCGGGCCTCCAGCCGGCCAACCTCATCATCATCGCCGGCCGCCCCTCCATGGGCAAAACGGCTTTCTGCCTTAACATCGCCGAACACGTCGCCATCAAGGAAAAACGCCCCGTGGTGTTCTTCTCCCTGGAAATGAGCGAGCAGGAAATCGGCCTGCGGTTGTTGTGCAGCCAAGCCCGCATCAACGTGCGCAGCGTGCGCGAGGGCTTCCTCTCGCGCAAAAGCTGGCCGACCATCACCAACGTCGCCAGCCAAATCGCCTCGGCGCCCCTTTATTTCGACTTTTCGACCAGCCCGTCGATCCTGGACATCCGAAGCTCCGCCCGCCGCTGGGCCCACGAGATGAACCAAAGGAACAACCCCTTGGCCCTGATCGTCATCGACTACATCCAACTGTTGCACGGCGGGGGCGCCGTCGAAAGCCGCCAGCAGGAGATCTCGGAAATTTCACGCTCCATCAAAGGCCTGGCCCGCGAATTGCAGGTGCCGGTCATCGCGCTGTCGCAGCTCAACCGGCGGCCCGAGGACCGGGGCCGCGAAGGGCGCCCGCAACTCTCGGATTTGCGCGAGTCGGGGGCGTTGGAGCAGGACGCCGACGTCGTGGCCGCCATTTTCCGCGAGGAAGTGTACCGCCGCGACGACCCGGACCTGAAGGGCAAAGCCAAATTGTTCGTGCTCAAGCAGCGGAACGGCCCCATCGGCGACGTGGACATGAACTTCCTCTCGGAATTCACCAAGTTCGTGGATCCCGCCCCCGAGGGCGAGAATTTCTGACGGCCTCCGGCCGCCGAAAAAGCGATAATCCTTCCATGTCTTCCTTCTGGCGCCCGACCTGGGCGGAAATCGACCCGGGGGCGTTCAAACACAACCTGCGCGCCCTGTCGGCGTTCCTGCCCCGACGGGTCAAAATGCTGGCGGTTCTCAAAGCCGACGCCTACGGCCATGGGGCGGCCGGTCTCGCCCGCGCGGCGGCCGCGGCCGGGCTCGGCGAACGCCTGTGGGGTTTCGGCGTCTCCTCGGTGGAGGAGGGCGTGGCCCTGCGGGACGCCGGGGTCCGCGAGCGGATCCTCCTCCTGGGCAGCCTCTTCCCCTTTGAAAGTTACGACGCCGTTCTCGACCGGGGTTTAACCCCGACGGTGGCGGGCCGCGCGTCCGCCTTGGCGCTGTCGCGCCGAGCGGCGCGGCGCCGCCGCCCCGCGACTTGCCACGTCAAGATCGACACCGGCATGGGCCGGATCGGTCTGGCCCCCGCCACGGCCCGCGACGTGTTGCCGGCCCTGGGGGCCAACCCCTGGCTGCGGGTCGACGGGGTGTTCACCCACTTGGCGTGCGCGGGCGATCGGGAAGCCACCGCCCTTCAATTGAAAGCCTTTGCCGAGGCCACCGCCGGGTTCTCCGGGGGACTCCGCCACGCCGCCAACTCCCAGGCGCTCTTGAGCCAGCCGTCCACGTGGATGGATTTGGTTCGGCCGGGTTTGGCGCTCTTCGGCGTGTCCTTGGGGGCCGCGCCCCGGCGGCCCGCCCTCAAACCCGTGTTGTCCTGGAAAAGCCGGGTGGTTTTTCTCAAGACCGTTCGTGCCGGCACCCCCCTCTCCTACGGTTGGACGTGGCGCGCCCGCCGCCGCGCGCGGATCGCCACCTTGCCCGTGGGTTACGCCGACGGGTATTCCCGGGCGCTGTCGAACAAGGGCGCCGTCCTCATCGGCGGTCGCCGCTGCCCCGTGGTGGGGCGCGTGACCATGGACCAGATTTTGGTGGACGTCACCGGCGTGCCCGGCGTGGAGCCCGGCGCCGAAGCCGTGCTGATCGGCGCGCAGGGGAAATTCCGTCTCACGGTCGAGGACATGGCCGAGGCCGCCGGCACCATCCCCTACGAAACGTTGTGCGCCATCTCGCGCCGGGTCCCGCGGGTGACGCGGAGCGCCGCGTGAGACCCCTTTTGGCCCCCATCAAATTGCTGGCCCGCCAGGTCCTGGACCTGTCGGAAACCATCGGGAACGTCGTGATGCTGCTGCGGCGGACGCTTTATTGGATCGTCAAAGCCCCCCTCGACACGCGAAACGTCTTCGCCCAAATGATGGAGGTCGGCGTCCAATCCTTCCCCGTCACAAGCCTCACGGCGCTCTTCACGGGCATGGTGTTGGCCCTGCAGACCGGATATTCCTTCGCCAAAGTGTTCAACGAGCCGTTGTACGTCGGTTCCGTGGTCGGGTTGTCGCTGCTCAAGGAACTCGGGCCGGTGCTGACCGCCGTGGTGGTGGCCGGCCGGGTGGGCGCCTCCATCGCCGCAGAAATCGGGACCATGAACGTCACCGAGCAGGTCGACGCCCTGCACACCTTGGGGACGAACCCCGTGCGCTACCTGGTGGTGCCGCGCTTTTTGGCCTGTTTGCTCATGGTGCCGCTCTTGACGGTTTATGCGGACGTCATCGGGATCATGGGGGGGTATTTGGTGGCGCATTTCCGATTGGGTGTGCCCACTCCCGTTTTTTGGGACGAGATTAAAGCGATCGATTTGGAGGGCGCCATGCACGGGTTGATTAAGTCCGTGGCCTATGCTCTCATTATCGTCACCACCGCCTGTTACAAAGGGCTTCGCACGTCGGGCGGCGCCGAGGGCGTGGGCCAGGCGACCACCAGCGCCGTGGTCGTGAGTATGGTGTTTATACTGGTGAGCGACTATTTCTTGAGCGCCTTCCTCGTGGCGATGGGGATCGGATGATCCGCTTGGAGGGGGTACACAAGTCCTTCGGGACCAATCGCGTGTTGCGGGGTCTGGACATCGAGGTCAAGCAGGGGGAGACCCTCACCATCATTGGCGGATCGGGCACGGGCAAAAGCGTGACCCTCAAGATCATGGTCGGCCTGCTCAAACCCGACCGGGGCCGCGTCTGGGTTGACAATGAGGAAATCACCGATTTCGATGAAGACGCTCTGGCGTTGGTGCAGCGCAAGTTCGGTTTTCTCTTCCAGGGGGCGGCGCTTTTCGACTCCCTCACGGTGGCGGAAAATATTCTCTTTGGGGTGCGAAACTTGAAACCCCAAGAGATGTCCCGAGGCGACAAGATTGTGGAGCGTTGTTTGGGGCTCGTGGGGTTGCGTTCGGAAGTGGCCTATTTAAAGCCCGCCGAACTGTCGGGCGGTATGAAAAAACGGGTGGGTTTGGCGCGGGCGATCGCCCACGAACCCGAATACATAATGTACGATGAGCCGACGACAGGGCTCGACCCCATCATGTCGGACGTGATCAATGATCTCATTGTGGGAATCCGCGAGAAGCTGAATATCACGTCCATCGTCGTGACGCACGATATGAAGTCGGCCTACAAAGTGTCCAACCGCATCGCCATGGTGCACGAGGGGCGGTTGGTGGAGGTTGGAACCCCGTTGGAGATTCAGTCCTCGGGGAACCCCTTGGTGCGCCAGTTTATCACGGGATCGTCCCAGGGACCGATCCAGATGCCGGTGAGGTCGCACGTATGAGCGTTTCCATCGAAACGAAGGTCGGGTTGTTCACCCTCGCGGGCGCGATGCTGTTCGCCTTTGGGGTGTTGGTGCTGGGGGACGTCCAATTCCACGGCACCTACCCGTTGTACGTGATGTTCGACAGCGCCGAGGGGCTGCCCGAAAAGGGGCCGGTGAAGGTCGCCGGCGTTGAAATAGGGAAAGTGGAATCCATCGGCTTGGCGGGGAATCGCGCGCGCGTCAAGGTGCGTGTGCGCAAGACCATTGTCGTCCATGACGGCGCCCGCGCCCACGTGTCATCGACCGGGCTCATCGGGTCCAAATATTTGGGGTTGACGCTGGGCGATCTCCAGGGGCGCGTGCTCCAACCCGGCGAGGAGATCGAGGGCACGCCGTCGTTCTCTTTCGACGAGGTGATGTCCAAGCTCGGGGAGTTGTTGAAAGACGACCCGGAGCACGGGTCGTTGACAAAGAACCTTCGTCAAACCGTCAGCAATTTCCAGACCGTTTCCAAAGCTCTGGCCGATTCCATCGGCCAACAGCGGACCGAAATCGCCGACATCGTCCGAAACATTCGGGCGCTCTCGGCCAACGCCAATCGCGTGGCCGCCGATCTGCGGGAGATCACCGGCGAGCGCAAGGAGGACGTCAAGATCGCCCTCGCGAACTTCCGATCCATTTCGGAACGGTTGGATCGCATCGCGGCCAATGTCGAAAAGGGCGAAGGCCTCTTGGGCCGATTGGTGAACGATCCCGAACTCGGCAAGAGCCTTGACCAGACCATGAGCAACGTCAACAAGGCGACCAAGGACCTTCAAGGGTTCACCAACCGCATCGCCTCGATTCAGTTGTATTGGGACTACCGCCAGCGTTTTGACCTCGAGGACGACCGGTGGCACCCCGACCTGGGTATTTACATGGTCCCGCGGCCGGGAAAGTACTATTACCTCGGCGGCAACAACCTGGGCGAGCGCCAAGACCGCACGGAAATCGACACCGACTTGGAGAAACGCAACACCATCACCGCCGTCATGGGCCAGGAATTCGGGCCGCTCACGTTGTACGGCGGCCTTCTCCGCTCGGCGGGCGGCGCGGGGTTCAAGTTTCGCCCCCTGCCCGCGGCCACGGGGTGGAACCGCCGGCTTGAACTGGAAGCGGAAGCCTACAACTTCGGCCGGGACGAGACGTTCCAGGGCCAGACCTTCGACAAGCCCGTGTACAACGTCGGCGCCCGCGTGAAGGCCATCGACCCGTGGCTCTGGATCGGCGCCCAGGTGGAGGACGTGGCCGAACGCAAAAATTTCACCGTCAACGCCAATCTCGTGTTCCAGGACAAGGACTTGGCTTTCCTGCTGGCGTTGGTCGGGTTGGCGCGCTGATGGCGGTGGAAACCCGCATCTATTCGCTGGCCAACGTGGGCGGACAGGCCGTGCTCGTTTTGGAAGAAGTCAGCGGCCCGCGCCTTTTGCCGGTGTGGATCGGCCTGTATGAGGGTGGGTCCATCGGCATGGCCCTGGCGGGTCAAAAATTTCCGCGTCCCTTGACCCACGACCTTCTTTTGGACGCCATCGAAAAACTCGGGGCGACGTTGGACAAGGTCGTCATCACCGAACTCAAAGACAGCACGTTTTTCGCCGAGGTGCATGTGACGCGCGCGGGGGGAGCGTTGGTCCTCGACGCCCGCCCGTCCGACTCCATCGCCCTGGCGGTGCGCCGCAACCGCCCCGTTTTCGTGGCGGAGGCCGTGTTCGACGCCTGTCCGCCGCTCCTCAAACCCATTTCGGACGAGGAAGTCGAGGACTTTAAGAAAAAGCTCGACACCATGACCCCGGAGGATTTTTTCCGCGATTTGAAGAAGAAAGGCGAAACCCCGGACGAATCGACGGGGGCGTGAGGGTGAAAACCAAAGCGCGGACGGTGTTCGTGTGCGCCGAATGCGGCGCGGACACCCCCAAGTGGGCGGGCCAATGCCCGGCCTGCGCCCGTTGGAACACGTTGAAAGAGCGCACCGAAGCGCCGGCCCGCGCGGCGGCGGGGAGGCGGCTCACCGATTTTTCTTCGGCCGTGGCGCCGCTGACAAACCTTCCGGCGATCCCGCTCTCCCGGCGCCCCTGCGGTCTCGGGGAATTCGACCGGGTGTTGGGCGGCGGACTGGTGCCGGGGTCTCTGGTCCTTTTGGGCGGGCCCCCGGGCATCGGGAAATCGACGTTGATTCTTCAAGCCGCGGACCGGTGGGCGAAACCGGATTTCCGGGTTTTGTACGTGTCCGGCGAGGAATCCCCCGAGCAAGTGCGCGGGCGGGCGGCCCGCGTGGGGGTGGACAACCCGTCGTTGCTGTTTGTCGCGGAAACCGATTTGGGCCGGGTGATCGAAATGGTCAAAGACCTGCGACCCGGGGCGGTGGTGGTGGATTCGGTCCAGACGATGGTCAAGGACGATCTCCCCGGGGCGGCGGGGTCCGTCGCTCAAATCCGCGAATGCGCGGCCGAATTCGTCCACGTGGCCAAGAGTTCAGGGACGGGGGTTTTCCTTTTGGGTCACGTCACCAAGGACGGCGACTTGGCGGGCCCCCGCGTGCTGGAGCACATGGTCGACACGGTGTTGTATTTTGAGACGGAACGGCAGGACGTTCACCGGTTGTTGCGCGCGGTCAAAAACCGCTTCGGGCCGACCAACGAAATCGGCGTGTTTGAAATGACGGGCCGGGGGCTGGCGGAAGTCGACAATCCCTCGGCGCTCTTTTTGGGCGCGCGCGACGGCGCGGCCCCGACGGGCACCGCGGTGCTCGCGGCCCTGGAGGGGACGCGCCCCCTGTTGGCCGAGGTGCAGGCCCTGGTGGCCCGCACGCTCTTCGGGGCGCCGCGCCGCCAGGTGTCGGGGGTGGATTACAATCGGGCGGTGCTCCTCATCGCGGTGTTGGACCGCCGATGCGGTTATCATTTGGAATCGCAGGACGTCTACGTGAAGGCCGCCGGCGGCATCGACCTGCGGGAACCCGCCGCCGATTTGGCTTTGTGCGCGGCGGTCGCGAGCGCCGCGCTGGATCGCCCGGTGCCCGGCGGCGTCGTTTGGCTGGGCGAGGTGGGGTTGGGCGGGGAACTGCGGCCCGTGCCCCAAGTGTCGGAACGGTTGGCGGAGGCGGCGAAATTGGGTTTCACACGGGCGATCGTGCCCCGGGCGGGCGGCCTTCGCGCCACGCCCGCCGGCTTGAGCGTCACCGCCGCGACGACGCTGGACGAGGCCCTGCGGGCGGGCGGGCTGGCGTCCCAATGATTTTTATTCGTGCCATTCATAGCGGGAGGTAATTCCATGATCCTGAACGTGATGCGGGGTGTGTTGTTGTTGGTGGGGCCGTTGGTGGGGTACACGCAGGTTTCGAAGGACGCCAAAGGTATTTTGATCGGGTTGGTGTTGGCCGGGGTGATCATCGGTCTGGAGTTCCTGATCGAGCGGATCCCGCTCGATGCGTTGATCTCGGCGGTCATCGGGGCCGTCGTGGGGCTGGTCGCTACAAAATTGATCCTGTTCGGGCTTTTTTCCGCCGGATTGGAAGGGATTTACCAAACGGCGGAAAATCATTCGATCATCGGGTACGTCGCGCTCGCGTTCCTGGGAATGATGATCGCGGTGCAAAAGCGCTCGGAACTGGAAATGTTGGACCGCGACCTCATCGTGAAGGGGGGGAAGAAACGGTCCCTGACGACGTATTTGGTGGACACTTCGGTTCTGATCGACGGCCGGGTGGCCGACATTTGCGACACGAAATTCATTGCCGGCACGCTGGTGGTGCCGCGCTTCATTCTGCGCGAGCTGCAGGCCGTGGCCGATTCGGGGGACGGCGCCAAGCGCGCCCGTGGGCGCCGGGGGTTGGACATCCTCGCCCGGCTGCAGGAAACCCCGGACATGCCCGTGCGGGTGTTCGACAAGGATTTTCCGGACATCAAGGAAGTCGATGGGAAATTAGTCGCTCTGGGCAAGGAACTGGGCGCGCGGGTGTTGACCACGGACTTTAATCTGAACAAAGTGGCCGCCCTGCAAGGGGTGACGGTTCTCAACGTCAACGACCTGGCCAACGCGCTCAAGCCCGTGGTGCTCCCGGGCGAAGGAATGAACGTCTTCGTTCTCAAGGAAGGCAAGGAGCGCGAGCAGGGCGTGGCCTACCTGGACGACGGCACCATGGTCGTGGTGGAAGAGGGCCGCCGCGCCATCGGCCAAAAAGTCCGCGTGACCGTGAGCTCCATTCTCCAAACCTCCGCCGGCCGCATGATTTTCACCAAACTGGTCAAGGCGCCCGAGGGCGCCGCCGCGGCGGAGGCCCCCGCCCACCCGGACCTGTAATTCCCCATGGCGGTGGGCGTGGTGCTGGTCGCGGCGGGCCGCGGGCGGCGTTTCGGAAAACCCAAACAATTCGAATCGGTGGCGGGACGCCCCCTCTACCAGTGGCCCCTGCGCGTGTTGGAGCGGCACCCCGCGGTGGCCGCCGTCGTCGTCGTGACACCGGTGGAACGGACGGCCGGCGTGCGCCGCGCGGTGGCCCGCGCCGGGTTTCGCAAGGTGGCGGCCGTGGTGCCGGGCGGCGCGGAACGTCTGGATTCGGTCCGCGCCGGTCTGCGGGCCCTGCCGCCGTCGGTGGATGTGGTGCTCGTTCACGACGCCGCCCGCGCCCTGGTGGACGCGGGCGTGGTGACGCGGGTGATCGCGGGCGCGCGCCGCTCGGGCGCGGCGCTGGCCGCTTGGCCCGTGCCGGACACGGTGAAGGAATCGTCCGCCCGCGGGGGGCGCTTCTGGGTGCGCCGCACGGTGCCCCGGACGGGCCTGTGGCTGGCGCAAACCCCCCAGGGGTTTCGCCGCGCCCTGTCGCGGACGTTGTTTGAAACCGCGGGGCCGCTCACCGACGACGTGCAGGCCCTTGAGCGCGCCGGCCGGCCCGTGGAGTTGGTGTTGGGGTCGGCCCGGAATTTCAAAGTCACCGTGCGGGAGGACATCGCCCTGTGCCGCGCGCTGCTAAAAAAACCATGACCGCCCGCCCCCCCGTGGCCCGCGTCGGGCTTGGTTACGACAGCCACCGTTTCAAAAAGGGCCGCCCCTTGATCCTGGGGGGCGTCCGGGTGCCCCACGACCGGGGCCTCGACGGGCACTCCGACGCCGACGTGATTCTCCACGCCGTGATCGACGCGGTCTTGGGCGCGGCCGGCCTCGGGGACATCGGCACGTTTTACCCGGACAGCGACGCCCGCTGGAAAGGCGCCGACAGCCTGAAACTGTTGGAGAACACCCGCGCGCGGCTCGGCCGCCGGCGCGTTCTCCACGTGGACGTGACTCTCTTGGCCGAAGCGCCCCGCGTCGGCCCTTACAAAAACCGTATGCGCGCCAAGATCGCCCGCGCCCTCAAAGTGACGGTCGACGCCGTGAGCGTCAAGGCAAAAACCAACGAAGGCATGGGCTTTGTGGGCCGACGCGAAGGCTTGGCCGCCCTCGCCGTGGCCACGGTGGCGACGCCCGGATGACCGCCCGCCCCGTCCGTTTCCACAACACGCTTTCCGGCAAGGAGGAGGAGTTCCGTCCCCTCGCCCCCGGCCGGGTCAACATGTACGTCTGCGGCGTGACCCCCTACGACGCGTGCCATCTGGGCCACGCGCGTTGTTACGTCACCTTTGATTTCATCCGCCGGGCGCTGACGCGCCTGGGGTACGCCGTCACCCACGTTCAAAATTTCACCGACATCGACGACAAAATCATTCACCGCGCCGCCGAACGCGGCGAAACGCCCGCCGCCCTGGCCGAGCGCTACATCGCCGACTATTTTGAAAAAATGGACAAGCTCGGGGTCGGCCGCGCCGACGTTTATCCCCGGGTGACGGCGAGCCTTCCGTCGATTGTCACCTTCATTGAGCGGCTGATCGCCCGGGGACTGGCCTACGCCACCGGGGGGGACGTGTTTTACGCCGTCCGCAAATTTCCCGGGTACGGCAAATTGTCGAAGCGGTCTCCCGACGACCTTCACGTGGGGGCCCGGGTGGAGGTGGACGAGCGCAAATCCGACCCCCTGGACTTCGCCCTGTGGAAAGCCGCGAAGCCCGGGGAACCGTCCTGGCCGTCCCCCTGGGGTCCGGGGCGGCCGGGTTGGCACATTGAATGTTCGGCCATGAGCCGGGCGGCTTTCGGCGCGGACACCTTCGACATCCACGGCGGCGGACAGGATCTCGTGTTTCCTCACCACGAAAACGAAATCGCCCAATCCGAAGGCGCCACGGGAAAGCCCTTCGCCCGGTATTGGATCCACAACGGGTTTGTGACGGTCAACAAAGAGAAGATGTCGAAGTCGCTCGGCAACTTCTTCACCTTGGACGACATTTTCAAGCGGGTCGACCCGCGGGTCGTCCGTTTTTTCCTTTTGACCCATCACTACAAGGGCCCGGTGGAGTTCTCCGACGAACAACTGCGCGCCGCCGGGGAGCGTTTGGCGGAAGTCGACGACGACGTCCGCCGCTTGGAGGCCGCCTTGAAAATCCCGCGGACCGCCAAACCCAAGGAGTCCAAAAACCTGGGAGAGATGTTGACGGCTTTCCCCGCGGCGGTGGACGAGGCCCTGGCGGACAACTTCAATTCCCCAAAAGTGCTGGCGGTGCTTTTCGCCCTCTTGGGTGAACTGAAAGTCCGCGTGGAACGCCCCAAGGCCATCGCGACGGAGGATCTCCGTCGCGGGATCGATTTGTTGCGGCGCACGTTCCGCGACGTGATCGGCGTCGACGTCGGGACCCCCGGCCCCGCCGACGCCAACGGCGGGGCGGACGCGGCCGTGGCCGACCGGGTGGCCCGTCGGGAAGCCGCCCGCAAGACGAAAAATTGGGCCGAGGCCGACCGCCTGCGCGCCGAGCTCTTGGCGGAAGGCGTGACGGTCGAGGACACGTCCGAAGGGCCCCGTTGGTGGCGGCGATGACGTCGTCTTTCCATCGGGAAGAGGACGCGGCGGGCGACAACGTGTGGGGCCGCCACGCGGTGATCGCGGCCCTGCGCGAAGGGCGGGCGAACAAATTGTGGCTTCAGCGGGGGGCCGCCAGCGTCGATGATATTTTGCCGCTGGCCCGGGAACACCGCGTCGTCTTTCAATGGGTGGACCGGGCGCGGCTGTCGGCCCTGGCGCCGGGGCAGGCGCACCAAGGCGTGGTGGCGCGGGTGTCGCCCCACCGCCTAATGTCCTTGGACGATCTTTGGGCGAAGGGCGCGCCGCCGTTACTTTTGGTGTTGGACGGAATCACGGACCCCCACAACCTGGGCGCCATCGCGCGGAGCGCCGCGTTCTTCGGCGCCGGCGGGGTGTTGATCCCCCGGTGGCGATCGGCGGGCGTCACCGGCGTGACCGCCAAGGCCGCGGCCGGGGCGCTGGAGGTGGTTCCGTTGGTTCAAGTGTCGAACACCGCCCAGGCCCTGTTGGAATTGAAGGAAAAAGGGTATTGGGTCTACGGGGCCGACGCCGCCGGCGCCCCCGCCGCCACCGTGGATTTCGCCCGGCCCATGGCCCTCGTGATCGGCGCCGAAGGCGAGGGGCTTCACCGTTTGGTGCGCGAGCGGTGCGACGCCCTCGTCGGACTTCCCGGTGCCGGCGGGGTCCCCTCCCTCAACGCCTCCTGCGCGGCGGCGGCTTTTTTGTATGAATTTTATCGCCGGGGCTTGACCGCGGGACAAACTGGCCCTAAGCTTTAAAGGCGCGGCGCGGTTGGCCGCGCCGACACCATGCCCTTGCTCATCCCTTTCGCCGCTGTCCAGGAGCTCACGCCCACCGAGCTCGAACCGTTCAAAGACACGTTGTTGGCCCATTTGCGCAAGCGGGGCGACCAAGTGCGCCAGCGCGTCGATTCCCATTTGCACGTCACGCGGGGGGAACGGGTACCCGGTTACCGGTTCACGTTGGAAGTTCTCCTCGAAACGCGGACCGGCCAACTGGAGCGCGTGACGAAGCCCCTGACCCCCGAATTGGCCGCGACAATCCCTTCCGGTCCGCCCGCGGCCCCGCCCAAGAGCCCCGCCGACGTGTGGTCCTACCCGTCGGAAGACCGTCCGGATTTTAAAACCCACGCCGAGGCCTATTTCGTTCCCGGGAGTTTTCAAGCGGAAGATTGCCGCGAATGTTATCAGCGGGGGGAGATGGGTTGCAAAACCTGTTTCGGCAAGGGCGAAGAAGCCTGCCCGACCTGTTTGGGTGGCGGAAACCAACCGTGTTTTTACTGCAAAGGCCTCGAAAAGGTTCATTGCATCAAATGTTCCGGGGAAGGGCGCATCACCGCCGGGGGCGTGGGCGGGCACTCCACCCGTTGCGACGCGTGCAACGGGTCGGGCCGCTTCCCGTGTACCCATTGCCAAGGCGGGCGGTTGACCTGCCCCCAGTGCCAGGGCGGGGGGAAGGCCGTCTGCCACGTGTGTTCCGGGAAAGGGACGACGCTTTGCTCGGCCTGCGCCGGGCAGAAAAAAGTCGCTTTCGGCCAAGCTTTCCGCTCGGATTTCCGTCCGGTGAAATTGGAGGGGCACGCTCTGGTCGTGTCGGCGCCCAAGGAGGCGCTGGATTTGTCCATGGCCAAAACGGTGCCGGTGGGCACGTTGACGCTGCCGGCCGGCGAAGCCTTCGACAAACAAGTGGCCGCGGCGGCCTTTCCGCCGTCGATTAAAACGGCTTTTGTGGAATTGTCCGAGCGGCTCAAATCAAAGATGACACCCGGCGCCCGGGGCGTCAAATACCGCCTGGACGTCGAGGAGGGCGGTGTGGTTCGCGTGAGCGGGTATTGCGCCGGCCAAGAATTCAGTTATTGGATGCAACCGGGGGACCCCACCGTCGTGGCCGAGAAGGATCCCATCCTCTCCTTGGGCGACAACGTGGCCATGGCGGCGGAAGAGGCCCAACGGGCCGGCGACTGGCGTCGCGCCATTGATTTGGCGAAAGAGACCCTGTCGTACTCGCCCGAAAACAGCAGCGCCCGGTTCATCATTTCCGAATGGCGGTCCAAGGTCGTCCGGGAAACGCTGTTCACGGCCGGGGGCGCGGCCTTCCTCATGGCCGCGGGCAACGCCGCGTGGATCTGGGGCATGGACAAAGGGCTGCACAAGGCGGGGGCGATTTTTCAAATGAGCGGCATGCAGATCGCCGCCGGGGCCGCGGTGGGATTGATCCTTCTGTTCCCTCTGATGAAACTTTACCGCGCCCAAATCCGTTGGGCGGTTCTGCTCGGGGGCGTGTTTCTGGGCTTGCTGTCCACCGTCGGAGCGGCCCGGTGGGTTTTTGCGTGGAACCCCATCCGCGCCGCCGACCAAAAAGCGCTCGATCGGGAACTGAACGACCGTTTCAAATCGGGCGTCCCGGTCATGTTTTACGAGCAAGACGTGACGTTTTTGAACGCACTGAACGAAAGATACCAGAACAGCCAGGCCGATTTAACGGCGGTGCGCGAAGCGCTCGATCGGGAAACGACGCTCAAGGCCAAGCGGGACCGGGAACAGGCGGATTTCGACGCCCAGGTGGCGCGCGCGTTGGGCGGCAAGCGCCCGGCCGCTGTCCGACGGGGCGAACTGGAAAAGGCGATGGACGTCGCCCGGCTGGGGGGATTGGATTTGACGCGCGCGGAGGAAGGCTTGGTGCGATTGCGGGACGAGGAAAACCGGGAAGGGCTGGAGCGGAACGCCCGAAAGAAAAAGATTCAGATCATCTCTGAAAAAACCACCCGTCGATCCACGGCGTTCTCCCCGAAAAAATCCGCGGCCAAAGGGAAAGCGCCGGCGAAATCCCCCAAGAAGAAGACCCCCTCGAAAACCCGGACCAAACCCGCGTCCGACCCGGCGGTTTGGTGGTGAGCGCTCAGCCGGCGATCGAGGGGATGGACACCGACGGATTGACGTCGGCGTCGTAGTCCACACCCGAAAAACCAAACCCGAACAGCTTAAAAAACTCGTCCCGATACCCGGCCAAGTCGGTCAGCCGCTCCACGTTATCGGGGCGGGCTTTCTCCCATCGGCGGCCGACCTCCTGCTGAATGTCCGGTCGCATTTCCCAATCGTCCACGCGGATGCGCTCGATTTCATCCGTCGGGGGCGGCGTGGCCGCGTACAGGTGATCGCCGAAGAGGCGCGTCATCTGTTCGACGCAGCCCTCGTGAAGACCCCGCGCCTTCATGGATTTGAAGAGGAGGGAGATGTACAGGGGCATGACCGGGATGGCCGCGCTCGCTTGGGTGACGAGGGCTTTGTTGACGGAGACGACGGCGCGTCCGCCGAGGCGGGCCAGGCGTTCCTCCAGGCGGTGGGCGGTGGCCTCCAGGTGGTCTTTGGCGCGGCCAATGGTGCCCCGACGGTAAATGGCCGCTGTGGCTTCGGGACCGGCGTAGGAATAAGCGACGGTCACGGCGCCGGGGGCCAACAACCCCGCGCTTTCCAACGCGTCGATCCAAAGCGCCCAATCGTCCCCGCCCATGACCGCGACGGTGTGGTTGATCTCCGTCTGGGTCGCCGGTTCGATGGTGACGTCCGCCATTTGGCCCGTTTGAAAATTGAGGGTTTTGGACGTGTAGGTGCGCAAAATGGGTTTCAAGGTCGAGTTGAAAACTTCCCCGGTCCGCGGGTGGGTCCGGCGGGGCGAGGCGAGGCTGTAGACGATCAAATCCACCGGGCCCAGTTTCTCTTTTACCACCGCGAGGGTTTTCGCTTTGATGTCGTCCGAATACGCGTCGCCGTTGACGCTGTAGGCGGCCAGGCCCGCGGCGGCGGCTTCGCGTTCAAAAGCGGCGGTGTTGTACCAGCCCGGGGCCGCGGTGCGCTTGCCCTCGGCGGCGTTGGCGAAAAACACGCCGACCGTCTTGGCCCCGTACCCGAAAGCGGCCGCGATTCGGCTCGACAAGCCGTAGCCGGTGGACGAACCGATCACGAGGACATTTTTGGGTCCGGGACCCTTGATCCGCGCGCGCACGTGGGCGATTTGCTCCCGCACGTTTTGGGCGCACCCCGCCGGGTGGGCGGTGAGGCAAATAAAGCCTTTGGATTGGGGTCGAATGATCACGCGGCGTCCTCCTCTTCCTTTTCGGCCTTTCGACGCAGACTGTGATCCAGCTCTTTTTTCCGAAGCCGGATGTTTTTCGGCGTGATTTCCGCCAGTTCGTCGTCCTCGATGTAGGCGATGGCCTGCTCCAAAGTGAAGACCCGGGGCGGCGTCAATTGCGCGAGATCGTCCGACCCGGCGGCGCGCATGTTGGTCAGCGCTTTCCGCTTGCACGGGTTGACGACCAGATCGTTTTCGCGGGCGTTTTGGCCGACGATCATGCCGGCGTAGATGTCGGTCCCCGGGGCCACGAACAACACGGACCGTTCCTGGAGGCTTTCGAGCGCGTAGGACGTGGCCAACCCGGACTCCTTGGCGATGAGCACGCCCGCCGCCCGCCCTGTGGGCGCGCCCGAGCGGGCGATGTGCCCGTGGAAGCTGTGGTGCATGAGCCCGGTGCCCTTCGTTTGCGCCAGGAATTCCGACTTGAATCCGATCAAGTTGCGGGCCGTGATCACTCCCTCGATCCGCAGGCGGCCGTGGTGGTCGGCGTGCATGTTTTTGAGCTCGAGACCGCGCTTGCCCAGGTTTTCCATCACGACGCCCTGATACGCCTGCTCAAGATCAACCAATAAATATTCAGCGGGTTCGAGCGTTTGGCCGTTTTCGGTTTTAATGATCACTTGCGGCCGGGAGACGGCCAGTTCGAACCCCTCGCGCCGCATGGTTTCGATCAGCACCGACAGATGGAGTTCGCCGCGCCCCGACACTTTAAAGACGTTCTGCGCCATCTCCTCCACCCGCAGGCCCACGTTGGTCTTCATTTCTTGCTCGAGGCGCTCGCGCAGGTGCCTCGACGTGAGAAATTTTCCGTCCCGGCCCGAGAACGGGCTGTCGTTGACCATGAACTCAATGGACAGGGTGGGCTCATCGATCAGGAGGGGCGGCAGGGCCACGGGGTTTTCGGCGTCGGCCACGGTGTCGCCGACCCGGGCCTCCTCCATTCCCGCGATGGCCACGATGTCGCCGGCCTCGGCCGATTCGATCTCGCGGCGCTCCAACCCGAAAAAGCCGAACAACTTGGTGACCCGCAGCGGCACGCGCCGGCCGTCCTGTTTCATCAAGACGACGTTTTGAAGGCGCGACACGCGGCCCGCGTACACCCGCCCGATGGCGATGCGGCCGACGTAGCTGTTATGGTCCACCATGGTGGTGAGCATTTGCAAGGGGACCGCCGGGTCCGCCGCCGGGCCCGGGACGTGGCGGAGGATGGTTTCAAAAAGCGGTTTCAGGTCCGGCGTGGGTTGGTGCGGGTCGAGGGTGGCCCAGCCGTTCTTGCCCGAGGCGTAGACGATGGGAAAATCCAACTGTTTATCGTCGGCGTCCAGATCCACGAAGAGGTCGAAGGTGTTGTTGAGGGCCCGCGCGGGATCGGCGAAGGGGCGGTCCACTTTGTTGATGACGACAATGGGCCGCAGGCCCTGTTCCAGGGCTTTCCGAAGCACGAACCGGGTTTGGGGCATGGGGCCGTCGAGCGCGTCGATCAAGAGGAGGACGCCGTCGACCATGGTCAAAATGCGTTCGACTTCGCTGCCGAAATCCGCGTGGCCGGGGGTGTCGACGATGTTGATGCGCGCGTCGCCGAACTGGACGGAGGTGCATTTCGCCAGGATGGTGATGCCCCGCTCCCGTTCCTGCGGGTTGGAATCCATGAGGCATTCCTGGGCGGCGTCGGCTTTCACTTTGAATTCACCCGTTTGGCGGAACATGGCGTCGACCAGGGTGGTTTTGCCGTGATCGACGTGGGCGATGATGGCGATGTTTCGGACGTCCGACCGCCGATGGGGTTGCGAACTCATAAGCACCTCGAATAAAAATGGCGTCCCACCGGGGCCGATCCTCGAAGAAAGAAGAATGGGGGGTGTTCGGGCGGGACCGCGTTAAAGCGGACGAATTATAGCACAGTTTCTCCCCGTATGGTTAAATAGGCTTCTATGGCCGGCGTTTTCCATTTGATGAATCCTTCCTTGCGGCAGGCGCCCTGGGTGACCGCCCTGACGACTTTCGGCCGGGACCTCTCCCAATGGGCCCTCATCGACCGGCAGAACCCCCATCACACCGAAACCTTGATCGATTGGGCGCTCAAGGCGAACATCGGTCGTCTCGTCGTTTGGGGCGGAGACGGCACCTTTCACCGCGTCGTGCGAGGATTGTGGGAACGGGATGCCCTGGACCGCGTCGAGCTGGCGCTTGTCCCCGCCGGCACCTGCAACGATTTGGCGCGCCATTACGGCCTGGCGAAGGAATCTTGGGGCCGGTGGGAAGCGGCGTCGCCTCAAGGGCGCCTGGCGTCCCTCTCGTTGGCGCGGGTGGCGTGGAAAACGTCGGCCCGCGCGCCGAATTTCGACGGCGAAGACATCTTCGTCAACAACGCCGGGTTCGGTCGGCCCCGCCCCGTCTACAAAAAGAAAGCGCCCCCCTGGCGGGTGCTGACGGCCATGAAACCCATCGCCGTGGACGCCCATTGGGAGGCCGGAAAATTGGAAGGGTCCTATTACTTCGCGTTGGCGGCGTTGGGGCCTTATTTTTCCGGCGGATTGCATTTTGAGCGCAATGTTTCCCCCGAGGACGGGCGCCTGCGCTTGTACCTCGTGCCGGCCCGGAACAAAGCCCGCCTGGCCCTCCGCCTGGCGCGCGGGCGGCTCGGCCACCCGCTGTTCGACCAGAAAGTGACCAAGATCACCGCGACCAAGATCGCTCTTGAAACGGACACGCCCGTCTGGCCCCAGGCCGACGGGGAGCCGCCCCCGTCCAAAGGGGCCTGCCACGTGGAATTCGAAATTTTGCCGAAAAAAGCCCGGCTGTGGGTGACCCATTGATCCGCGCCTATGTCGATGTGGAAACGGACGAAATGAAAACCCTCACCGTCCTCGGGGCCTTCCGTCCCGACCGCGGCGCCAAACAGTGGGTGCGCCCCAATTTTTCAAAGTTCGATTTCTTGAATTTTCTTTCCGGGGTGGAGCAGGTGATGACCTACAACGGCGCGCGTTTCGACCTGCCGTTGATCAAGGACCAGCTGGGCGCCGACGTGGAGGCGCTCTTCCGCCACCGCGACCTGATGCTCGACTGTTGGGCGAACAACCTCTACGGCGGTTTGAAAAAAGTGGAGATTCAATTGGGCATTCACCGCGACACCGAGGGCGTCGACGGCCTGCAGGCGATCCGCCTCTGGCACGCCCATCGACGGGGCGAGGCGGGGGCTTTGGAACTTCTTTTGCGCTACAACCGCGAGGATGTTGAAAATTTGGAAGCCCTGGCGCTGAAACTGGGCGTGGTCACGAACGGAAAGCCCGCCGCGCCCGCCCACCGTCGGATCGGTCTCGCCCAAGGAGAAGCCCATGAACGCGCGCATTCTTGACGGGAAAGCCGCCGCGGCCCGGGTCTTGGCCCGGGTGGCCGAAAAGGCCGCGCGGGTCAAGCAACGACGCGGCGTCGCTCCCGGGCTGGCCACCGTGCTGGTCGGGGACGACCCGGCCTCCCACGTCTACGTCGGCCAAAAAATTAAAAAGTGCGAAGCGGCGGGCATGGTGTCCCTTCATGTGCCCTTGCCGTCGGGCGTGTCCCCCGCGGGGCTCCTCGCCGAAGTCCAGCGGTTGAACCGCGATCCCCGGGTGCACGGCATCATCGTGCAATTGCCGTTGCCGAAACCGCTGGACGCCGAACCGGTCTTGCTGGCGCTCGACCCGACCAAGGACGCGGACGGGCTTCACCCGTCCAACCAGGGCCGGTGGATGGCCCTCAAGAGTTGGGCCGAGGTCCGGGCCACGGGCCTGCCCTTGCCCTGCACCCCCGCGGGGGTCATGGAAATTTTGGAACAGAACAGCGTGGCCGTGGCCCGACGGCGCGTGGTCGTGGTCGGGCGGTCGAATTTGGTCGGTAAACCCCTCGCCGCCATGATGTTGTCGGCCGACGCGACGGTGACCATCGCCCATTCCCGCACGGAAAACATCGCGGATCTTTGCCGGAGCGCCGACATTCTTGTGGCGGCGATCGGTCAGCCCCGTTTCGTCAAAGGCGATTGGGTGAAGCCCGGCGCCGTCGTTGTCGACGTGGGCATTAACCGAACGCCGGAGGGGCTTGTGGGGGACGTGGATTTCACGCCCGCCGCCGACCGCGCCGCCGCGATCACGCCCGTGCCCGGCGGCGTGGGTCCCATGACGGTGGCCATGCTGTTGTGGAACACCGCGCAAGCCGCCGAAAAATAGTTATCATAGTGAAGCAGGCGTCCGTTCAACGCGCCAGGGAGGTTTCATGAAAGGCAAAGTGAAGTGGTACAACAGGGTAAAGGGGTACGGCTTCCTGATTCCGGAGGACGGCAGCCCCGAGGTCTTCGTCCACCATTCGGCCGTTCAAGCCAAGGGGAAGGACAAAGTCCTCGTTGAAGGTCAGGGCGTCGAATTTGAAGTGGCGACGGGCCCCAAAGGGCCATCGGCCGCCAACGTGAAGCCCGAACCCAAGCCGGCCCCGGCCTCCTAACGCCTTTCTCCCCGATCCCCTCCCCCCCGAGTTCCGGCGGGAGGGGACGGTTTTTTATGACACTCTTCCGTCCTCGCGCGTGGCCCGGTCTCGAAGGACTCCCGCTCATCCTGGTGGGGTCCCACGCCGTGGTTTATTTGTTTGAGACGTTCCAGCCCGGCCTGGTGGATCGGCTGACCTTGTCCAACGCTTCGCTCGTCGCGGGCGAATGGTGGCGGCTGGTCACGTTTCTCTTCGTCCCGCCCTTCATTGATTCGGTTTTCATTTTCCGCGTCCCGTTCCCGGCCAACGCCGTGCTCATGTTTTTTTGGTTTTCATTCCTGTACACCATGGCCGCGTCCCTCGAGAACGCCTGGGGCACGGCGCGGTTCACTTTTTATTTTTTCGCGGGGGCCCTCGCCACGGCGGTCCTGGGGCTGTGGCCGGGGGGCGGCCCGGTGGGCAACGGTTACCTGCAGGCGAGCCTTTTCCTGGCTTTCGCGGCCCTGTTCCCGGACACGGAAGTTTTGCTGTTTTTTTTCATTCCCGTCAAGGTTCGGTGGTTGGGGTGGCT
>Ga0268298_10000712_pt1 | contig 42269 bp, 38 predicted proteins | sample WWTPWeurt_MetaG_FD_194462 | JGI IMG/M metagenome (GOLD analysis project Ga0268298, IMG submission 194462) | Activated sludge microbial communities from WWTP in Nijmegen, Gelderland, Netherland - WWTP Weurt | ecosystem: Engineered > WWTP > Aerobic digester > Activated sludge | place...
CGACACTCATGGATGCCAAGGTGCCTCAGATCGACGGCTTTCGGTTCTTCTACTCGCTGCCGCTCGACGAACGTCGCGTGCTCGTGGAAGACACCTACTACTCCGATCGCCCCGAGCTCTCTCGCGCGCGTTTGCGAGCAGAAGTGCTCGCCTACGCCAAGGCTCGCGGTCTCCGGGTGCGTGCCATCGCCCGAGAAGAAGTCGGGGTGCTCCCCATCCCGACCCGAGCGATGCCGGAGCTCTCGAGCGCGCTCCCGCTCCGCGCGGGCTACGGCGGCGGCTGGTTCCATCCGACCACGGGCTACTCGCTGCCGGTCGCGCTGCGTCTCGCGCGACACGTCGCGAGCCAGCCGACCTCGGACCTGTTCGGTGAGAGTTGGCAGCGGCTGGTGGCCGACGTGCGCCGCCAGCAGCGTTTCGTCTTGTGGCTGAACCGGCTGCTTTTCGCCGCGTTTCGCCCGGAAGATCGCCGGAACGTCCTCGAGCGCTTCTACCGCCTGCCCGAGCCGACGATTCGTCGTTTCTACGCCCTTCGCACCACCCCCGAAGACCGAGCGCGCATCCTGTGTGGTCGGCCTCCGCGCGGGTTCTCGGTGCGCGCTGCCTTGTCCAGTGGAGCCCACGCATGACGAACACCGCCCTCGTCCTCGATCACAAACCGCTCATCTTGGAGGTGCTCTCGGAGCACTTCTCCGAGGCCTCGCTCGAGCGCACGCTGGGCCTCGGCGAAGAGCGCGTGCCTTGGCGAGTTTGGGACGAGGCGCTCTACGGCCCGCTGTCGGATTTCTTGTCGCGCCCCGGCAAAGAGTTCCGCGGGCGCCTCGTGAGCATGGCTTGGGAGCTCGCGGGTCAGAAGAGCTCGCCGCCCCCCGAGCTCGCATTGGTCGTGGAGGTGCTCCACGCCGGGTCGCTGATCGTGGACGACATCGAGGACGACTCGAGCTATCGCCGCGGTGAGCTCGCGCTACACAAGAAGTGGGGGCTCCCGCGCGCTCTGAACGCCGGGTCATGGCTCTACTTCTGGCCGGACGCGCTGCTCGAACGCATGCAGCTCGCGCCTCCCATCGAGCTCGGCGTGCGCCGCGCCATCGACCGCACGCTCCTCTCGGCCCATCACGGGCAGGCACTCGACCTGTCGACCCGGGTGTTCGACCTGACCCAGAGCGAAGTGCCCGACGTCGTGAGCGTCACGACGCGGCTGAAGACCGGCATGTTGATGCAGCTCGCGGCGTCGCTCGGCACCATCGCAGCGGGAGGGCCTCGGCACGTCACCCAGGCCCTCGCGCGCTTCGGCATGAAGCTCGGAGCGGGTCTCCAGATGCTGGACGACCTCGGCGGGATCGTGAGCGTCGAGCGCTGCCACAAGGGTCACGAGGACCTCACGAGCGCCAGGCCCACCTGGCTGTTTGCTTGGGCGGCCGAGGAGCTCGACCGCACGGCGTATCAACGCCTGCGACGGCGTTCCGAGGAGGTCGCGAAACGAGAGCTCCACCCCGAGGCGCTCGCCGAAGAGCTCCGTGACCGAGTGGGTGGCGTGGGTCGCGAGCGCATCTCGGCGCACCTGCGGAGCGCCTTCGAGGAATTGGGGAGCGTGTTCGGCGATGCGCCGGCGCTGGTGGACGTCAAAGCGGAGATCGAACTGCTCGGGAGAAGCTATGGCTGAAAGAGAGAGTGGAGACTACGCAATCGCGCGGCGCGCCGCCGTGATCGGCAGCGGCTTCGGCGGGCTCGCTGCCGCCATTCGCTTGCAGACTGCCGGCATCCGCACCGTGCTCTACGAAGCGCGAGACAAACCGGGCGGGCGCGCCTACGTCTACGAGCAGGACGGCTTCGTGTTCGACGCCGGACCGACGGTCATCACGGCTCCGCACTGCATCGAGGAGCTGTTCCAGATCGCGGGGCGGCGAATGGAAGACTACGTCGAGCTCCTACCCGTGACGCCGTTCTATCGCCTGAGCTGGAGTGACGGCGACGAGTTCGACTACGTCGGGAGCTCCGACGCGATGCTCGAGCAGATCCGCGAGCGTTGCCCCGAAGACGCGGCGGGTTACCAGCGGTTCGTGGAATACAGCCGGCGCGTCTTCGAGAAGGGCTACGAGGAGCTGGCAGCGACGCCCTTCTTGCGCTTCGTCGACATGTTGAAGGTGGCGCCCGAGCTCGCCGTGCTTCGGGCCGACCGCAGCGTCTACTCGACGGTGGCGCGCTTCGTGAAGAACGAGCACCTGCGCCAGGCGCTCTCGTTCCACTCGCTGCTCGTGGGCGGAAACCCCTTCGAAACCAGCTCGATCTACACGCTCATCCACTACCTCGAACGCAAGTGGGGGGTGTTCTTCCCGCGGGGAGGGACCGGCGCCCTCGTCCAGGCCCTGGTGCGGCTCTATCGCGAGCTCGGCGGCGAGCTCGCGCTCGGGACTCCCGTCGAGCACATCGAGCTGCATGCAGAAGCCGGGCGCGTCAGGCACGTGGTGGAGAGCCGACGCGGGCGCGAGATCTTCGACCTCGTGGTGTCCAACGCCGACCTCCATCACACCTATGCGAAGCTCTACGCGGGCGACTCGCGCGCACGGAAGACCGCGGACCGGCTCGCGAAGGCGGATTGGTCCATGAGCCTCTTCGTCTTGTACTTCGGCACCGACCGGCAGTACGACATCGCGCACCATACCGTGGTGTTCGGCCCGCGCTACGAGGGGCTCTTGAAGGACATCTTCCAAGGGTCGACGCTGCCGGACGACTTCAGTCTCTACTTGCACGCCCCCACGGTCACCGATCCGAGTTTGGCTCCTCCGGGCTGCGGCGCGCACTACGTCTTGAGTCCGGTTCCGCACCTCGGTAACGCACCCATCGACTGGGCGGCGACGGCGCCGGCTTATGTCGAGAAGATCCTCGAATCGCTCGAACGCCTGATGCCCGATCTTCGGAAACACGTCGTGACGCGGCGTTGGTTCTCTCCTGCCGACTTCCAGTCCGAGCTCGGCGCCTTCCACGGGTCGGCGTTTTCGGTGGCGCCGAAGCTCACGCAGAGCGCCTGGTTCCGGCCGCACAATCGCGATCCGAAGCTGCCGGGTCTCTACATCGTAGGCGCGGGAACCCACCCGGGCGCCGGCCTGCCGGGCGTGATCAACTCGGCCAAAGCCACGCTCAGCGTGATCCTGGAAGACTTGGCGCGGGAGCGCGCTGCGTGAGCGTCGGGGTTCAGATCGCGCTCGGGGGCCCGGAGCGCGCGGAGCTCGCACGACCCTGGCGCGACGTCTTGGCACGACACAGCAAGAGCTTCGACCTCGCGGCGCGCCTGCTCCGGCCGGAAGCGCGGGACGACGTAGCGTTGCTCTACGCTTGGTGTCGGAACGCGGACGACGCCATCGACCTCGCTCGACCCGACGAGCAGCGCGCCGCCTTGCTCCGGCTCGAAGCCGAGCTCGAGGCACCCCGCACGGCCCTCGGCGGCGCCTTCGCCGAGCTGTGCACGCGCGCGCGCATTCCGCCGGACTACCCCAAGGAGCTCCTCCTGGGAATGCGCATGGACGTCGAGGGGGTGCGCTACGCTTCGCTCGACGACCTCCTCGTCTACTGTCATCGCGTGGCAGGCGTCGTCGGCCTCATGCTCTGCCACGTGCTCGGCGTGTCCGACGGGCGGGCGCTGCGAAATGCCGCCCACCTCGGCATCGCCATGCAGCTCAGCAACGTGTGCCGCGACGTGCTCGAAGACTGGGGGCGCGGCCGGCTGTACTTGCCCGACGATCGGCTGGAAAGGGCCGGCGCGCCCGGGCTTCGGGCCCAGGTCGGCGCCGAAATCTCCAGCGCGAGTCGAGCCGCTCTGACTCGCGTCGTGCGCGAGCTCACGGAGCTCGCCAATCGGTTCTACGCCTCCGCCGATCGCGGCATCCCGGCGCTCGATCCACGGAGCGCCTTCGCGGTTCGGGTGGCGCGCCTGGTCTACTCCGCCATCGGAAGCGAGCTCCGGGCGCGGCGCTTCGATGCCTGCCGCGGGCGAGTCGTGGTGCCGCGCTGGAAGAAGCTCTTCTTGGTCGGGCGCGCCCTGCTCGAGACGCTGGCGCGACGCCTGCGACCCGGGACGTGGTCCCCGGTTCCGATTCTTCCGCCGACGAGGTTTCCCCATGATGTCCTTCCCGTCTGAAGTCGCGCTCTACGTCGGGCGCATTCGCGAGTTCGACGACCGCGACTGGTGGGTCTACGTGGGCTGGGTGGGGCTCATGCTCGGGCTCGTGGCCTCGACGGGCGGCTTCCTCGCGTTCGGCCACCAGCATGGCGTGCGCTTCCCGATGGAGGCGTGGATGGTGCCATTCGGCGCGGCGATCTTCGCTGCCAGCATCTCCGTGGACACCATTGGCCATCGCACGGTCTACAAGGAGGAGATCAGCAAGGCCGAAGGTCTCGTCCACGGCATCACCATCTTCTGCGGCATCGGGAGCTCGGTCCTCTTGTGCGCCGCCTACGAGCACCCGAGGGCGCTCTGGATCCCTGCCATGGTGCTGACCGTGCTCTCGTTCTTCTACAGCATCATCGACGAGGCATTCCACTGGCGGCGCTACGCCGGGAGGCGCGCCGATCGCGTGGAAATGTGGAGCCACGTCGGCATCCTGGTGGGCCACGGCAGCATGATGACCGGCTGGTGGAGCTGGTTCTTTCAGGGTTATCCTGGAGTGAAAGACACGCTCCTCCACTTGGGCGGTTGACGAGCGGATGGCCATGACCAGAGACGACGAAGCGCCGCGGCACCGAATCGGAGCCGTGGCTCGCCTGACCGGCATCTCGACGCATGCGCTTCGGGTCTGGGAGCGGCGCTACGGCACGCTGCACCCCAAACGTTCGGAGGGAGGCGACCGACTCTACTCCGACGGTGACGTGCATCGCTTGCGAGCCATCAAACGTCTGCTCGGCTTGGGTCACGCCATCGGAGACGTCGCGCGGCTCGGCAGTGACGAGCTGGACCGGCTGATGGAGATGCACGTCGAGCCGAAGCGCGAGGTCGACCCGAGCGGTCGTTTCGTAGAGCGCTACCTCGGTCACATCCAAGCGCTCGACCTCGGCGCAGCCGAGCAGGTGCTGGCCGGAGCGGCGCTGGCGCTCCCTCGGCGCGAGTTCATCGACCTCGTGCTCGTACCCTTGCTCCACGAGATCGGCGCGCGCTGGCAAGATGGAGCGCTCCACGTCGCCCACGAGCACGCGGCCACCGCCATGGTGCGCAGTCAGCTCGGCGCGATGTTGCGACTCTTCGCCCCGGACTCGGGCGCGTCCACCGTGGTTGCCACGACACCCGAAGGTGAGGCCCACGAGCTCGGGGCGCTCATGGCCGCGGTGGTCGCCGCCATGAGCGGCTGGCGCGCGCTCTACCTCGGTCCGAATCTACCCGCCCGGGAAATCGCCGAGGCTGCGCGCACGAGCGGCGCCGCCGCGGTCCTTCTCTCGATCGTGGATCTGTCGCCGGCCGTGGGCGGCGCTCGGGTCGAGGCCTTGGTGAAGGCCCTGCCCGCGCACACCTCGGTCGTGGTGGGTGGGGCGCGCGCGCGGGCGATCGAGAGCTTGCCACGCGCAGTGGTGCGGGTCTCCGACCTCGGGGAGCTCGAGGCGTGGCTCGTGTCCCACGGCGCGCCCGCTCCGCGGAGCCGGGCTCGCGGCTGAGCGGCGCCGCTCAGAAGGCGTCGACTTCGAAGCAGTCGTAGCTCCGCGCGAGGAGCTCGTCGACGTCGCTGTACTCGTCGTCGTAGTCGCTGGCCTCGCGCACTGCGCGCTCCAACGATGCGAGGTTCTTCGGCAGATCTTCACCGAGCCCGCGCAGCGTGAGCACACGTGCTCGACGACGACTCGACGGCGGCGGCGGGTAGCTCGATCCGGTCTCCGAATCGCGCACGACGACGCTGGGCATCTTCGCGGCTTCGAGCTCGATGGGCAGGGAAGAAAGCGAACGAGCGCTCATCTCTCACACCTCTCAGGCTCCGGGCATCGCTCGTTTCCGAGCGCTGGGCCAAGAAAATGGGCTGGAAGGACTGGGACGCGGCTCGGCCTCCGCCAGAAGACCGCTCCGTGCTACGCAGGCTCGCGTGAACATTGCGTTCGTGGGGGGTACTCGCTTCATCGGGCACTTTGCGGTCGAAGCGGCTCTCGCGCGAGGGCACGCCGTCTCCGTGCTCCACCGGGGTCAGACCCCGACGGACCATCCTGCGGTCACCGACATCTGGGTCGACCGCGGCGATCGCGACGCGCTCCGCCGCGCCCTCGAGCGAGCGCGACCCGACGTGGTCGTCGACACCCGATCCATGCTCCGTAGCGATGCGGAGGGCGTCGTCGCGGCCGTGACGGCACTCGCGGTTCCAGTGGTGGTGCTCTCGAGTCAGGACGTGTACGCACAGTTCGGTCGTCTCAACGGACTGCCCGCTCCGGAGCCCGAGGTCGAAGTCGACGAGCGATCTCCACTCACCATCCCCTTTCCCTTCCGCGGCATCGGTGGACACGAGGCGGGGCCGGACTACGACAAGAAGGAGGTCGAGGCGGTATTCCGCGCGAGCGGGCTCACGGTCCGCGTTTTGCGTCTGCCCGGCGTCTATGGCCCCCGAGACCCACGCCGGCGCTTCTGGGCGTTCGTCGACCGGCTCGACGCCGGGGAGCGAGCGTTCCCCCGCCAGGGTGGTGGGACCTTTCGCTGGACCCACGCCCACGTCCGCGACGTGGCCCATGCCATCGTGCTCGCGGCGGAAAGCTCGAGGGAAGGCTTTGCCGTCTACAACGTAGGAGAGGCCCCGACGCCGACCCAGAGCCAGCGTGTGGAAGCCCTGGCGGCCTGTATGGGAGTCGAACTCACGTGGATCGAAAGCCCGAGCGCCCTACCCGACGACCTGGCTTCGCTCGGCGTGATGCCGAACGACCTCGTCGTGAGCAGCCGTGCTCTCCGGGAAGAGCTGGGGTTCACCGAGGTCACGACGCCCGAGGCGTGCTGGCTCGACGTGGTGCGTTCGGCGCGCAATCGCCCGCATTCCGAGGATTGAAAACCAGCGGCGGCAGTGCGAAGTCGTCGCCCATCGAGGTCCGGGGTCCATCCCGGCGCCATCACTCGCATCGAGGAACGTCATGTCGAAGAAGCTCATCGTGTCCGGCCCCGCCGCCTATCTCTTGATCCTCGCTGCCTGTGGTCCGGGTGGCGCTCCCGGCGCCGGCGGGAGCCGCGAGTCCGGGCAGAGCAAGCTCATGGGCGAGACCTTCGCCGGCAAGAACAAGTGCAACCCCGAGAACCACGAGCGTCCCTTCATCATCGAGTGGGACGCGACCGACATGAGTCAATTCGAGTCCATCGCGGCCAACGACGTGGTCTTCGTTCACTACGAAGGCTGCAAGTTGACCGTGCTCGACAGCTGCAAAGACGATTCCGTCCGAGGTGCCCTCGGAACGTACAAGCCGGTCGAATGGACCAGCGGGTCCCTCGAGAAGATGGAGATCAAGAGCGAAGCCGAGCTCTATGCGAATCTTCCGCTCGGCGTCGCCTCGCTCGGCGGACGCGTCTCGGGTGGGGAGCAGTTCCGGATGGAGTACTATGTGGCGGGCACGCGCAGCGCCACGCGCCCTGCGGTCTACTCGAGCGACTTGAAGAAGGTCGCGGGCTGCAAGGGCGCAACCCACTACGTGTACGGCTACAACCTCGGCGCCTTCGCCCTGGGGAGCGCCAAGGATCAATCCATCTCCGCCGAAGGTTCGCTCTACGGGTTCGGAGCCGGCGGTAGCAGCAAGAAGAGCAGCAAGGCCGACAAGCAGGGTGGAGACCTCACGACGTGCAAGAGCGAAACGGCGACGGAGATCCAGGGCTGCAAAGTCCCGATCCGCCTCACGCTGCGCAAGATCGAGAGCGGCGAAAACCCCGACGTTGCGGCGAGCAAGGCTCCCGAAACCGACGCTTCTTTGAACAAGGCGGCGCAGGTCGAAGCCAAGTTCGAAGCCTCTGGCGAGGCAGGAGAGCGCTTCAAGAGCGCACAAGCCAAGCACACTGCGCGTGACGGCAAGGGCTGCCTCGCCGAGCTCGATGCCCACGACAAGCTGAACCCCAAGAACAAGTCCACCGAGCCGAAGTCCGGCTTCCCGCACTACCTGCGCGGGCAGTGCGTGATGCTCGCTGGGCAGTGCGACGCAGGCAAATCCATCGCGCGGAAGGGCCTCATGACCTTCCAGGGCGACCAGTCACCCGAACAGATCGATGGCCACGTCGAAGCTCTGGCCAAGATGTACTGCCAGGGCAAGATGAGCGACCGGGACACGCTGCTCCAGGCTCTACACAACCTGACCATGGCCACCATCAACAAGAAGGACGCGGCCTACTGTCAGGCGCAATACGACACCGCCAAGCGCCTCTTCAAGACCGTGAAACCCAAGGACGAAGACGACACTCAGATCGTCCATGGGCCCCGTACGCTCTTCGATCAAGCAGCGCGTTGCGCGGTGAAGGCTGGAGACTGTACCCTCGCCTGGAAGCTCTACAAGGATGGCTACCCCGTCGAGCTGCTCAAGAACGCCAAGCCGGACTTGAAAGAGCAGATCATGCGTTCGGCGTTCGAGACGTCGAACCAGAAGTGCAAGAAGTGACCGTATGAAGCGCTCCCGCTGGGTTTCACTGATCGCGCCTTTGGCCTTCCTGGCTTGCCAGAAGGAGACGCGTTCGGTGGAGCCCGCGGCGAGCGGGCGACCGGCTGAGCCGCCCGCGGTGGCCACCGGCCCCTTGCCTGCGGATCCCGCTCGAGGCCCCGACCCCGTGGCCCCGGCCGGGGGAACGAGCCTCGGCGACGTGGCCGTCCTGGTGCAGGGCGCGAATCGCAAGATGCTGCACGACGACGGCAAGGGTTGCCTCGACGAGCTCGACAAGCTCAAGGCGCTCGATCCGAAGCTCGAGAGCACGCTGGTCGTCATTCGCGCGCAGTGCGAGATGTTGGCCGGGCGTTGTCAGGCCGGAAAGGCCGCGCTCCTCGACTATTACGTGCGCGAGATCAACCTGAGCCCAGAAGTGGCGAAGACCAGCGTCGAGAGCATCGCGTCGATGCGCTGCCGCGGTGGTGACGAGACCGATCGCGATCGGCTGTTGCGCGCGTTGCGTGAGCTCACCGACGGCGCGTACATGAGCACGCGCAGCGACTGCGCGGCGAACGTGGAGCTCGTCAAACGCCTCTTGCCCAAGGTCCCCCCGAACGGCCCCGACGATTCTCAGGTGAACTCGGCACCCAAAGCTTTGTTCCACACGGCCGCCGCGTGCCTGGCTCGGGCGGGCGACTGCAAGGCGGCCTTCCGGGTCTATCGCGACGAGTTCCCGAAGACTGGCATGGACAAGCTCTCGGAGAAGGATCGCTCGTCCATGATCGAGAAGAGCTTCCGCTCCGGGATCGAGCGCTGCAAGGACGCAGCGCTGTAAGGGCCCCCCCGGGTCGAGTGGACGCTCGGAAGATCCTGGGCTCTCACGCCGCTTCGAGCAGTCGCCGCAGCGCCGGGCCGGTCGCGATGAAGGTGAGCCCCATCACGTCGCCGTCCACGCGCTCGACCACGGCTCGCGCCGCGAACGTCTCGCTCTTCACGCGCAGGCGGACCCGGACGCGGCTGCCCGGCGCCCAGAGGAGCGCGCTCCGGAGGGCGATCCCGGTACGGGAGGCGTTCACGCTCTCGGCGCTGGTCTCGACGTCGCCGGCGCCGATGAAAGCCACCGCATCCAGCTGGGTCCGCGCATCGCTCCTCTGGTCGTGGTTTCCCATGTCGTCTCTCCTACGACACCATCTTGCCGTCCCGAGCTTCCGCGGACATTGACCCGATCCGGCCAAAGGACTGGGCCGAGCGGCCACTTCCACCAAGATCGCGTATCATCGCGGTCCGGAGGGCTCATGAAACTCGTCGGTGCGTGCGTATTCGGGCTGGGTGCGCTGTGGCTCGTGTCTTGCGGCGGTGACGACGACGGCGGCTCGAGCTCGACGGGCGGCAAAGGTGGCAGCGGTGGCAGCGGCGCCAGCACGAGCGGTGGTGGGGGCAGCACCAGCGGTGGCGGCGGCACGACCAGCGGCGGCGGCACGACCAGCGGCGGCGGCACGACCAGCGGGGGTGGAGGCGCCAGCGGTGGCGGCGGAGCGCCGAGCGGTGGCGGCGGAGCGCCGAGCGGCGGCGGCGGAGCGCCGAGCGGTGGCGGAGCGCCGAGCGGCGGCGGCGGAGCGCCGAGCGGTGGCGGAGCGCCGAGCGGTGGCGGCGGAGCGCCGAGCGGCGGCGGCGGCTCACCGAGCGGAGGCGCTGGTGGCACGCCGGGTCAGAGTCCCGTGATCGGTGGCTGCAATGTCTTCCCGGCCAACGACGAGTGGAACCTGGATGTCTCCGGGGCCACGGTGGACGCCGGCTGGACCCAGAAGCTCATGAACTGGGTGGGCTCGACGCTGAAGCTTCATCCCGACTTCGGTGGAACGCAGTACGGCATCCCCATCAACGTCGTGCCCGCGAACACACCCCTCGTCGACGTTTCATTCGACTCGTGGCCCCAAGAGAGCGACCCGCCACCGTACGCGTTCCCAGGACCGGGCACAGCGCTGATCGAAGGCGGGACGCCTGCCAACTGCAGCGGCGACTGTCACCTGCTCTCCGTGCTCCAGGGCACGTGCAAGCTGTACGAGGGCTTCGCCTGCAAATACACCAACAAGTGGCACTGCGCGAACGGCGCCATCTGGGATCTGACCAAGCTCTCCTACGGGCAGCGCCCGAAGGGTTGGACCAGCGCCGACGCCGCGGGGCTTTCGGTGACCGCTGGCCTCCTCCGCTACGACGAGGTCATGGCCCACTCGGTGCGCCACGCCATTCGTTTCACGACGTCGTGCACCATCAACAAATTCGCGAAGCCCGCAACCCACAAGGCCGTGCCCAACGGTTGCAGTCCGACCGATGCCAACGCGCCACCCATGGGTCTCCGCGTGCGGATGAAGGCATCGTTCAACGACAGCGCGCTCTCGCCCGAGGCCAAGGCGGTCACCGCCGCCTTCAAGAAGTACGGCATGATCATCGCGGACAACGGCTCGAACTTCTTCTTCCAAGGGGAACGCAACGCTTCTTGGCCGGACTCGTTCATCAGTGAGCTCAAGACGCTCCCGGCCAACGCGTTCGAGGTCGTGGCCGTTCCGCCCCTGGAGTGATGCGCATGGTCGGCAAAGCGATCGTGGGTTCGCTCTTCGCGCTCGGCCTGCTGGCTTGCGGCTCGGACGACAGCGGCTCGTCGAACACCGGTGGAAGCTCGAGCGGAGGCGCAGGCGGTAGCGGTGCTTCGAGCGGCGGCGGCACGAGCGGTGGTGGCACGAGCAGTGGTGGCACGAGCGGTGGTGGCACGAGCGGTGGTGGTGGCGCGGTCGGAGGCGGAGGAAGCTCGGCGAGCGGCGGCAGCTCGGGCACGGGGGGTGGAGCTGGCAGCGGCGGCACCAACGCGGGAGGCGCGGGAGGCACGGCAGCGGGAGGCTCGGGCGGCACCGCTGCGGGAGGCACGGGCGGCACTGCCGCGGGAGGTACCGGCGCAGGCGGAAGCGGAGGAAGTGGGGGAAGCGGTGGTGGAACGGGGGGCAGCTCGACCGGCGGTGGTGGCAGCGCCGACATTCCGGGAGGCGGCACGATCCTGTTCCAAGAGAAGTTCGACAACGCGAATTTCTCCACTCGCGGTTGGTACGACGGCCCGGGCGGCACCATCAGCACGGCCGAGCACGCTACCGGCAGCACCAGCTCGTTCGAGTGCGCATTCGCCGTATCCGCCACCGGATGCACGGCGGGGACGCCCGCGCGCCACCCGGTGACCGCTTCGGAGAGCGTCTATCTGAGCTTTTGGCTCAAGTTCAGCAGCAACTGGCTGGGTTCGGGCAAGGCCTACCACCCGCACATGTTCCACTTCATCAACGAGCTCGACAGCCAATACGTCGGACCCGCGCACACGTTCCTCACGACCTACACCGAGGTCGTGCAGGGCCGCGCCTTTCTCGCCCTCCAGGACAGCAAGAACAACGATCCGAATTGCATCTTGCTGAACAATGGCTCCTTCGTCGGTTGCAACGGCAACTTCTCGACCTACGCGTTCACCGAGAACCGATCGGTGTGCGCTTGCAACGGCATCGTGGGCGAGCTCGACGGCAAGGACTGCTTCTCGAACGGCAACGGCACCTACTACAGCTCTCGGAGCTGGGACTCGCCGAACGCCTTCGTCGACGCGGCGGGCCCGAACTACAAGGGCGACTGGCACTTCGTCGAGGTCTACTTCCGCATGAACACCATCCAGGGCGGCAAGGGCGTACCCGACGGCAAGATCCGCTGGGTGCAGGACGGCAAGGTCTTGATATCGAGCGATCAGATCCTGTTGCGGACCAACGCCCACGCGACGCTCAAGTTCAACCAGTTCGCCGTCCTGCCCTACATCGGTGACGGCTCGCCGGTGGCGCAGAAGTTCTGGGTCGACGACCTCACGGTGGCGACCGCGCGGCCCTGAGCGGTTGCTTCACGCTTCGAGGGACTTGGCGCTTCCGCCCTACTCCCAACGATAAGGGCAGCCCTCGGAAGGACAGAGCGGTAGGCATACGTCCTCGGAGCACCAGCCGCCGGGACAATCGCCGTCGCTCTTGCAGGGCTTGGCGCAGTGCGTGCCGCCGTACGCGACGAGCCCGCGCTTGCACATCGGCAGACACTTGTCCTTCGCGCTGCAGCGAAAGCCCACTTGCCCGTCGGCAGTCGTGCAATTGTCCTGCGGGTCCTTGCAAGGATGCTTCGGCCAGCGGTCACAAACCCCGTTCACGCAGCTATCCTTGCCGCAGTCGGCGTTGCTCTTGCAGAGCTTCGCGCAGGACCAGCGGTCCTTCTCGGGGCCCATCCCGGGCAGGCAGGGATTGAAGCAGGCTTGCCCGGGCTTGCAGCTGATGCCGGGCGCGCCGCCGGCGAGCTTGCACGGCGTGTAGCTGCAGTCGCCCATCTCGATGGGCCATGCGTCGGTGGTGCGCTTCGGGAAAGGCTTGGGATCCGAGTCGGCCTCTGGCTGAGTCGAGGCCGAAGGTGCGGCCGCGGAAGCGCTCGCCCTCGCGCTCGGCGCCGCGCTAGGCGTGGTCGCGCTCTCAGCGGCTTCCGGCGCCCCGCTCGGCGCCGCGACCACCGCGCTCGGTCGGGCAGAGTTGCCCGTGGCACGTTCGCAGTTGCAGCCGAGGACAACCAAGCCGAAAAGAGCGAGTTCGACGGTACGCATCGCAGGCGTGACTATCCTGCGGGGCGCGGCGCGCTTCAATGGCGCGATCTACTCCGGGCTCGAAGGCGCGTCCTTCCGATAGGTCGGGTCGTCGCACGCTCGCGTGCACTTCCCGTTCACGCAGCGCGCGATGCGCGCACACTCGACAGGCTCCGCACCCGGAAGGGGCGCGCCAGGGCAGGTCACCTGGCTGCAGTGCTGCTTGCGGTAGTCGGCGAACCACTCGAGGTAGCTCCTCCGGGCCGGCACGTACCCCATGCGAGCGTCGCAACACGGGTCCGGAGGGGAAGGCCCGTCCCAGACGATCATCGCGCACTCGTCGTGCTTCGTGCACACGCCGTCGTTCGCGGGAGCGTCGGTCGGCCAGCTGCGCGCCGACGCCGCGGCTTGCGTCGTCGGCGAGGGATCGGGGACGCGTTCCGACCTGTCACGGCACGCCCCGAGGGTTGCGGCGCCTGCGAGCATCATGACGGCAAGCGCCGCGCGTTGGGGAAGCACACCCGCAGCCTAGCGTGGTCGGGTCGCGCTGTGCTCTGTCGCCCCTCTGTCGCCCACCACGGCAGAAATGGACGTGGGCAGTGGCGCGGCGGGTCACTTCACGGTCGGCTTGCCCTTCAAGAAATAGAAATAGGGGTAGGCCATGCCGCCGCCGCAGGGTGCACCGCCGGCGGAGACGATGGAGCCGTCGAGGGTCGTCGCGGCCGACATCACGAAGTTCTTCTCCGGCAGCTTGTCGAACGCGCTCACGACGCCCGCGACGGGATCGATGCGCTCGACACCGTCGGTGAGCACGAACGTGTTCACCGAGCACGCCGGGTTCAGCACTTGGTCGCCGACTTCGCCCCCGAGCACCAGCACACTGCCGTCGCCGGCCATGGCGGTCGTCAGCGTGCGCTGTCGCTTCTGTGACAGGTGGTAGCTCGCGGCCTTGAAGCCGGGTTGAGCGGGATCCCAGAGCTCGAGCACGTCCGTCGGCAAGAGCTGCGTGCTGGTCGGGATCGAACCCGCGACGTAGAGCACGCGGCCGTCGGGGAGCGTGAACAGATCGCCGTCGATGGCGGACGGTCCCGCGCCTCCGCTGCTGAAGTTTCCGGCGTCGGGATCGAAGACGTGCACCGGAGCGTTCCCACCCTTGACCAGCAGTACGCGTCCGTCGAGCAAGCGCGAGGGCCGATAGCCCGTGCAGTCCGGCGCGCCGGCGACGTCGGAGAAAGTGTCCGAGCTCGGGTCGTAGAGCTCGACGACCCCCGAGGTGTAGCCGACGATCAACGCACGACCGTCCGCGAGCAGCACGGCGTGGGGCCAACGGTGCTCGATCGTCGGCTTGTTCGCGGTGGGTGTGAAGGTCTTGGTCTTGGGATCGAACAGGTCTGCCAGCGGGCCATTCACCGCGCCCACGCCGCCGAACCAGGTGCCGAGCACCAGGGTCTTGCCGCTGAGCAACGTCACGGACGCTTGAGTCCAGCGCGGGGCAGACATCTTCCCAGCCGTCGCCGCGCTCTTCTGGGTGGCGGGGTCGTAGAGATCCGCCGTGTCTTGGACCGAGCTCCCGCTGCTGTTCGAGACGCCCCCGGTGATCAGCACGCTCCCGTCTTGCATCACCGCGATGCCCGGCCAGTTCCCGCGCGCTGATGTCATGTCGATCTTCTGCCAGGTGCCCTCGAGCCCGAACGCCGCGTAGGTGTAGGCGTGGCCACGCACGCTCGCGCCGGCCGCCCCGAGGTCGACGCTCACGTCCACCTCGCCCGCCAAACCCGGAGGCGCCTGCGCGATCAGGGTCTGCGCATCCACGAAGCCCGCCGGAGCGCGGGAGCTCCCGAGCTTCACCTTTGCGCCCTTGGCGAAGCCTTCGCCTTTGATGGTGAGCCAGGTCCCGCCCGACATGGGGCCCAGACTCGGCGAGATCGAGGCAATGGCAAGCGACGGGTTCGTGCTGCAAGAACCCTGGCTGCAGGTCGAGCCGCTCTTGCAGGCGTAGCCGCAGCTTCCGCAGTTCGTGGAGTCCTGCCCGAGCTCGACGCAGCTCGCGCCGCACATTGTCTTCGGTGGCGTGCAGCTCGCGCCGCCCGCTCCACCGCTCGCGGAAGATCCCCCGGTGCCTGCGCTGCCGCCGCTGCCGCCGCTCGCGACGCTGCCGCCGCTCCCCCCGTTCGCTGCAACGCCGCCGTCGTCCGACGAGCAGCCCATCACGCCTAGGAGGGGCAGCACCAACACTAGGTGGGACCGACGAGTCATTCGCAGAGGCTAACGCGCCGACGTGGAGGATGTCCCGTGGGAGTGGAGGAGACGCTCACGCCGCGCGTTCGCGCCGGAGGAGGCCATGGAACAGCCGCGGGAGATCGCGGCGGACTTTCGGGCCGTGACCGGCGCACAACGTGCGAACGGGTCGCTCTTCGGCGAGGAACGCGAGCACGGCGCGGTGGCAGGCTGCGACGTCTTCGCTGAAGCCGGGGATGGCGAGCGAGAGCCGCGTATGCAGACGCTGCACGGGCGCGCCGGCCAGGATTGCGTCACCGGTGAACAGCGTGCCCGTCGGTTCGTGGAGCAGCATGGAGGAGCCCTCGGTGTGGCCGGCCGCGGGGATCACCGAGAAGCCCCAGCGCCACGAGCCCTCGTCGAACACGTCGTCCACGGAGGTGCGGGCGGGGAAAGCGTCTTCGACGTGGCAGAGCGCGTCGTAGAAGGCGTTGGCGCCCCGCCGGGCCAGGCGAGCCGGGCGCTCGTTGCCGGTGAGCTTCTTGGCGTCCGCCGCGTGGCAGATGACGGGTGCCCGGAGCTCGTCGCGGAGCCAAGCGGCGTTGCCCGCGTGATCCGAGTGCCGGTGGGTCAACAGCACGGCCGTGAGGCTGCCGCGCACGACCCCCGCACGCGTGAGGCTCTGCGCGAGGATCGTGCGTTCGACGCGATGGCCGGTGTCGATCAGGAAGCGATGCCCCTCCGTATCCGTGAACAGCCAGACGTTGGAGATGCGGGGCGTGAGGAGCTTCACGCGCCCGTAGGACCGAGTGGGCATCGCTCGGGCCGTCTCAGCGCAGGAGCTCGCCGGAGAGCGCGCGCTTCACGAAGCGACCGCCGCCGCGGGTCTCTTGCTTTCCCTTCGAGACGATGACGCGTCCGCGCGAGAGCACGGTGTCGGGGTAGCCCGTGACCTCGAAGCCCTCGTAGGAGCTGTAGTCCACCTTCATGTGGTGGGTCTCGGGGTTGTTCACGCTGATGGTGACGCGCTTGTCGGGGTCGAACACCACGATGTCGGCGTCGGAGCCCACGGCCACGGTGCCCTTGCGCGGGAACATGCCGAAGGTACGCGCCGCCGCCGTCGAGCTGATCTCGACGAAGCGGTTCAGGTCGTAGTGCCCCTTCTGCACGCCCTGATAGAGGAGGGTCATGCGGTTCTCGACGCCGGGGGCGCCGTTGGGGATCTTGGTGAAGCTCTCGCGCCCGAGCTCTTTCTGGCCCTTGAAGCAGAACGGACAGTGGTCGGTGGCGACCAGCGCCAGGTGCCCCAAGCGCAGGCCTTGCCACAGCACGTCTTGGTTCCACTTCTCGCGCAGAGCCGGCGTCATCACCCACTTGGCGCCCTCGAAGTTGGGCTTCTCGTAGAAGCTCTCGTCGAGGAAGAGATACTGCGGGCAGGTCTCGGCCTGCACGTCGACGCCGCGCATGCGGCCGAGCTTCACTTGCTCGAGCGCGTCTGCGCACGAGAGGTGCACGATGTGGAGCGGAACGCCAGCGACCTCGGCGATGGCGATGGCGCGGTGCACGCCCTCGGCCTCCATGCGCGTCGGCCGCGTGGCCGCGTGGTACTTCGGTTCGAGCTTGCCGTCCTTGACGGCGGCCTTGATGATTTCGTCGATGACGATGCCGTTTTCTGCGTGCATGCAGATGCGAGTCTTGTTCTCGCCCGCCTGCCGGAACGTTCGGTAGAGCGTGCCGTCGTCCACGTAGAGGACGCCGGGGTAGGCCATGAACAGCTTGTAGGAAGTGACACCGGCGTCGGCGAGCTTCTGCATCTCCGGCAACCGCTCGTCGGGCATGTCGGTGATGATCATGTGGAAGGCGTAGTCGATGCTGGCTTTGCCCTCGGCCTTGGCGTGCCAGGTGTCGAGGCCCTTCAAGGTGCTCTCGCCCCGCGACTGGATGGCGAAGTCGACGAGGCTCGTGGTCCCGCCGAAAGCCGCTGCGATGGTGCCGCTCTCGAAGTCGTCGGCGCTGGTGGTTCCGCCGAACGGCATGTCGAGGTGTGTGTGCGGGTCGATGCCGCCGGGGATGACGAGCTTGCCCCGCGCGTCGATCACGCGGTCGGCGTTCACCTTCAGGTCTTTGCCGATGCTGTGGACCTTCTCGCCCTCGATGAAGACGTCGGCGAAGTAGTCGTCCGCCGCCGTCACCACGCGCCCACCTTGGATCAGAATGCTCATGGCTTTGCTCCGTTCGCTCCGCTCTGCCTCGAGTCAGTCCGTGCCCGCGTCGCTCGCGCCGCCCGTTCCGCCCGTCGTTCCGCCGCTGCCCCCGCCGGTCCCACCGGTACCGCCGCCGGTGCCTCCGCTGCCTGCCGCGCCGCCGGTCGAGCCACCGCTGCCTCCGCTGCCCGCGGCTCCTCCGCTCGCACCGCCGCTGCCCGCGCCGCCGCCGGTGCCGCCGGTTCCACCCGTGCCCGCGGGCGAGCAGGCCTTGATGACTTCGGCGCCGGGCGTTCCGATGAGACCGACCTGCACGCAAGTGCCGCCGTTGGTGCAGCTCCCGTCCTTGGCGCAGAAAGGCTGACAAGTGCCGGTGGCGCTCCCTTGCTGGCCCGGGAAGCAGGTGAGGCCCGCGTTGCAGTTGGCCTGACCCACCGTGTTTTGGCAGGCCGCCCCTTCGGGTTGCGCGTTGGCCGCGGGTAGGCAGCCGTACTTGCCGCTGGTGTTCACCACCCAGCAGGTCTTGCCGTCACCGCAGCTCGCGGGTGAGCTCGCGCAGGACGAGGACCCACCGCCGCCGTCCGAGTCATCGCTGCCACAAGCGACCGCCAAGAGCACTGCACCGGTGACCAGCAAACCCCTGCGAAAACCAAGCATTGTCCACCTCCACGAAGCGAGCGCGCCGAGCTTTTCACGGCACGCCGGCGCTCGCAACCGGGAGCGGGCCGACCTCGGAGAACCCCCTCTCATTCAGCGCGGTTCGCGCTACGTTTCCGCCGATGTCGAACCGCTTCGTCTTCGATCGCGCGCCAGCGCGCGTCTACTGGGAGACCACCCGAGCCTGTGACCTCGCGTGCCAACACTGTCGGGCCGAGGCTGCCCCACACGCAGACCCGCGCGAGCTCACCCACGAGCAGGGCCGGCGGCTCATCGAGCGCCTCGCCGCTTTCGGTGCTCCGTTGCCCCACCTGGTGCTCACGGGTGGCGATCCGCTGAAGCGTGCCGACCTGTTCGAGCTCATCGTCTACGCGCGCTCGCTCGGGCTCGACGTGTCGGTTTCGCCGAGCGGCACGCCGCTGCTCACGCCCGACGCCATCGCCAAGTTGAAGGCGGCGGGTGTCGACGCCATCTCGCTCAGCCTCGACGGCGCCAACGCCGAGAGCCACGACGCGATTCGTCAGGTGCCGGGTTGTTTCGCGCGCACGCTCGAGGCGGCCAAGGCCGCGGTCTCCGTCGACCTGATGTTCCAGGTGAACACGCTCGTGGCCAAAGAGACCTTGCCCGATCTCGAGGCCATCTATCCGCTCACGAAGAGCATCGGCGCAGCGCGCTGGAGCCTCTTCTTCTTGGTCACGGTCGGCCGCGGCACGGTGCTGAACCCGATCTCCGCCGACGAGTGCGAGAAGCTCTTCCAGTGGATGAGCGAGCTGCCGCGCAAGGGCGGTCCCATCGTGACGACCACCGAGGCGCCGCACTATCGGCGTATCTTGCTCGAGAAGGTCAAGGCGCGCGGCAAGCCCGAGGGCGCGCCGGCAGGCGGCGGCCACCCCCACGCGCATCCCCACGGCGGTGACGGCCCCGTGCCCGGGCTCGGCATCCGCGACGGCAACGGCATCTTGTTCATCTCCAACGTCGGCGACGTGTCGCCGTCGGGGTTTTTGCCGCTCGTGGCCGGCAACGTGAAGATCGAAGATCCGGTGACGATCTACCGGAGCTCCCAGATGTTCCAAGCCCTCCGCCACACCGAGTCCTTCGAAGGTCGCTGCGGCTACTGCGAATATCGCGGCCCTTGCGGCGGCTCCCGCTCCCGGGCCCTGGCAGCCACTGGCAACATGCTGGCCGAGGATCCGCTCTGCGCCTACGTCCCGAAGCCGACCCACGCCGAGCACGCCAGCGCCGAGTGAGCGGCCATTGATGTAGATTCGAGCGGCCGTGAGCGAAGAGGCCCGTCCGAACGCCAGCCGCTTCGCGGCCGGGCTCGCCGCCGTCCTGGGGCTCCACTTCGCGCTGCTAGCGTGGTTCGCGCCGCCCCGCGTGCTCTTCTCCAAAGAGCCGGTGGTGGTCGTCGACTACGCGCTGCACGCCTATCAGGTCGACCGCGCGCTGTCGGCCTTCCGCGGCTCGGGTCGGCTCTGGGGTTGGGACCCGCTCTTGCTCGCGGGTCAACCCGCCGGCGTCGCCGAGGATCTCACCAGCAAAGGCACGGAGCTCTTCGTGATCGGGCTCCGCGCCCTCGGGGTGCACGCCGGGCTCGCGTTCAACTTGTTCATCGCGCTGGTGATGGCGCTGGTTCCGGTCGTGGGCTGGCTCTCAGCGCGGCTCTTCCGGCTCGATCGCCGGGCGTCTCTCGTGTCGGTGCTGCTCTGGGTGCTGCTCTGGTACTTCGACTCGCTCCTGCACTGGACCTGGTGGATCGGCATGATCTCGTGGTCCTTCGCGGCCTACGGCACGGTGCTGTTCATCGCCCTGCTCTACCGCGGCCTCGAGGACCAGAAGCTCGGCTACTTCGTGGGTCTCGCGCTGCTGGCGCCGGTGCTCGCCATCGTGCACCCGTTTTCCGGCATCACGCTGCTCGTGCCCGGCGCTTGGCTCTACGTTCGTTCGGCGAAGACCCTCGGTCTGCGCCAGCACGCGTTGCTCTGGCTCGCCGTGGTGCTCGGCGCTGCCACGGCCCTCGTCTGGGTGTTCCCGGCGTATCGCTTCAAGCACTACGTCGACACGGCGGACTCGTATTTCAACGCGCGCATCGAATACGTCCTGTACGACTTGTTCGACCTCCTCCGGAACTCGGACCACACCGGGGCACCCGTCCGCACGGTGGTGCGTACGCTGTGCTTCGCAGCCGGCGGCGTGATGCTCTTGCGCTGGAAGAAGGCCGGCGACCGCCGCGCGCTCCCGCTCGGCGCGCTCGTGCTCTGGGGTGTCGGCTTCGCCTACCTGGCGGGCCACCTCGGCGCGGGTCGCCAGACCCAGCCCTATCGTCAGATCGCGCCGGCCATGCTGGCGGCTGCGATTCCGGCCGCGGCGCTCTTGCGCGAGCTCGTGACCCGGCAGCGCCTCGCCGAGCTCGGATCGAGCGCCCGAGTGCTCGTCGCCCTCGTGGCGCTCTTGGCGCTGCCGCGCTTCGTGCGCACGGTGCTTTTCTTCTTCCCCGGTGTGCTTCCGATCCTCGACAACGCCGAGGTCGTGCTCAACGAACCGAAACCCTTCGGCGCGCGCCTCGCCCAGGCGAGCCCGGAATCCCAAGCGCTTCGGACATGGCTCCAGGAGAACGCGCAAGACCGCGGTCGCATCGTGGTGCGCGGCGTGTTCCCCACGCACTGGGTCCTCGCCGAATACATCGCCGCCTCGACGCGCCTGCCCATCCTCGGGGGGCTCGAGCACCGGAACGTGCACCACGCCGACGCGCACCTGTTCCGGCGCTCGGCCAACGGCAACCTGCCCGGCGACGCCCTCGGCGAGTACTTCGACACCTACGCCGTCGGTTGGGTGGTGCTCGCCGGGGACTACATCTCACTCGACTACCGGCAAGACCTGCTCGAGCTCGTCGCCACCGTGGAGAAGCATCGCATCTACCGGGTCCGCAAGGAGCCGAGCTACTTCCTCCGCGGCTCGGGTCGCGTGACGGAACAGGCCATGAACCGCATCACCATCGAAGACGCCCGAGGCGAGGACGTGGTGCTCCGCTTCCACTGGTTCGAACCGCTCGCCTGCCGGCCCGACTGTCAGATCGAGCGCTTTCCGGTCCCGGGAGATCGCGTCGGGTTCATCCGCGTCCCCCATCCGCCTCCGCGCTTCGAGATCTACGTGAAGTACTGAGCGAGCAAGAGGTCCCCCGGTCTTCAGTTCAGCTGGGCGCGTTTTCTTGCTGCTTCCCCTTCATCGGCGGGTCGAAGTCGAGGGCGATGAGCCGCGCCGGTGACGGGCACTCGCGCCCACTCGCCGGGACTCGAGCGCCAGACGGAGTCACCTCGGCTCTCTGGACATACGCAGCGTCTCCTCGAGCACCGGTATCACAGCCAGATCCTTGGCTCGTCCCGCCGCGCGCTTCGACGCGATCAAGTTCTCGAGTGACAGAGCCCGGACGAAAGTACCGCCGAGATCGATCGACACGGCGGTATCCACGACCGCGTCGTATCCGCCCACACCCGACATCTAGCAGATTGTCGAGACAAGTCGTGGAGGCTGCTGCCTGTCTCCGGGTTGGCCACGTCGATAGGCTACGCCTGAATCGAGCGCCTGGCTGGAAGCGCGCGATGTGGAACCACTTCTCGCGCACGGGCAGGAACTCGGCGAAGAGGGCGGAGACGTCGCGGATGGCTACGGCGCCGACGGGAATCGAGGGCGGGTCACTTCAGCTTGGCGACGAACACGTCCGTCATGGACGCGTGCTCGAACGCACCTGCGACGCTGTAGAGGAAGCCGTTCACGATGGGCGTCTGGTGGGCGTGGGCGCGCGCCTTCGGGAGATCTAGCTCGGCCTCGAAAGCTCCGAGCGTACCGTCCGTCGCGATCTTCGCCCGCCACACACCGGCGGTGTTCATGGCCGCGAAGCCGGAGCCGATGACGCCGCCTACCAAGAAGACGGAGTCACCGACCACCGCTGCGGAGTGTGTCGCGAGGGCGTCGGGCAAGCTGCCCACCGTCTTCCACTCCGAGAGGCTGCCGTCGGCGTTCACGTTGGCCGCGATGACGTCGGAGTAGCCGACGTTGGCGCCCGCCGGATCGCCGCTCAAGCCACCCGCGACGTATACCTTCTCGGCGTGGCTGAAGACCGCGTGATGGCTGCGCTTGTCGGGCAGCGACGTGGTCTCTTTCCAAGCACCGAGCTCACCCGCGTCCAGCTTCGCGACCTCCACGGAGGGCGTGTTGTCGGTGCCGTCGCCGGCGAGCCCGCCGATGGTGTAGACGAACGAGCCCACGGCGATGGAGGCCGCGTGGAAGCGCGCGGTCGCGAGCTCCGGGCCCTTTTTCCAGGCTGCGATGCTGCCATCGTCGGCGACCTCGGCCACGTTCACACGTCCGCTCAGGCCGAGCTTGGTGCCCACCGGGCGCATGCCACTCGTCAGGATCACCGTGCTCCCGATCTGCGCGACGCCGGCCCCCGCGACGGGCTCCGGGAGCTTGGTCACGGCAGTGAAATCCGAGAGCGATCCGTCGGCGGCAATGCTGCTGCGTTCGGTGCTGGTCACCGCCGAAGACATGTCTTTCACGCCTCCGGTCGCGAACAAGAAGCGGCCGGAGGGCGTCTCGACCGCGAAAGTCACGTGATGATCGCGCGCAGACGCCAGCGACGGAGCGTTGCTCCAGCTCTCGATGTCGGACAGACACCCATCGCCATCGACGTGCGAGCCAGGAGCGCAGCTTCCACTCGCTCCGCCGCTCGGCGCGCCCGCGCTCCCCGCGGCGCCCGCGCTACCGCCCGTACCGCCGGCGCCACCGGTCGCGACGCTGCCACCCGAGCCTCCCGTGCTCGAGCTCGCTCCGTCGTTCTCCGAGCCTCCGCAGGCAACGAGACCCAGCGCGAACAGTGAAAGCAGCGGCAACTTGAGCTTCAGCATCGTCCCTCCGAAGTTTGGGGGCGCACCAAAGCAAGCCGCATGCCGGCGCGGAAATCAGGGATTTTCGTGGCGCGAGTTCGACGCCGTCAGTCTTCGCACGTTCGCGTGCGACTCCGGTCGCTCACTTCTTCACGAGCTTGTCGAGGACCTTCTTCGCTTCGGCGGGCTTGCCCTCGATGATGACCATGACCACGACCTCCGCCTTGTCGTCGAGGTACACCGCGCCGAGCTTCTCGTGCATCGCGGCCTGATCCTTCGGGGACATCATGCTGCCGGACGAGCCGGTGGGGGTGGCTGCGCGGCGCACGAGCTCGCAGGTGCCCTTGTCGTTGCCTTTGGCGATGCCGAACTCGATGTTCTCGTATTTTCCGACGGTGCCGTGGTTGATCTCCACGTTCTCCGGCGCCCAGCCGAGCTTGCGCATCTCCGCCACCAACGCTTCAGGAGTGACATCGCTGATGCTGGCACCGCCGATGGTCGCCGCGCTCTTGGGGATCTCGGGCGCCGCGGGCGGCGTCGCCGGCTCCTCTTTCTTCGGCTCCTCTTTCTTGAGCTCTTCCGCCTTGGGCTCTTCCTTCACGGGAGGAGGCTCGGCCTTGGGCTCTTCGGCCTCGGGCGTCTCGGGCGGTGGCGTCGCGCCCCCGCACGCAGCGAGGAGCGTGGAAAGGACGAGGGCCAGGCAGGAGGTCGTGCGAGTCATGTGGACTCCCTAACTCCGCCCGCGGCGCGGGGGAAGTGCGCCATGCCGGGCCTCAGGGGAGCCGTTCGAGGAGCTTGAGAACGCCGAGTTTCACCGGCGACCGGTGGTGAGAGGCGCCCCGCCGAGCGAGGATCGCCTCGCGATTGGCCACGTAGTAGTCGTACGACTCGGCGATCATGTCGGCGTTGCCGTGGCGAGGCGACCAGCCCAGGCGTTCGCAGGTCGGGCCGATGTCGAAGAACATCTCGCGGCCGTACATCAGCGAGTGATAGTCGCCGAGGGGGGAGAGGCCGAGCCGACTCGTGACCTTCATCGCGGTCACCGTCGCGGAGAAGGGCAGTGAGCGCACGCTGCTCTTCGACCCCGCGTGGCGCACGAGCCCGACGAGGAGCTCGCGCATCGTGCCGAAGCGATCGGTGCCGCACAGGAACGTCTCGCTCTCGCTCCGCTGGTCGGCGAGCACGCACGCGCGCGCCAGATCGTCGGCGTGGACGAACTGGAAGCGGTTCTGGCCGCTGCCAAGCAGATACACGGGCCGGTTCCTGCGTACCCACTCGAACAGGATCTGGAAGATGCCGAGGCGGCCATGACCCAGGATCGTGCGGGGCCGGATCACGCTCACGCTCAGCCCTCGCTCGACGAAGCGTTCGGCGAGACGCTCTCCCTCGAGCTTGGCGCGCCCGTACGCCTCTCTGGGCTCCGGCTCGGTGGTGAGCGTCACGGGATTCGCGCGCGGCACGCCGTAGATGGCGCTCGACGAGACCAGGATCACCTTGCGCACGCCCGCGCGGACAGCCTCTTCCAGCAAGATGCGCGTGCCGTCGACGTTGACGCTCCAGAACTCTTCGCGGTTTTTGGCGAGCGGCACCTGGGCCACGTCGTGGTGCACGATCTCGACCCCTGCCAGCGCCCGGCGCACGGCGCTCGCGTCGCGGATGTCACCGAGCACGAGCTCCACGTCTTCCGGACGGTCGTCGTTCCCGACCAAGTCGAACACGCGCACCGCATCGCCGCGCTCGCGCAGGTGACGCGTGACCACTTCACCGAAGTAGCCCGAGCCGCCGGTGACGAGGGTCTTCATGGCTTCGGCGGACTAAGCGCGCCCGAGGAGGCCTTGTTCGATGCACCAGCGGATGCTTCGCCGCATCCCTTCCTCGAGCGCGACTTCGGGAACGTAACCGAGCTCGCGTCTTGCCTTGTCGATGCTGCAAGCTATGGTCTTGTCCATCTCCGACAGCACGTGGATCTTCTGCTGGTAGAGCCCGACGCTCTGCAGCGAGCCGTCCACCAAGAAAGCGACACTGCTCGCGATGCCAGGCAGCCGCAGCCGCCTGTGTTTGCACGGGATCGAGAACTCGTCCTCGAGCAAGCGCTCGACGGTGTCGAGGATCTCGTTCATGGTGTAGGGGCGTTCGTCGGCGATCCAGTAGAGCTCTCCGCTCGCTCGGTCGACGTCACCCGCCAGCCACAGGCCCTGACACAGGTTGTCGATGTAGGCCATGGAGCGGCGGTTCTCTCCCCCGCCGACCACCGGCCCCTTGCCGTCGCGGATCATCTCGAAGAACAGCGTCTGGCGCGGCGGTTGGTACGGCCCGTAGTACCACGGCGGCCGGATCAACACGGTCTCGATGAGCCCTTGCTTCTGGAATTCGCGCACCGCGAGCTCCATCTCCATCTTCGAGCGTCCGTACGCCAGGTACGGGTGGTAGGGCGACTCTTCGTCGAAGCGATGACCGGAGCTCGGATTGGCTCCGATGGGCGAATTCGAAGACACGACCACGGCGCGGCGAAGGCCGGCGCTCGCCGCCGCCGACAGTACGTTTTGGGTGCAGGAGACGTTGACCTCGAAGAACTGACGCACGCGCCGCGGATGGATGATGCCGGCGCAGTGGAACACCGTCGCCCCGTGCGCGCCGCGTACGAACCGAGCGCAGTCGGCGGGGTTCGTCAGATCACCCACCACCACCTCGACGCGCGGCGAGAGCCGACGGAGGCCTTCTGCGTCTTCGCCGGGGAGCACGAACGCGCGCACCGGGCGCTGCGCGAATCGGCCAGGATGTGCCGCGGATTCGAGCCCGTTCGACAAGACGTCGACCAGGCGACGTCCGAGCCAACCTGCTGCCCCCGTCACCAATGCCAGATTGTCGTCCGTTGTCATGGGTGCTGCGCCGCGCGGGTCCGAGGATGCTATCCGAGCAAGCCTTTGTCGGCGACACATACTCACCCTGCGCTCCGCGTAGTTTGCGCGGCCGGCTTCAGGAGGAGGCCGAATGGCGCGCTGGGCGGGGCTGGTCTATGGTCCGGCGACACCGCCGGGCGCCCATCGCTCCCGTCGGTTCGGTATCGCAGGTAGAGAAATGGCGCTCGCGGTATTTCGGCCACCGTATTCGACCTCCGAGCGGCGAGCCAGGCACGCATAGGGTGTCGCGGGGCGGAGAGGCGGATGCACGGGGTGATCCCTTGGAAGGAGTTCGGCTCGCGCTACTCGGCGGGCTTCGCCGGCGACGCGCTCTGGCTCATCGTCGTGTTCTGCGTCGCGATGCTCACCGCCGCCGCGCTGGTCTTGCTCCGCACGCAGAAGCCGCGCCGCCTCGTGACCTGGGCGCTGCTGGTACCCACCGCGGCCTTCGGGCTGGTTTGGGCGTGGCACCTCGCGTGGATGGGCGACGATGCCTTCATCTCGTTCCGTTACGCCGAGAACCTGGCGCGCGGTCACGGCTTGGTCTTCAACCCCGGTGAGCGGGTCGAGGGCTACACGAATTTCCTGTGGACCGTGCTGCTCGCCGCCGGCATTCGGGTGGGCATTCAGCCCATTGCGCTGTCGGTGGTGCTCTCGATGGCGAGCTTCGTCGCGACCATGGCGCTCGCGACGCGGCTCGTCGAGCGCTGGTCGCCCACGGGTCCGGGCAACCTGATCCCGATCTCCGCGGTGGTGGTTGCAGCCAACTACACGCTAGCGAGCTTTGCCACCTCGGGTCTCGAGACGATGCTCGGCGCCGCACTGGTCTTGGCCTGTGTCGAGCTCGCGAGCTCCGAGCGACCGCTCGCTGCCGGCTTCGCGGCGACCTTCGCCACGATGGCCCACCCGGACCACGGGATCTTCCTGCTGTCCATGGGCATCGCGCTGGCCACCACTCGACCTGGTTGGAAGAAGCTCCTGCGCTACGCGGCGCCGTTTGCCTTGATCTACCTGCCCTACTTTCTGTGGCGCTGGCGCTACTACGGTGATCTGTTCCCCAACACCTATTACGCGAAGTCGGCGGATCGCGCCTACTTCAGCCAGGGTTGGACGTACGTCGTCGCGACGGTGTTCTCGGCCAGCCTATTCGGCGTCGTCCCGCTGGCTTTGGCGGGCGCCATCGTGCGTTTTCGCCAGCTTGGTGCGCGCTTCTTCTTGATCGCTGCGCCGCTGTTCGTGGCCTATGTCGCGAAGATCGGCGGCGACTTCATGCTCGGCAGGCTGTTCGTGCCGCTGCTGCCGCTCTTGATGGTGTTCGCCGAGTGCAGCGTGCGGGATCTATTCGCACGGAAGAACCCTTGGCTCACGCTGGTCGGTGCTCCGGCGCTCGCCCTCGTCTTTCTCCCGGCCATCCCCGTCACCGTCTTCAAACCCATGGAGAAGTTCGTCTGGATCAGCGACGAACGGACCTTCTATGCCTTGAAGGGACTGACCGAGGCCGGGGTCACGAGCCACTACGCCGCGGAGGCGAAGCGTCTGCGCGAGCTGGTCGTGTCTCGCGGCGTCGACCCGCTCATCGGCGCTGGAAACGTCGGCATGTACGGCTGGTTCAGCAAGGTGAAGATCGTCGATACGCTCGCGCTGACCGACCGAACGGTTGCGCGCATGCCGATCAAGAAGCGCATGCGCCCCGGCCACGAGAAGATCGGAACCGGCGCCTACTTGTTGGCCCGGCAAGTCGACTTCGCGGTCGATCCGATTTTTCCGGAGCCCTACAACGCACAAGTCCTCCTGAAGGTGGCCGGCGTGCCCTACAGCATGTCGCACTATCAACCGGACCTCTTCGCGAAGCTCGCTGGCGCGCCCAAGATCGAGATGGTCGACGTGCGGCCGTTCATCGACGGCTACACGCCGACCCTGGTGGCGCCCGACCGCCGCGAGTGCGATGTCTGGTTTTGGGACGAATACTACTTCCGACACGTCGACGATCCGGCGCGTCGCAGCACCCTGATTTCCAAGCTGTCGGCTCTGGGAGGCGCGTTCCAGGGCTACCCCGAGCTGTCGCTCCGAGGGCCGCAAGGCACGAGTGGCTTCAGTGAATTGTCGCGCTTGCGCATGAGCTCCGACGAAGGCTGGAGCGCCGCCGGAGAAGCGTTCCGTGTCTTCCCTGCCAGCGGACCATCCCCGGATCAGCAAATCGTCTCGGGCAACGAAGGCACGTTTGCCAATTCGATGGCTCCAGGGGAGCTGGATCAGGTGACCGGAACGCTCTCCTCGCGGGAGCTGGTCCTGGCTGGCGACGCCATGACGCTTCTGGTCGGTGGCGGCCAATCGCTGGCGGAGTTGAGAGTGGCGCTGGTCGTCGACGGACAGGAAGTGCGTGTATCCACCGGCTGCGGATCCGAGGCGCTCGGACGTCGCACCTGGGACATTCGCCCTTTCAAAGGCAAACGGGCGCGCATACAGATTGTCGACGCCCACGTGGGTGGATGGGGGCACGTGCTGGTCGACGAGATCGTCGAGTGGAAGCGGCAGTGATCAGCGCACGCGCCCGAGCTGCTCCGCCAGCGTGCGCTCGAGCTCGTGCAGGTCTGCGCCCTTGGTGACGATGGGGCCGTAGGCGCCTGCGCGGGCCACCAGCGCGGCGTTGTGACCGCCGGTGAAGAACACCACCACCCGGGTTTGATCGCGCGCGATCATGCGCTCGGCGATGTCGACGCCGTTGCCGTCGGGGAGCTCGAGGTCCACGACGGCGCAATCGAAGTTGCCGGTCTGTTCCATGGCGTGGGCGCGCGACGCGACGAGCTTCACCTCGTACCCGCGCTTGCGGAGGAGCCGCAGAATGGCGAGCCCCACCGCGGGATCGTCTTCGACGACCAATGCTTGCGGTGCGTGGCCGTTCTCGGAAGCCTCCGCCATGGCACAAGGTTTTAGCGGACCCTTACGCGCCGAGAAAGACCTGACCCAGTAATAATGCTCCGACTTTCTTGGGTGCTGGTGACCGACTGGCCCGGTCGGTACCATGCGGGAATGCGGAGCTGGCTCGCGGTCCTGGGGCTCGGTGTCGGAGTTTTTGCGCACGAGACTGCGCTCGCCACGGGAGGTGACGGCTGGCCTGCGCTCGCCCACGACGCTCGGCGGACCGCTCGATCCGCCGGAGTTGGCGCCATCGGGGTCCAGCCGAGCGTGGCCTGGAAACGGCCGTCCGGAGGCTCGCTGGCCGAATCTCAGCTCACCACGGCGGACGTGGACGGCGACGGCGCGAAGGACGTCGTCATGGTCTCGGCGGGTTCGGTGGTCGCGCGCAAGGCGAACGATGGTTCGATCTGGAAAAGCGCGAACATCGGCGCTCGGAAGGTGGTCGCGGTGGCCAACCTCGACGGGCAAGGGCCTGCCGAGGTGGTGGCCGTAGGGGCGAGCCCGGTGGGTCTGTACGTGCTGAATGCAGCGACCGGCGCGACGCTGTGGTTCCGGCCCACGGGCACCGTCGCCATCGACGCGCTCGTGGTTCCGAACGGGGCGTCGGGCGCCCGCCTGTTCGTCGCGGAGCAGCTCGCGCTCTTGACTGCCTATGCGTTCCCGAGCGGCGTGACCACACCGGCGCAAAACCAGATCTGGCAGAGCACGACCTCACCCTGGTCCGTCGACATGGCCGCATTGGATCTGGACGGCGACGGCAAGCTCGAGCTCTTGCGCGGGCAGGATCGCGGCTTCACCGCCCATGACGCGGCGACGGGCGCCGTGCGCTGCGAGCAGTCCACGCTGGTCACCGGCACCAATGCGCCGATGTATTTCCCGGCGTTCGGCGGCACGGACGTGGACGGCGACGGAAGAGCCGAGGTCGTGTTGTACGACTACAGCTACTACTACAGCGAAGACGCAGGCGTGTTCGTGGTGTCCTGCAACGGCAGCGGCACGAGTCTCACACCGACGCTCCGCTGGAAGGACCAGTACGTGACGGACACGACGGCGGGTCCGGGCAACGACGTCGAGCGGAAGCAGGTGCGTTACCTGGGCGACGCCGTGTCGAATCTGGATGGGGCCGGCGGCGTGGAGATCATCTACTCGGTTTGGGACGCCGCGAGCAGCACCTGGACCACCGTGGTGAAGAACGCTGCGACGGGCACCACCCTGGCTTCGCGTGCGGGCGAAGTGCTGGAGGGGGTCGCTGACCTGGATGCCGACGGAAAGCCCGACGTGCTCTTGCGCGAGGCCAACGGCATCGGATCGGTCCCCAAGCCCTACTTCTCGAAGCTTCGGGCCTACGCCTTCAATGGCACGGCGTTCGTTGACAAAGGCTGGGTCCTTCCCGACGCGCGCGCTGCCACGGTGAGCGCGCGGCGCTACGCGCTGGTGACCGGAGGAGCCGGCGGCGTCCTCGCGCGGCAGAACGTGAACGGCACGAGCGATGCGGCTGCCGAGGCTTACATCTTCCAAAAGGCGAGCGCCGCTTCGATCACGGATTCGCGGCCCGGAAACCTCCTCGCCGTTCACGGCTCCGATGGCATGGTGCTCTACAAGTACGCCTTCCCAGAGGGCATCACGGGAGCCGTACACCTGCTCGACAGCGGAGTGAGCGCACCGGCTGCGTCAGCCGAGTCCCTGGTCATGCTCACCGACGGCGGCCTCCGTGTGCTCGACGATCACCTGCTGCAGAAGAACGCGCTCCGACCAGGAAACTTCGCCCGTCTGCCCAGCGTCGCGTCGCTCGACGGGACCCAGCAGCGGATCTTCGCCGTGGAGTCGTCCGACGCTCTGGTGGCCATCGACGGAACCCTGCTCGACACCAAGGGCGTGCCCGTGACCTCGTTCCGCATGGCCGACGCAGCGCAGCCCGAAGGGCGGGGCTACGTGAACGCGCCGGGCCTCGTCGTGCCGAAGCCGGCCGGCGGCGCGCGCTTGGTCGTCCGTGGACACTCCACCGCGAGCTATGAAGAAGAGGCGCTCGTCGCCCTCGAGGCGACCGGAACCACCGCCTGGAAGGTCGACGTGGGCAAGGGTCGAAACGTCGCGGGCTTCGAGAACTTCGAGCTGCTCGACGATCTCGACGCGGACGGCACGCGAGACTTCTTCCTTACGGAGCTCGACGCCACCGACGAGCAGCAGCTCGTGGTGAGGAAGGGCGCGGATGGGAGCCCGATGGTGACGCGTCCCGTCGGCGACCTGTTTCCGCCGAGCGGCGTCTATCTCCAGGGCCATGCCGCCGCGGACATCAACGGAGACGGCAAGCTCGACGTCGTATCGGCGCTGCATGGCTCTTGGTTCGTGGCCTTCGACGTATCGAAGGCCGGGACCGGAGTGCCCGCCCAGGGCTTCGTCCAGCTCTTCCGCACCGCCAACGGCCCCAACGGCCAAGCGATGGTCGGGCAGCTCGACGCGGACACGGAAATCGACCTGGTGCGGGCCGCGTCGCAGAACGCGTTCGGGGCCATCGAGCGACGCTCGCTCGCCGGCGCCGTCGAAGCCGGCTACACGCCGCCGACCACCAGTGTGGCCGGCGTCGATGCCAACACGGCCGCGTTGATCCGGCGTCCGGGCGCGCCGACTTTCGACGACGTGATTTGGAGCGGCATGAGCGGCAACGCCCTCGGAGCCGTCGCGCGCATCAACGGGGCGACGATGACCGAGGCGTGGTTCGAGTATCTGGCGGCGGGCGCAGTGCATCCAAAGGCCACCCCGCCTGCACAACGCGCTGCGCTCTACTCCCCCATCGCGGTCGACCTCGACGGCGACGGCGACGACGAGGTCGTGCTCGGCTCCGACGACGGCTACTTGTACGCCCTCGACGGCGCAACAGGCGCTTTGGTCTGGTCACTCTCTTTGGGCGCTCCCGTCGTGCACACCATCGCAGCCGACCTCGACAAGGACGACAAGCTCGAGCTCTTGTGTGCGCTCGAAGACGGAACGCTCGTCGCACTGGACGCGCCCGGGAGCTACACCAACGACGTGCAGCCCGATCCGCCCGACGCTGGGGTGGGCGGGAGTGGCGGCGCCACCGGCGGCAGCGGCGGAGCGACGGGTGGGAGCGGCGGTAGCGATGCTGGTGCCGGGACCGGCGGCGCTGGCACCGGCGGAACCTCGGCCGGCGGCAGCGGCGGCGCGGCGACCGGCGGTAAGAAGGGCAGCACGGACTCCGGCGACGACGGCGGGTGTGGATGCCGCACGTCGGGTGACTCACGCGGCGACCTCGGCATCGCGGCGTTCGTGCTCCTCGGTGCTTCCCTGGCGCGACGTCGTCGGCGCGACTGAAGAACGCGTCGGGCTACTTGCAGCAGAGCGCGGCGCCGCAGGTCTCGCTCACCGAGTTCGTGCAGGCGTCCGAAGCCCAGTTGCAGTTCGGCACCGAGGCCGTCCGGATGTAGTAGGGCGAGTCGAGCGACGAATTGACGTGAATGTAGAGGTTGTTCGTCGTGCCGCAGGCGCAGGCCGCGTTGCCTCCGTTGCAGTTGCAGCCCGCCGTCCCGAGATAGGTGAGCGTCGAGGGATTGCACAGCAGCGTGGCGGAACACAGGGCCCAACCCGCGCCGAGGCCGCTGCACGTGGTTTGGGCCTGGGTGAAGCTCATGCCCGTCTTGTTCGCCATGTAGACGCAGGTGGAGCCGATCGATGTGCCGGGGCACCCGACGACGCCACCCGTTCCGCCGCTTCCGCCCGACGCGCCGCCGGTGCCGCCGGACGCACCGCCGGTGCCGCCGGATGCGCCACCAGTACCGCCGGATGCGCCACCGGTGCCGCCGGACGCGCCGCCAGTGCCGCCCGATGCGCCTCCGGTACCACCGGATGCGCCGCCGGTGCCGCCCGATGCGCCGCCCGTGCCACCCGTCGCACCGGTTCCGCCGCCGCCAGTGCCGCTGCCGCCAGTGCCGCTGCCGCCGCCTGCACCACCGCCGGCCGCGCCTGCTGCACCCGCCGCGCCGCCCGCGCCGCCGCCGGCCGCGCCGCCGCCGCCCGTGGCGGAGCTACCGCCGACGCCACCGCCAAAGCCCCCGCCGAAACCACCTGCGCCGCCCACCGCGCCGCCACCGCCCGCGCCCGAGTAGCCGCCGCTGGTGTCATCCGAGCCCGTCGCACACGCGGCGACGAACCAGGTCGAGGTGAGGATCAAGAAGCCCGGGAGCAAGCGAATGCGCATGGCGGCCAAACCTAACACGACTCTTCGTCGATGTTATGCTCGCTCGATGCGGCTTCGATCCAACGCATGGTCCGCGCTCCTCGTGTCGTCCGTCGCGCTCGCAGCTTGCAGCAGCGACGACGGGGGCGAAACCAAAGGCAACACTGGCGGCGCGTCGGGCGGTGGCGGCACGGGCGCCCAGCCCGCTGGTGGAGCAGGGGGCGTGACCGGCGGCGCGGGCGGCGCGGGTGGCGCGACGGGCGGAGCGAGCGGTGGAGGTGGCTCACCCGCCGGGGGCGCGGGCGGTTCGGGCGGCGGACCGAGCTCGACGGACTGCGCGCTGCCCAACGTGCGCTGTGTCGACGACGCGCCGGGCCCCACGCAAGAGTATTCGACGATCCAGGCAGCAGCGGACGCCTCGGCCGCTGGGGACACGGTGGTCGTCCATCCGGGCGCCTACGCTGGGTTCCAGGTGGATCCATCCGGAGCGGCGGGCTCTCCCATCTACTTCTTCGCGAACGGCGCCGGAGTGAAGATCACGAGCCCCGCGAGCACCGGGGACGGCATTCGATTGCAGAACGTGTCCCACGTGGTCATCGACGGCTTCGAAATCGAGGCGCCGCCTCAACGGTGCATCGCGGCGCGCGGCGCTACCCCGGAAGCGCCCATGATCGACGTCACCGTTCGCAGGAACCTCTGCAAGAACGCCACCGTCGAAGGCTTCTACTTGTCCGAGGTTTCCAAGTCGCTGATCGAGGACAACGAGGTGAGCGGTGCGGGCGTCAAGGGCGACACGCGCAGTCACTGTATCTACCTCGCCAACGCCGGCAGCGACGACACCACGATCCGCCGAAATCGCCTCCACGGCTGCAAGGCCGCCGAATCCAACGGCATCCACATGAACGGCGACCTCTCCGTGGGCGGCGACGGCATCATCAGCGGCCTCGTGGTCGAGTCCAACGTCATCTACGACAACGGTCAGAACGGCCTGAACCTCGACGGAGTGCAGAGCTCGCTCTTCCAGAACAACGTGATCTACGGCAACGCGCGCAACGGGCTTCGTGCCTACGCCATCGACGGAGCCGCGGGTCCCAAAGGCTTGCGCGTCGTGAACAACACGCTGCGCGCCGAGCAGAGCGGGTTCGCCCTCAAGCTCAGCGAGGACGAGGGGGGCCACGTGGTCTTCGGTAACGTGCTCCTAGGTTCGTCGGGAGCCATCAGCATGGATGCGTCTCCGGGCTTCCAGAGCAACTACAACGCCGTCTCGGATCAGCTCTCGGCGGACGGCGAGTCGAGCATGCTCGGGCTCGCAGGCTGGCAGGCCCTCGGCTTCGACAAGAACTCGTTCGTCGCTTCCGCGGCGCTCTTCACCAACGCCGCAGCAGGCGACTACACGCTCGCCGCGGGGGCGCCTGCCATCGACAAGGGGACGGCGACGTTCGGCGGAATCAACGCGCCCGTCACGGATTTCCTCGGCACGAGTCGCCCTCAGGGCGCGGGCTTCGACATCGGAGCGCACGAGCGCAAGCCCTGAGCGAGCCCGGTCAACGTTCGCTGCAGGCCGCATCGGCGAGCCCGGCGAGCTTCGCCAACCGACACGCATGGCCGTCGGCGCCGCGGGCGGCGAGGGTCTCGCGAGCGATGCGTTGTGCCTCGGCCGCGCGACCCGCCGCCACCAGTGCACGGACGTGGAGCAACGTCGCTTCGGCACCGAGCTTCTTCTGGGTCAGTCGATCGTGGCGCGCGAGCGCCGCGAGGGCAGTTGCGGGATCCCCGCTCTGGAGCGCGCGGCGTGCGCTGTCGAGCGTCCGAGTCTCTTCCACCAGAGCGCTCTCGCCCGCGCTCTCGAAGCGAGCGACGCTCGGAGCTTCGGCGGGTGGTTCGGCCGGAGGCGCAACGATCGGTTCGCGGTTGGCGCGGGCGTTGGCGGCCGGCTGCCGTGGCTTCTCTGGCTCGACTCGTTCTTCGGCACGCGTCGGGCTCGCACCGAGGTTCCCGTGCTGTGCTTCGGGGCCAGGGGCGCCGTTGGAGATTCGGCTCTCGCTCGCGGCCTGGCTGCTCGGCGGCGCCGGGGAGCGGAGTGCGAGCGGTGTCACGACGACGCCCCCCGCCAGCAGCCCGACCCCGAGCCACTTCGCGAAGGCGAGACCGAGCGAGCTCGCGCCGAGGCCGGCGGGTTTCGCGCTGCCGCTGGCGATCGCAGCGAGGCCCGCTGCGCCGGCGGCGCTCACGCCGAGCACACGAGCCGCGCGCGCGAAGCTCTCGTCGCTGGGCTCGTCGTCGAGACCGGTGCGGAGCACGCGAACGATCTCGAGATCGTCCGTGTCATCGAGCAGGCGACGGAGCTCGCTCATCTGGCGCCTCCTTCCCGCGCGGCTTCCAAGAAGATCGCGCGCGCCTTGCGGAGGCGCGTCTTCACCGTGCCCAGCGGGAGCTCGAGGGTGTCGGCGATTTCGTCGAGCGCGAGCCCCTCGAGCTCGAAAAGCACGAACGGTGCACGCAGATCGAGGTCGAGCCGCGAGAGCCAAGCGTCGAGCTTCTGCCGCCTCTGCTTCCAGTCGAGGAGCTCTTCCGGATTCGTGGGGCTCGGGTGCTCGCTGACCGCGTCCAAGTCGGCGTCCTCGCGGCGATGGCTCTGGGTGCGCCGGGCGTTGGCCGCCGTGCGAACGGCCACGCCCATCAGGAACGAGCGCTCCTTCTCTTTCGGGACGTCCGCGAGCCGCCCGCTCGCTACCAGGAACACCTGCTGCGCGGCGTCGTCGACGGCGGCTTCGTGGACTCCGAGCCGCCGCAGCGTGCGCCACACGAAGCGATAGTGCTCGGTCAGGAGGCTCGCGACCCGCTCCCCGGATTCGCCGGCCGGCTTCACCGGCGCGAACAGAGCAGGGCTGTCGGCGACCATTCGCCGATCGCCAAGCAGTATCCGTTCCATCAGCGAAACTGGCTGAAAACCACGGTCGCTTGCGTCAGGGCGCAGAAGCGCCGTGAGCGCCGGATCCGTCTGTGCCAGGTCGATGTGCCAGTTCGAAGTCACAGGCGAGCTCCGATCGCGAGGCCGAAATACGACGCGACGGCTGGCACCCGGTGGGCCGTATGATCCGGGCCGAAGTAGAAGCGGTCCCGCGCGAGGGGCAAGAGGCTCCCCGCCATGGCGCGGAGGTCCACGTGCTCGAGCACGAGCACACCAGCGCCGAGCGAACCGCCGGGCCCATACCACGGGCTGTTCTCCGTGGTGGGCGCCACGGTGTGCGTGCCTTTGCCTTGGAGCCGCCCTGCGTCGAAGGTCGCGCAGAGCTCGGCGTAGGCGGTGCGCCCGAGGCGGAGCGGACACGCTTCGACACGGAGCGCGAAGAGCTCGAGCTCGGCGATGCCCCACGCCGTTTCGCTCTGCCCTCGAGCATGATGTACCGAGAGGCCGGCGCGCGGTGAGAACCAAGCGGGCTCGTCCCAGCCGAGCTCGAAACGGATTGCTTCGTAGGCTTCGAGCTCGGGCGCTACCCCCGAGGCGAAACCGAACCCGACGCCGACGCCGAGCCAGCTGGTCTGGCGCTTGGGATGCGGGGGCGAGGGCTTGGGCAAAGTGGTGGCTGGAGCCTGCGGCTCGGATGGCCTCGGGGGCTCGACTCGAGGCGCGTCCGGATCCAGGGCCAGGGCGATCATCAGCCCGAGGGCTCCCGAGAGCTCTTCGCAGTCAGCGCCCGACAGTTCACGCTTCGTTGTTCCATCTCGCGCGCCGAGCTCGAGGACGGCCGTGAGAGCTCCGTCGTGCTTCTTCACCTCGACTCGGGCAGTGACGTCGGCGTCGCCCTCGACTACGCGCACCGCGCTCGGCACACGCGCCGTGAGTGCGCGCATGAGCTCTGCATCCGAGGTGCAGACCTGTTCGGCCACGTAGTCGAGGCGCAAGCGGCGCCCCATTTCGGCCCGCAAGCCGCTGCTGCTCGCGGTGAGCGCGAGGGCCAGCCCGAAGGCCGCCAGGGTCCCGAGGGGTCGTCCGAGTCGCACCTTCGCTCGGGCAATGTACGGCGGCCGCTGCCAGGATTTCCAGAACTCGAAAAAAAGACCTCGGAGAAATTCTTCTCTCGGCGCGAAATCCTGGAGCGGGCCGGCAGACATCACCCGAACAGGAAGCGTGAGGAGGCTCCAATCATGAAACTTCACTTCGTAGGCGTCATCTTCGGACTGGTCACGGTGCTGTCTGGGTGCTCGAGCGACGACAAGGAACTCGGACAGGGGACCGGTGGCGCGGCGGGCGGGGGCAGCGGTGGAACGGCGGGCAGTGGTGGAGCTTCCGGAGGTACGTCGGGCAGCGGTGGCGCGGCCGGTGGCGGTGGCGCCGAGACGGGCTGCACCGATTCGGGCGGCGCGGTGACCAACGCCGACTGTTGTCAGAGCGCCGGCGACTTCCCCAACACGTGCCTCGACGGAGCGTGTGGTTGCTCGCTCCAGAACAGCCACAGCGTGAAGGTGTGCACCTGCCCGTCCGGCACGTGCTTCGACGGCGCCAGTTGCGTCGGCAGTGGCGGCACCGGCGGCGGAGGAGGCACCGGCGGCGCGGGTGGCGCCGGTGGCAGCAGTGGTTCCGGCGGCTCGGGCGGAGCCGCGCAGGCCTGTGTCGACTCGGGCGGGAGCGTGATCACGCAGTCGTGCTGCCAGGCGACGGGTGACTTCCCCAATCTGTGCGCGTTGGGCGCCTGCAGTTGCTCACCCCAGAACAGCCATGACGTGCAAGCCTGCCAGTGCCCGACTGGCAAGTGCTTCGACGGCTCGACGTGCAAGTGACGAGTCCAGGGTCCCGGTGAGCCCGAGAGCTCCTCGGGGGCTCAGCCTTCGAAGACTGCGTCCGTGATCTCGAGGCCGCGGTCCACGATGGCGAAGCCTTCGAGGAGCTGCTCTTCCGTGATGGTGAGCGGCGGATTGCAGGTGAAGCTCGACCAGCGCACGAAGGTGAAGAGGCCCTCTTCTTCGAAGAACTTGGCGAGCTTGCCCATGGCCGGGTGGCTGCCGTTGTAAGGGGCGATGAGGTCGCCCTTGGAGTTCTTCTGCACGTCCATCATGCCGAAGAGGCCGATGACGCGACCTTCTTTCAGGCTCGGGTGCTTGGCCGTCAGGCGATCCATTTCGCGGCGCACGACCTTCTCCATGCGCGCGGCGTTTTCCACGAGGCCTTCGCCGATCATCACTTCCAGCACCGCTTCGGCCACCGCCAAGCAATACGGGTGCGAGTTGTAGGTGAGGCCGCCCCAAAACACGTTCTTGTGGAAATAGTCCCGGATCTCGTCGGAGACGCCCATGGCGCCGAGCGGCACGTAGGAGCTCGTGAGCCCCTTGGCCATGGTGACCATGTCCGGAACGATGTCGAAGTGCTCGAAGGCGTAGAGCTTGCCGGTGCGCCCCATGCCGGCCATGACCTCGTCGCAGATCATCAAGATGCCATGCTTCTTCAGGAGCGCGCGGAGCCCCTGCATGTAGCCCTTGGGTGGGACCAACACGCCGTTCGTCCCCGTCACGGTTTCGAGGATCATGGCCGCGATGGTGTGCGGCCCCTCGTACATGAGCACCTCCTCCACGTACTGGAGGTTCTTGGCCGTGATCTCTTCTTCGCTCGCGCCGAAGCTGAAGTAGTAGGGGTTCGGGTCCATCACGCGCACGACACCCGGCATGCCGGGCTCGTTGGCCCAGCGGCGCGGATCGCCGGTGAGCTGCATCGTGGCGTTGGTGCCGCCGTGATACGCGCGGTAGCGCGTCAGGATCTTCTGTCGCCCGGTGAACTGCTTCGCGGCGCGGATGGCGTTCTCGTTGGCCTCGGCTCCGCCCAGTGTGTAGTAGAACGTGTTGATGTTGCCCGGCGTGAGCTCGGCCAAACGTTTGCTGTAGCGCGCGCGGATCTCCGTGGCGGTCTGCGGGTAGACGTAGATCAAACCGTCGGCCGCCTTCTTCATCGCTTCGACCACCCTGGGGTGGCTGTGGCCGATGAGGACGCTCATCAGCTGGCTGTTGAAGTCGAGGATGCGCTTGCCTTCTGGCGTGTAGAGGTAGACGCCCTCGGCCCGCGCGATGGGCAGCGGCTGGACCGCGTCGGTGGCCGCCCAGGTGTAGAGCGTGTGCCGCTTGCAGAGATCGATCATTTCCTGGGTGTCCATCCGGGTCGGCCTTTCGCGCGAGAGGAGCGGGATGATGCTACGATTGCCGCGAGCCGCAAATGGCGAACCCGGTGCGTCCCATCCCCACGTACGCGGACCTCCTCGCGCTACCCGAGGGCGAGCGCGCCGAGATCCTCGACGGCCACGTCGTGACCGCACCGGCACCGCGCCCGCGGCACAGTCGGCCGCAGCGAGCGCTCGGGCGGTTCATCGGCGGTCCGTTCGACGACGACGACGGGTTCGGCGGTCCGGGTGGCTGGTGGATCTTCGTCGAGGTGGACGTGCTCCTCGGTCCCCACGTGGTGCGCCCCGACCTCTCGGGCTGGCGCCGCGAGCGCTTGCCCGAGCCCGATCAGCGGCCCATCGCGGTCACGCCCGACTGGGTGTGCGAGATCCTGAGCGCGTCGGATCCAGCGCGGGATCGGGTGACGAAGCGGCGCATCTACGCCGAGCACGGGGTTCTCCACTACTGGATCGTCGACCCCGACGCGCGCACGCTGGAGGCGTCTTCGCTCGAAGCTGGGCGCTGGGTCGACGCGGGCTCCTTCGACGACAGCGAGACCGCGCGGATCGCGCCGTTCGAAGCCGTCGAGTTGCCCGTCGGTCGGTTGTTCCTCCCACGTCCGCCCGAGGAATCGCCGTGAGCCACGACGTCTCGGCGTTGTTCGATTGGCTCGTGGACGGCGCGCCCGGAGCGCAGACACCGGTCGAAGTCCTCGAACGCATGTGCCCAGAGCTCGTGGAGCGCGGCGTCCCACTCGCGAGAGTGGCCGCGTTCGTGCGCACCCTGCACCCGCACATCATGGGTCGCTCGTTCCTCTGGCGCACCGGTGGCAACGTCGTCGTGAAAGAGGCGAGCCACGCCATCCTGAGCTCGCCCGAGTTCATGAAGAGTCCGGTGGCACGCGTGTTCGAGACGGGCGCGGAGTTTCGTCGCCGGCTCGACACGCTCGAGTCCACGGAGCACGAGCTCTTGCAGGGGCTCGCCCGCGAGAAGATGACCGACTACTTCGCGCTGCCCATGCGCTTTCTGAGCGGGCAGATCCACGCCATCACGTTCGCGTCGGACCATGCCTCGGGCTTTTCGGACGCGGACCTCGCGACTCTCCGCCACGTCGTGCGGCCCCTCACTCGGGTCGGCGAGATCTTCGCACTCTCCCGCACCGCGGTGAACCTGCTCAATACGTACGTGGGACACGACGCGGGCGAGCGCATCCTCGCCGGCAAGATCCTGCGCGGCGACACCGACGTCATCCGCTGCGTGATCTGGTTCTCGGATCTCCGTGGCTTCACCCGCATGGCCGATCAGGTCCCGCCCGCCACGCTGATTCGAAACTTGAACGAGCTCTTCGACTACCAAGTGCCGGCCATCGAGCGCCACGCGGGCGAGGTCCTGAAGTTCATGGGAGACGGCATGCTCGCCATCTTCCCGGTTGGAGGGCGCCAGGTCGCCGAGGTCGCGCGCGAAGCGCTCGCCGCCGCCCGCGAGGCGTTCGAATCACTCGCGCGCGGCAACGCCGGTCGCGCGGAGCGCGGCGAACCCGAGCTCTACTTCGGGCTCGCGCTCCACGTCGGCGACGTCACCTATGGCAACATCGGCGGCGCGAACCGTCTCGATTTCACCTGCATCGGGCCGGCCGTGAACCTCGCTGCGCGCATCGAAGCGCTCACCAGCAAGCTCGGGGAACGCCTGCTCTTGAGCGCCGAGCTGGCGGAGCACGTCACCGATCCTCTCCAGGAAAAGGGCGAGCACGAGCTCAAGGGAGTTCGCGATCGCCAGCGGGTCTTCGCGCTCGGCTGACCTTCACTCGGCTTCGGTCAACTCGGCGAGCTGGAGCTGGGTCGCGGCCCGCTGGCAGCCCATGCCGCAGCTCGGCCCGTCGGGGCGAAACTCGGCATAGGCTGGCTCCACGCTGCGCGGCGAGAACTTCTGACTGCCGCGCGTGAGCGCGAGCGTGATTCGGGTGGGTGTGCCGCTGCGCTCCACGACCAGCTCGGTGGGACCCGCGTCGACGCTGCACGATGATCCGTTCCATCCCGTGGTGCAGTCGCCATGCGCTGCACGCTGCACGTACACGTACGCGGGGCTCTCTCCCACGCAGGTCGCGACCTGCCGCGACGCGAAGGGCCAGTCGTTGGGGAGCGGCAAGACGACGAGGCAGCGGCTCGGGGCTTCGTCGTCGGCGCCGAGCGAGAGCTCGTAGGCCTCGGGCGTCCCATCGGGCACCGTGACGTGCACTTCCGCCATGGGCGCACAGGCGGTGGGCTGGGCCGGACATTCCGGTTCGCAGCCCGTCGCGAGGAGCATCAGTCCGAGGCCGCCGAGGAGCCGCACGCGAGGATCTACGGCGGGGCGGGGGAGAGCTTCCCCGACCGCTCAGCAGGCCCAGTCGAGGAGCGAGTTCTCGAGGTCGATCTGGCAGTTTCCCGTTCCGTAGTTCGCGCGGCCCACGTCGTCTTCGATTTCCATCACGCATTCGCCGAAGCCATCCACTTCGGCCTGAACCCAGTTGAGCGGCTGCCCGAGCTGGATCACCCGCTCGTCGTCGTCGGCGGAGTAGGAGAGTTTCTCCTCGTCGGGCACCGGCTTCTGCAAGTGCATGGTGCGCGGGTCGACGCCGTCCGGGAGCTCCTGCTCCGGGCGCGGGCAGCGCGGCCCGGCGAGCTCCGCTTCCGTGAGCCAGACGATGGCGTGCGTGTGTTCGAGCAGGTCCTTGAAGTACTGCGTGTTCGGCTGCGGCGTCTTCACGTGCTCTGCGAGCGCGTGCCAGAACGGCGTATCGGAGCTCGAAGGCGCGAGCTCTCCCGCCATGATCTTGCTGATGCGATCCTGGAGGGCGGGCGTCGCTCCGTACGACTCGGACTCTCCGGGGTGGAAGTACGAGATGGCGACACGGTCATCGCCCTGCGCTCGAAACTCTTCGGGCAGGCGAATCGTGAAGCCGTGCACGAGGGGCAG
>Ga0268298_10000714_pt1 | contig 42154 bp, 26 predicted proteins | sample WWTPWeurt_MetaG_FD_194462 | JGI IMG/M metagenome (GOLD analysis project Ga0268298, IMG submission 194462) | Activated sludge microbial communities from WWTP in Nijmegen, Gelderland, Netherland - WWTP Weurt | ecosystem: Engineered > WWTP > Aerobic digester > Activated sludge | place...
ACCCGGATGCCGCCGAGGGCGACACCCTCTGGCTGCCCCAGGACACCAGCCAGCTGGGCCGCATCGCCGCCCAGGCCGCCAAGCAGGTGCTGGTGCAGAAGGTCCGCGAAGCCGAGCGTGAGCGCATCTTCACCGAGTTCGCCGATCGCATCGGCGAGGTGGTGGTGGCCGAGGTCAAGCGCTTCGAGAAGAGCGCCATCATCCTCGAAATTGACCGGGTGGAGTCCATGCTCCGCCGCAGCGAGGCCCTCCGTGGCGACCGCTTCGACAAGGGCCAGCGCATCAAGGTGGTCATCGTCAGCGTGGACCGCAGCGCCAAGGACCCCCAGGTCCAGGTCAGCCGCACCGATCCCAGACTGCTCATCAAGCTCTTCGAGAACGAAGTCCCCGAAATCCATGACGGCACGGTGGTCATCCGTAACTGCGTCCGCGAAGCGGGCGACCGCGCCAAGGTGGCCGTCCACAGCCTGGATCCCGATGTCGATCCCGTGGGTGCCTGCGTGGGCCTCAAGGGCAGCCGTGTCCAGGCCATCATCCGTGAGCTAAAGAACGAGAAGATCGACATCGTCCGCTACTCCGACGACCCCGCCCAGTTCATCGCCAACGCGCTGAACCCGGCCAAGGCCATCCGCGTGAACCTCGGCGACCCCGAGAGCCGCCGGGTTGAAGTCGTGGTCGACGACGAGCAACTCAGCGTGGCCATCGGCAAGCGGGGTCAGAACGTGCGCCTCGCCGCCAAGCTCACGGGCTGGAACATCGATGTCCGCAGCGAGGCCGACAAGCGCCGCGAAGCGGAACTCGCCATGGGCCTGGCTCTGCCGGTCCCAGAAGCCGTGGATGTCCCCGTAGAAGGGGCCGCGGCCCCCGCCTCCACCCTCCTGGACACCCTCCAGGTCGAGGGCCTGGATGCCACCCTGGCGGACCGTCTGGCCGCCGCCGGCTACCCCGACGCCAAATCCCTTTACACTGTTACAGCCGAACAGCTGATGCAGGTTGAAGGCATGGATCAGGATCTGGCCTTCCGTCTCATCGATGCCGTGCAGGCTCACTTCGGGGAGTAGGCTGTCGTCCTGCAGCCCCCTTCCTTCTTCCCACCCCAGGCCGAGGTAATCCGCTTACATGCTGCGCATCAATCAACTCGCCAAAGAGCTCGGAGTCGCCAATCAGGAGGTCATCGAGGCCTGCGAGAAGCGTCTGGGCCTCCCAGGGAAGAGCCACAGCTCCAACCTCACCGATGACCAGGCGGACCAGCTGCGTCGTGGTTTCCAGGGCAAGCACAAGGGGGAGCAGGAAGCGCCCCCCCTCGCCCTGCACAAGCCCTCCGCCGCCGTGAAAGTGGTGAAGGGTCCCGCCCCCACCTCGGCGCCCGCCGTCCGCCTCGAGCCGAAGGCCGAGCCGCAGCCTGAACCCGCCAAGCCAGCTCCGGCTGTGCTGGTGAAGAAGGCCGAGCCCAAGCCGGAGGCCCCGGTCGAGACCGCCCCCGAAGTAAAGGCCGCCCCCCAGGCCGCCGAACCTGCCGGAGCTCTGGCCCCCGTGGCCGAGGCCCCCGCCCAGAGTGCGGTTCCGGCCACTGTGGAGCCACAGGAGACCTTCTCCCGGCTCAAGGTCTCGACGGCCGCTCCCGCCTCCGCCCCCCGCGAGGACAAGCCTGCCCGCTACATCCAGCTCCCGCCCGCGCGCCCCACCGGACCTGGTGTCCAGCGGCCAGCCCAGCCCGCCAACCCCGCCGGTGCCCCGTCCTCGGCTGGAGGCCCCCGCCCCGAAGCGGGAGCCCGCCCCATCGTCCAGCGCCCGGGCCAATCCCCCAGCAACGTCCAGCGCTCCGGCATGCCCCAGAAGGAAAAGGCCGTCCTGCAGATGGCCACCAACACCGGCCGCGGCGAAGTGCGCCATGAGCCCGTGCCGCCCACCACCCCTGGACGACGCCCCTACATCCCCCCCGCCATCACCGAGATGCGGACGGACCAGGGCTTCAGCCGCATCAAGACCTCCGATGCCCCGGCCCCGGCCCCCCGGTCCACGGAACCTGCCCGCTACATCCAGCTGCCCCAGGCCCGGCCTGCGCCCGGGTCCCGACCCAGCGGCCCCGGTGGCCGTCCCATGGGCGGACCCGGTGGCCCCAACCGCGGCCCCGGCGGTCCCGGCAGTCGCCCCGGCGGTCCCGGTGGTCGTCCTGGAGGCCCCGGCGGTCGTCCCGGCATGGGTCCCCGCACGGGCGGCCCTGGTCGCGGCCCCTCCATTCCGGCCACCGGCCCCATCGACCCCAACAGCCAGAAGGGCCCCGGCCGTGGCGCCCATGTGGGTGGCAAGAAGAAAAAGGGCGGCTACGTCCGGAGCAAGGAGGAGGAACTCGACCTCAAGCTCCGCCAGCCGCGCTCCCGCGCCCAGCAGGTGGCCAGCGAATACATCGAAGAGGAAATCGGCATCGTCATGCTGTCCGAAGGCGTGACGGTCAAGGAGCTGGCCGAGAAGTGCAACCGCCCCGCCAAGGACGTGGTCGCCAAGCTGCTCCACCGGGGCATCTTCGCCACCATCAACCAGCCCCTCGACACCGAGATGGCCAAGGACATCGCCCGGGAATTCGGCTTCCTGGCCGACATCGTCACCTTCGAGGAAGACGTCCAGATCATGGCCGATGAATCCGGCGAGGTCGTGGGCGAGAAGAAGCCCCGGCCGCCCGTCGTCACCATCATGGGCCACGTCGACCACGGCAAGACCTCGCTGCTCGACGCCATCCGCAAGACCAAGGTGGCTGCCGGCGAAGCGGGCGGCATCACCCAGCACGTGGGCGCCTACCACGTGGACGTCAAGGATCCCAACACCGGCGAGATGCGCCAGGTGGTCTTCCTCGACACCCCCGGTCACGAAGCCTTCACCAAGATGCGTGCCCGCGGCGCCAAGGTCACCGACATCGCCATCCTGGTGGTGGCCGCCGATGACGGCGTCATGCCCCAGACCGTGGAATCCATCAACCACGCCAAGGCCGCGGACGTGCCGCTGATCGTGGCCGTGAACAAGGTGGACAAGCCCGGTGCCAACCCCGACAAGGTCCAGCAGGGTCTGCTCCAGCACAGCGTCCAGACCGAAGCCTACGGCGGCGATGTGCCTGCCGTGCTCGTGAGCGCCAAGACCAAGCAGGGCCTCGACGAACTGCTCGAGACCATCCTCCTCGTGGCGGATCTGAAGGAATTGAAGGCCGTCTTCGACTGCCCCGCCGCCGGTTCCATCATTGAAGGCCGGCTCGACCGTGGCCGGGGCCCCGTGGCCACCGTCCTCGTGCAGCGCGGCACCCTGAAAGCTGGCGACATTTTCGTTGCCGGCGCCACCATGGGCCGCGTCCGCGCCATGTTCGACGACCTGGGCCGCAAGGTCACAGAAGTGGGTCCCTCCAGCGCCGTGCAAATCCTCGGTTTCGAGGAAGTGCCCAGCGCCGGTGACAACTTCCAGGTGGTGGAGGACGAGGCCAAGGCCCGCACCATCGCGACCTTCCGCCAGGAGAAGGCCAAACAGGCCGCCCAGCAGAAGCAGCGCGCCACCTTGGAGACCCTGTTCAGCACCATCAAGGACGGCCAGGTCAAGGAGCTCGCGCTCATCATCAAGGCCGATACCCAGGGCTCGGTGGAATCGCTCGTCGGTCAGCTGGAACGCCTCAGCACCGACAAGGTCCGGGTGCGCATCATCCACAGCGCCGCCGGAACCGTCACAGAGAACGACGTGCTGCTCGCCGAAGCCTCCAAGGCCACCATCATCGGCTTCCACACCAAGGCCGAGAAGAAGACCGAGGAACTGGCCCGCGAAGAAGGGGTGGACCTCCGCTTCCACGACATCATCTACAAGGTCACCGAGGAGATCGAGCAGGCCATGGTCGGCATGCTGGATGCCACCGAGAAGGAGACCGTCCACGGCCAGGCCGAGGTGCGCCAGCTCTTCAAGATCGGCCGCACCGTCATCGCCGGGTCCTTCGTCACCGAAGGCAAGGTCCAGAAATCCTTCAAGGTGCGCGTCAAGCGCGGCGAAGCTGTGCTCTTCGAAGGCGGCCTCAAGAACCTCAAGCGGTTCAAGGAGGACGTGACCGAGGTGAAGAATGGCCTCGACTGCGGCATCTCGCTCGAGGGCTTCGACGAGCTGAAGGAAGGGGACATCCTCGAGTTCTTCAGCAAGGAGAAGGTGATCGCCACCACCCTCAGCTGACCCGAACTCGATTCACAAAAGGGCCCGCGGCGCGGGCCCTTTTCATATCTCTCCATATTTGACTCAATGGTGTTCAAATGTTGAATCGACTGTAGTAATCGTTACCCCTGTGACCCCCGTCACCTTGGTTGATCCGCACACTGTTGCCTTGCCCCTCCAGGACGATCCCGATGTCTACGCCCAGCTTTGAACTCAGTACCCCTGCCGCGGGGAAGACCGCTGCGAACCCGATGCAGCTCAGCCGCATCGACCACTTCCAACTGACTGGGTCCATCGACCGGCTTGAACCGCTCTACCGTCGCCTCGGCTTCGCCCGGGTGGCCGTGGGGCGACATGCCTGGGGCTACATGGTTCACCTGCGCCAACAGCGCATGGACATCCTGATCTTCGAGGCGGATGCCAGCCAGCCGTCCGGGCAATACTTCCAGGCCCACGGCGAGGGCGTTTGCGCCCTGAATTTCGCGGTGGAGGACCTGGACGTGGCCCTTGCGCAGGCCCGCTCCCAGGGGGCGCGGGTCATGCTCGAGCCGCAGACCCACACCCTCGGCGACGGCAGCCTTCGCTTCGCGGCCATCCAGGGGGTGGGCGATGTCTGGAACCACCTCGTCGAGCGCAAGGGGGAGCAAGCCACCTTCTGGCCTGGTCTCTCGCCTGAGCCCGAACCAGCCTTCTGTGATCCTGGCCTGGTGCGGGTGGACCACCTCACCAACAACGTGGGGCCGGGCGAGATGGATGCCCTGGTGGACTTCTACGAGCGGGTCTACGGCTTCGTGGTCACCCGCGAGTTCCACATCCGGGGCGCGCTGGGTACCGGCCTTGACTCCAAGGTCGTGCAGAGTGCCAACAACAAGGTGATCATCCCCATCAACCAGCCCACGGACGAGAAGAGCCAGGTCCAGGAATACGTGACCCGCCACAAGGGCCAGGGCGTTCAGCACATCGCCATGTCCACCAACGACATCTTCCACACCCTGCGCACCCTGCGGGACCAGGGCTTCCAGTTCCTCCGGGTCCCCGACACCTACTACGACCTGCTCCCAGGCCGCGTGGCCCGCAGCGGCTTCGCCGTCCGCGAGGACTTCTCCACCGTGAAGGAGATGGGCGTCCAGATCGACGGTGACGAGACCGGCTACCTCCTGCAGATCTTCAGCGAGGACCAGATCGGCCCCCTGTTCTTCGAGATCATCCAGCGGCGGGGGAACATGGGTTTCGGCGAGGGCAACTTCCAGGCACTTTACGACTCCATCGAATTGGATCAGAAGAAGAGGGGCGTTCTCTAACGACGCCCATGTCCCCCATGAAATAGGGCCGCGATGCGGCCCTATTTCATGCCCTCCCTATCGAAGGCTCCACTCGAGCCTCCGATGGCCAGTCGCCCCATAGGCTTCGGGGAAGGCAACTTCCAGGCTTGGAACGAGTCCAACGAGTTGAGTCAGAAATACGTGGAGTTCTGTAATTCTCCGGTCGAGATTCACTTCGCACCTGGTCCCGATCCTCGCGAGGATCAGAAAAGCAAAGTGTGCTCCGGCACTTCCTCACGACGCTGGAAGGATGGCTCAACCCCACCCGATCTTCATGGCCCGGTCCAATCCCTTCAAGGTCGGAGTACCCGAGGCCAGTTCCTCTGAAATAGTGTGAAGTTGAAATAGATCACAAGCAGACGGGGCCTCACAACTAGCTGAGGCCCCGTCTTTACTTTGGATCAAGATGATAAATTTCGTCTGGGCCTAATAACCGTTTATTACAATGTCGTCTAGGCAGATACGCCCCTTACTAATCGTATCTGTTCGACGAAGTTCAATACGGATCGGAGCGTTCACCCCAACGGTCCAGGTGTAAGTCACTGGGGTGGTCGAGGCTGGCGTAACGGTGCCAGCAACCTGGGTCCAACTCCCGCCCTGGTCTATGGAATACCAGAGTCCAAGTGTTCCGGGAGTCGCGGAATCGGTGTTGTATTGCGCGATGCTGATGGAGACGGTCTGGGCTCCATAACTGTAGTCAAAGCCCATGGTGACCTTACCGGAGGAGACCCCGGCTACATTGTTTTGAACCCGGCAACCCTGCAGGCCATTGAAATGGTCACTAGCCGAGCCACCATTTGAGGTGGATTTGGCAATAAGAGCATCAGTCAGGGTCCAGGAACCAGTGCCAAGAGCGACCGCTGCTGCGGCGTAGCTGCCCTTGGTGCCAGTCTCGAAAGCTTCGGTCAGAGTGTTCGCGGTAGGCGCGTTCACAGTGAACAGGAACGTCCTGGTGGTAACTGAGGCGTCTCCATCCGTGATCGTCACTGTGATGGTGGCGCTGCCGGTCTGGCCTGCAACTGGAGTAAGTACGAGACTCGCGGCCCCCGAGTTATTGCTCGCCACGATCCCACTGGCGGGCAGCAGTGTCGCATTGTCCGAACTGGCTGCAATCAAAAGTGAGCCTGCAGGGGTACGGTCATCAGCCACAGTGAAATTCACCGTGACCGCCTGGCCGACCAGGGTTACCTGATCTGCAAGTACAACAGGGGTGGTGGAGGGAGCCGAATTGTTGGATGCGGGCGGAATCACTCGAATGACCCGCGTGATTGTGTTCGAGCCCCCGAGGCTGTCGGCAGCCGTGAAAGTGGCGCTGTAGGTTCCGGCGGTGGTGTAGAGGTGCGTCGTCGCATAACCCGTGGTGGTCGGGGTCGCGTCCCCGAAATTCCAGGTGGTGCTGGCGATGGTGGTTCCGACGGCAGCCCCAGAGGGAGGTGTCGCAGCACCGTCGAAGGCCACAGAGGTGCCCTCATCCACGGTTTCGTCGTAACTGGGGCGAACCACATGGACATTGGGGCCGGTCGCCTGCTCAAAGGGGGTCCGCCATCCACGAACATCGACCGTGGCCTTCCAGGTGGGGATATCCAGAGTCGGGGCCACCGTGGCAAGGTTCGGGAAGAAATCCAGCCCGGTCAGTGCCTCGATGCGGGCAACCGTGGTCACATAGCTCGTCAGAGTGGTCATGCTGTTCGGCAGACCCCAGACATTGGGCATGAGCATCGCCAGGACCTCTGGATGGCCAGGGGTGACTTCGTGAACGACGATCTTGTAGCAAGACACGGGAATGGCGATCTTCAGGCCAGGGGTAACCTGGGAGTTCCACCACGTGGGGGTGGCGGGGAAAACCGAACCGGTGTACACCCACACGCGCCCCTTGAAGGAGGTCAACCCATCAGTGGCGCCGCCTCCATTGCCCCCGATTGCGTCCTCAAGCTTTTGCCAGGTCTGCTGGTTGAACTGGGAGATCTGGGGAACCAGGTTACTCATAATGGTGGCGTCATCACCCGCCACTGGTGTGTACCGGTAAGAGATATCGGCCCGAGGAACCTGATGCCCACGGTCATAACTGTCAGGGGCGTTGGCCCCGCTGGTGTAAAGGCCGTTGTAGTCAGTCTTACCAACCTGGGGTGCTTCCAGACGAGTATCAGCCGTATAGTCGGCGGTGGAATTTGCGTAGGGCAAGTTGACGGGGAAATTCACATACGCAGTCCACACCGGGTTCTTCATGGCCTCGTCGTAACCGAGACGGAAAGCCCCGTTCGGGAACTTCACTGCATCCACATGCAGGGATGGAAGAATCGTGATCGGCCTGGAAGGTACCGGCACGGGGTCCCCGGCATAGGCGGGTGACGGTACCGAAGCCAGAGCATAAACGGTGTCGCTGTCCGTGCTCAGGCCACCTTCGGAGACCGTCACCGAGTAGGCATCCGTGTTCGTCGGGAACTCGGTCGAGGGCACCGTGTAGGATGCGGATGTCTGTCCAGGGATGGCCGTTCCGTTCTTCTTCCAAACATAAGAAAGGGTGCCACCGTTGTTAGCCTGGGCCGTGACGGTGAAAGTTACGGCATCCGGGGGGAGCACCGTCTTCGTTTGCGGCTGGACCAGAATCGAGGGTGCTACTGCCGAAACCGAGATGCTGGCGGAACTACCGGTGATCGAAGCGGTCACCGTGTCAGTCACTGTAAGGGTCTGAGCTCCCGCGGTAGTAAGTGTGGCGCTGAAGGTATGAACCCCTGCATCAGCAGCAATGAAGGTGTAGTTTCCAGGAAGGACAGCCGAACCATCCGTGCTGGTGAAATGAACCGTTCCCGTGTAACTGGTGGCTGCATTGTTCTGAGAGTCGAGCGCAGTGACTGTGAAGGTGTTCGAAACTCCTGGGCTGGCAGGGCTCGGATAACCGCTGAGAGAGAAATGAGTAGCAGCACCAGCGTTAACGCTAATGTTTGCTTGGCTACCGGTAATGGAAGCCGTCGCCGAGTCGGTAGCCGTGAGCGATTGGGTGCCCACAGTGTTGAACGAAACGTTGAAGGAATGGCTCCCACTATCGCCGGCCGCGAAGGTGTAATCCGCAGGGAGAACTGCAGCACCATCTGTGCTGGTGAAATGCACAGTCCCGGTGTAACCAGGAACCGCATTATTCGAAGCATCCAGCGCCGTCACGGTGACGGCATGGGAAGACCCGACAGTCGTGGGGCTGGGGTACCCAGTCACCCTAAGGTGCGTGGCTGGTGGCGCCAACACCGTGATGTTTGTCTGGGCACCATTCACGGAAGCAGTGAGGGTGTCTGCCGCCCCAAGAGATTGTGTGCCAGGGGTGTTTAGGGTGGCACTGAAGGTATGCGCCCCATTGTCGCCGGCAACGAATGCGTAGTTCGCCGGAAGCACCGCCGCACCATCTGTACTGCTAAAGGAGACTGTTCCCGAGAAGGTAGGAACGATGTTGTTCGAGGCATCCAAGGCCGTGACTGTAAAGGTATGCGTGACCCCCGTGGTCGTCGGGCTTGGGTAACCCGTAACGGCGAGGTGGGTCGCAGGCGGCGGGTTGACTGTGATTCCTGTCTGACTGCCTGTAATGGTCGCAGTGGCAATGTCTGTCGCCGTCAGGGATTGAACCCCCGTCGAGTTCAAGGAGGCGGTGAAGGTGTGGGTCCCATTGTCCGCGGCCTGGAATGAATAATTCGCCGGTAGGACCGCGGCTCCATCCGTGCTGGTGAAGTGCACCGTCCCGGTATAGCCGGGAACGGTAGCGTTCGATGCATCCAGAGCGGTGACCGTAAAGGTGTGGGATACCCCAGGGTTCGTTGGGTTGGAGAACCCGGCCACAGCAAAATGGGTTGCGGGCGGCGGGATCACGGTGAGCGTCGCATTCGAGCTTGTGATCGCCTTAGATATTCCGTTGTAGGTGGCACTCACCACACAGGCATAGGTCCCTGCGTCGGCTACCTGTGTAGCGGCGATGCGGAGAGTCCAGTTGGTGGCCCCCGAAAAGCGCCCACCATCTGCCAGTGCAACACCATTCTTCGTCCACTGGCAGGTCATCGCCCCGATGCTTGAGGCGCTTACCTCAAACACCGCCTCCTGGCCGCCATTGACGGTCAGAGACTGAGGCTGCCTGAGCAACTGTGGGGTGAACTCCACAGGCGTAACATTCCCTGTGGTCGCCTTGTTGGGACTACAGGCAAGGCCGAGCGCCAGGATACCGGTCAAGGCTATGCCCATGGCCCATTGAACTGATTTCTTCATCGGGAACATTTTCCCTCCAAGGTGTTGTTTCAAGGGACCCGAGTCACTGGCCCCCCTGGCGATGGGTCGGAGCGTGGGCTACTGGTTGGCCGGAGCCACCAGTTGATAGACCGAGTGCGGCGTGGAGACCATCAGGTCACCATCTGCGTTCACGGCAAGACCTTGTGGCACGAACACCACAGCGCCATTCATGCTCTTGGTGGCGAGGCTGCCTCCGGTGGTGTCCGGATTCAAGAGGCCGGGCTTCAGCCCCATGAGGTTCGGAATGGTGGTACTCGCAACGTAGCCCAGCAGGGTGGTGACATTCCCCGTGGCATCGATGGCGCGGATGCCATTCTGGGGGCTGGACTGGGTGTTGGTGTAGTTGGTCACATAGACGAAGCTGCCGCTGGCGGCGATGCCCAGGGGTGCGGCGAACTGGGCGGTGTTGAAAGCACCATCCACCCAACCGGCGATGCCAGTGCCCACGGTGAGTTGCAGAGTGCCGCTGGCATCGTACTTCTTCACCTGGAAGGCACCGGTCACAGAGACCCACACCGAGCCGTCGGCCGCGATGGCGATGCCGGTGGGGTTGGTGCCTGTGGCGGCCACGAAGTCGGTGCAGGCGCCTGAGGCTGCATCGATCTTGAACACCTTGGCGGAACTATCAGTGGCGTAGACCATGCCTGCCACGGAATCCACAGCTAGGCCCGAGTGGATCGGGGCGACCGGGTAGGTTCCTCCCGCCACGACGAAGGTGGCCTCGGTGAATGTGCCATCAACGTTGGGCGTGAATTTCCGAAGTTTCTTGGTGGTGCCGGTGTCCGCCACAAAGAGGGCGACCAGGGCCTTGGTGATGGGGTCCAGTTGCACGGCCACACCCTTGGGCGTGAAGAAGGCGAAGTTGGCGGACGAGGCATCCTTCAGGGTGGTCACGGTGCCATTGGCGGCGATGATCCGCACCTGGTTGTTGCCCGTGTCGGCAGCGAAGGTCTGACTGCCGTCTGGCAGGGTGGCCAGGTTTGCACCAAAGGCGGTTCCGAAGTTGAACCGGGCCCGAGCACCCACATCATCGATCGCGGTGCCAACGATCCTAGGACCACCAGCGTAGGCATAGCCCGCAGGCTTGCTGGCATCGTCCAGGGTCCAAGTCAGTTGGCCGGCGGCAGGAGCAGTCACCGTGATCTCACGAATCGCCTGCACCGTAAGGGTGCTACCTGTGGCATCGGCCACGAAGAGCTTGGTGCCTGCGCCGCCATCGCCCTTGACGGCCACGTAGTATGGGCGGGCCAGGCTGGCGGTGGCAGAAGTGGGGAGGGTGGCTGTGCCATCCCAGGTGGTAGCGGAAGGGGCATAGCCCTCTGTGGCAGTCCCAGTCCTACCGGCGATGGTGATAAGGGCTCCAGCGAGGGGCCCGCTCACCGGCACCATGCGGATGGCCATATTGAACGAATCCGAGATATAGACGTTTCCGGAATCATCCACACAGACGCCGCTGGGGCCATTCAGCAGGCCGACAGTGGCCACGGCGTTGTCGGCGTAGCCCTGGGCTCCGGCCCCTGCGAAGAGGCTCACCACAGGACTGGCGCCGGAGAGATCGATCTTCATGATCTTGTTGACGCCGGTAGTGCTGCACGCGACGTAGAGGATCTTGCGTCCTCCGTTGAAATCCTTTGCCATGGCCGTGCCAGCCACCACACCGCTGCTTGTGAGGCTTGCGACCAGGGTGGGGGTCGGCGTGGCTGAAGTGAGATCCATCGTGTAGAGGCTGCCGGCCGCAGTTGCGAAGTCCACGAAGTACATGGTGCGGTTGGCATCGATCACGAAGGCATTGGTATTGAGAGTGAACCCGGGGACGAGGCTCGATGTGTAGGTTCCGTCCACGTTGGGGGAGAGCTTCAGCATGCGCTTGGTCGTGTAGTTCTCGCCGCCCACGTAGATATCGCCGGTGACGGGGTCCACGGCCGTGTTGCGAGGGGTGATGAGGCTGGTGGTGTCGGTATTGGTTCCGGCCACGCCCGCCACACCGGGGGTTCCGGCGATGGTGGTGACCTTCCGGTCCGGGGTGATGCGGCGGATCAGATTGTTGGTGTAGTCGGCCACAATCATCGTGCCGTTATTGGCCTTCTCATCCCAGGTGATGGCATTGGGGCGATATAGGCGGGCCGTGGACATTCCCGTAACCGGGTCAGGGCCGCCATCCACGTTGCCGGTGCCGGAGCTGAAGGAACCCGCCACATGGTAGAGCGCCTTGGCGCCCACCTTCAGGGTAGAGGTATCACCGCCCAACAGGTTGGAACCGGTCAGGGTGAATGTCTGCCGGCCGTAGGGCGTCACAGTCTGACTCACATTGCCGAGCACACTGGCCCCGTTCAGCGTGAGGTCAAGGGCCAGGCCCGTGTAGGACCATGCCAGGTCTGTCGTCGAACCAAGTACCACCACCGAGGGCGTAGCCGAGAAGGCGGTGATATTGACCGGGGCCGAACCCACAGTCACGTCGGCAGTCTTGGTGATCGGCGTACCGCCACCGGCCGGGGTTGCCGTCAGGGTGTAGGTGGTGGTCACCATGGGCGTCACGTTGGCCGTGCCCGTCAGAGGGAAGGTGGCCGGGAGGGTGATGTCTGCGGGGTTGGCCGTGATGGTCACGGCGCTGAAGACGCCGCTGACCGAGTTCGCGTTCCAGGTCAGGGTGGTGCTCAGGCCCGGAGCAAGGGTGGTGGGGCTGGCCGAGAAACTGATCGGCGCAGCGGCCACGGTGATCTTTAGGTCGCGCGTGGTGTTGCGGGCAATGACCGCGTTGGTGGCCATCACGGTGTAGGTACCCTGGGCGGTCACAGCCACAGGCGTGCCAGAGATGGCACCGTTGGCGGGATTCAGGGTGAGGCCGCTAGGGAGGGCCGGGTTCACCGTGTAGGTGATGGGTGCATCGCCAGTGATGGTGGCCACGGTGTTATCGGCAATGCGCACGCCTGCATAGTAGGTGGCGTCCTCATGGGCGTAGGTCAGGCCTGCGGGGACGCTAAGTACGGTCACGGTGGCAGTGGCGGTGGTTTTCTTTCCGCTACCACTCGTTACCGTGAGCGTGTAATTCGTGGTCGCGGTGATGTTGGTGATCGGAAAGGGCACATTGCTTGTTACGGGGATATTGCCGGGGGTGAGGACGGCTGAGCCGTCCTTGACACCAAAGTTGGCGCGGAACCAAGCGGTACCGCCAACCGGAATCTGCACATTCGTGAGCGGATCACCAGCAAAGGCATTGGCGGTGGATACCCTAAAAGTGGAGATGGCCGGGGCGGGATCGGTGTAGCTGCTGTCGTTCTTGGTGCAGCCCGTGTGGAAGGTGGCGAGACCGAGGCCCATGGACAGGGCCAGCAGGAACCTGCCGGACCCCTGGCGTAGCGACTGGATGGACATGCGGACTCCTGAATGGCGCAGGGCAGAGTGGAGGATGGTCATGTCAGCCTCCTAGAACCGGGCCTTGAGGGTGAACTGGACTTCCCGGGAGCGGTTGTCGGGGGAATCGACCGCACCGAAGTTCGGATTCAGCCCTCCAGAGGAAAGGGTGTACTGGGTCTGGCGGGTGTACTGGTTCGCCCAGTTGAAGACGTTGTAGATGTCGATCGTCCCTTCCAGGGAGAGGGCCCGGGACACGCGGAACGGGCGGGAGACCCTCAAGTCGAACGTCTTCTCGTTGGGCTGGCGGTGCGAGTTGCGACCACTCACCGTGTCGATGAACTTTCCGTCTCCGTTCTGGTCCGCGTAGTAGATTCCGTTCCAGGGCCGTCCCGTGGTGTAGGTGGTGATGCCGGACAGCCGGACACCATAGAAGGTGGGGGCGAACCAGGCCAAGGTGGCGCGGAAGGCGTGGTCGTTGTCGCTTAGGGCCCAGGAGGCCAGTGGATCCGCCGGGTTCTCCGTGAGGGCGTTGGTGGACGTGAGAGTGGCCCGCTCGTTGGAGTTGTTGTCCTCGGCCTTGGCGAAGGTGAGGCTGCTCTTGAAGCCCCAGCCACTGCCTGGCTTCCGGCCGGCTTCCAGCACTAGGCTGCGATACCGCCCTTCCCCATCGTACTTGGAGAGGATCACGTCGCCGAAGCCACTCAGATCAAGGGATCGGCCGCGGACTATGGCGCGCCCCGGACGGGCCCCCGTGGAGAAGCGGTTGTTCGTCGTGGGGTAGCCATCGTTGTAGATCGCAGTCGGATCCACCGTACTGGTCCCGGGCGCCACTTGGCCAAGGTTGATGTTCACAGCGTACTGGAGGTTGAGGAACTTCTTGTAGGTGGCGCGGGCCCCCACCGTAAACCCGTTGCCTAGGTCCTGCTCGACGCCCAGCGAGGCCGCCCGGGCCTGGGTCATCTTGGCCTCGGGATCGATGATGGTGGGTACGATGGTGTCGACCTTGAAGCTGGAATCCGTCAGCAGGGTGCTAGTGGGGATGCGAGTCAGGGAACCCTGGCCCGTCACGGGGCCGCTCCAGCGCTGGGACGCGGAGAGCAGACCACTAGGTTCGAACAGGGCGGGATTCGCCGAGGCCGTCATGTAGTAGGACACCAGGTTGATGCCGTTGTTCATGATGGCGCCCGAGGTGGTCTGCCCTGGGTTGCTCACGCTGAACCATCCATAGCCGCCCCGGATGATGGTCTTCGCATTGCCAAAGAGGTCGAGGGTGAAGCCGAAGCGAGGATCCAGGCTCTTGTCGTTAGGAGCGCGGTCGAGGCCCTGGAGCTTCGGGTTGTGGATCGGGTTGTCGCTCCAGATTTCGGCTGTGTAGCGAAGGCCCAGGCTGACCAGCAGGCGCTTGTTGAAGAGGGAGCCATTCTGGGCCTGGACATAGCCGGCCAGGAACTTCTCGCTGAAGTTGCTCACGCCATCCGTGGGCGAGTAGCCCTGGGTGTAGGTCACACCTCCAAGGGCGGCCGCCGGGGCACCCGTGAACCAGGACTGGGCGGCTGCATACGTGGGAAAGACCCAGCTACCGTTGCCATTGGGCAGGAAGCGGTTCTTCATGTCGATGAACTGCAGGTCCACGCCGCCCTTGAGGACCCAGTCGCCGGTCATGAAGGTGAGGTTGTCCTGAAGCTGGGTGGTGGTCTCGTCTGTGGTGCGGGGGTCGATGTAGTACTGGCCCGCGTTGATGTCATAGCCGCTGCTGAGCCGGTTGATGCGCACGGGGGAGGAGATGGTGCTGTTGGGCGTGGTGGGTCGGCGCTCGCTGGAGAGCTGGATGCGGGCCTCGTTCAGCAGGCTGGGCGACAGGGTCGAGCTGAGCTCCACCACCGTGGAGAGACTGGTGAACTTCATGGTGGAATTGCCGGACTCGGCGGTGTCGTTGCGCCGGGAACCGGAGTAGATGTCATTGAGGCCCTGGTAGTTCTGGGAGTTCATCCGCAGAGTCGCCCGGTGGTCCTGGTTGATGTCCCAGTCCAGGCGTCCCATGAACACCAGGTTCTTCTGCTCATCAGTCCAGGCGCGGTGGTTCTCCTGTGCGAGGGTGCGGCCTGGCATGGTCTGCAGCAGCGCACCCATGCCCGTGCCGGGGGCGAAGAAGTCTGTCGATCCGGTCGAGGAGTCGCCGAAGAGGGGAATGCTGTCCTCCCGCCTGCGGGCCATCTCCACGTTCACGAAGTAGTGCAGCTTGTCCTTGAGGATGGGGCCGCCCAAGTTGAAGCCCAGTTGCAGGGTCTGGTAGCTGCGGGTGCGGGCCTCATCGGAATTCACCCCATTCGGGGCATTCGGATCGTAGGGAACGGGCTTCACTTTGGCCGTCAGGGAATTCGGCCGGAACAGCACGAAGGCCATGCCTTGTGTCTCATTGGTACCGGTCTTGGTTACGGCATTGATGACCGCACCCACGGCGTCGCCGAACTGGGCGTCGAAGGAGTTGGTGATGACCTGCAGTTCCTTGATGGAGTCCTGGCCGAAGGTGAAGGGGATGCGGGTGCCGCCGCGCTGCTCCCCATTGAACTTGGAGTTGTAGCTTCCGCCGTCGATCTGCAGGTTGTTCTGGATGCCGCGGGCCCCTTCCACGGTCTGCCGATAGCCCTCGGAGTTGGCTCCCGTGCCGGGAGTGAGCAGGACCAGGTCCGTGAAGTTTCGTCCATTCACGGGAATGGCATCGACCAGTTCCTGCGAGATGGAGGACTGGGTGTTGATCTGGGCCGTATCTAGGCTGGCGGCATCCGCCAACACAGTGACCACTGCCCCAACTTCCACGGCATCAAGGCTGAAGTTTTGGAGGGCAGTCTGGCCGAGGCCCACGCGCAGGGAGGCATCCTTGGCGGTCCGAAGCCCCGGAGCGGCAACGGTCAGTTCATAGGAGCCAACGGGCAGGAAGGCGAAGTGGTATTCGCCACTGGCATTGGTAGTCGTCGTTCGGGTCAGTCCGGTATCCAGGTTCCGCAGGGTGAGAGCGGCGCTGGCGACAACGCCTTTGGATTTGGACCTGACCGTTCCCCGAAGGGCTCCGGAAGTGGTGCTGGTCTGCGCCTGGGCCACCACCGCACAGGCCAGGCCGGAGAGGAGAAGGGCTGTGGTTCTCTGAACTGACATCAAGGCTCCTTGCCCCAAGGGGGCAGATCAAAAGTCGGAAGCTGAAACGTATTGAGAGCAGAGGGAAGCGTGCACTCCAGCTTCGGCCATGACATTGGGGGTGGCCCCCCTGGGATTACAGACGGTTAAGACTATTGTCCCAACGAAGGTCTCCTTCAACCTTCTGGGTGTCTATGACCAATGTCACGGAACAACTCTGTAACGCAGCACTAGTAGTGAAATTCCCGAGCCGCTGGAAAGCAGAGGTTCCCCATCTCCCGGTGAAGTCGATACGTATGCAACAAATCGGATCCCCGCAGTTAGCTCCGGGAGCGAGGTCCTCACCCCCAATTAACGGCACCGTCCGGTGCCTTCCGAGCAAGGGCCTTGTTAAGAAAAAGTCATTCGATCCGGGTGGACCTACTCTCAGTCAGGCGGCTCCCCACCTTGATGACCTCGGGCTGTCTGCAGAGTTTCGATCGTGGACGGGTCGAGGGTGAGCCGGATCGAGTCAAGGACCCAGTCCATCCCGCGCTCGGGAGGAGGTCTCCGGGATGGCAATGCCAGAACCTCCCTGGGCCCGGCCGCATTCCTTGCGGTAAGGTGATTCCATGCGCTTTTTCCCCTCCCGCCAGCGGGGCTTCACCCTCATCGAACTGGTCGTGGTCATGACCCTCTTGGCCCTGCTGGCCACGGTGGGCCTGGCGGGATACAGGCAGAAGGTGCGGACGGCCAAGGAGGCCGTGCTCAAGGAGAACCTGTTCCAGATCAACCATGCCCTGGAGCAGCACCGGGCAGACCGGGGCAAGTACCCCTCCAGCCTGGGCCCCCTGAGGGAACTGGGCTACCTGCGGGACATTCCCTACGACCCCATGACTCAGTCCCGGGATACCTGGCAGACGGAGCTGGAACCTCCAGATCCGGACAATCCCGAGGCCGAGCTGGGCGTCTTCCGCGTGCGCAGCGGCTCCGCGGAAAAGGGGTCGAATGGCCTCTCCTACAACGAATGGTTATGAGCGCGCGCAGGAACCCATGAACCCGACCACCCTCCGCCGCCTCGACCAACTTACCCTGATCGTGCTGCTGCTCTGGGCAGGGGCCGCGCTGGGCTTTGGCATTTTCTCGGCCCCGGTTTTCTTCCGGGAACTGCCCAGCCGGGACGTGGCCGGCCGCATCGCGGGGATCATCATCGGCCGCCTGGACTGGGCCGCGTGGGTAGTGTTCGGATTGGCGGGGCTCAGCTGGGTCGGCCGCTGGGTCGCCGAGGTCAAGGAGGACCTCATCGGCCCCATCCGCCTCTGGAGCGGCGGGCTGATGGTGGCTCTGCTCATGTGCCTGGCCAGCAGCTTCGTCGTGACCCCCAAGGTGCAGGCCATCCGGGCCCGCATCAATGCCCCCATCGAAAGCCTGGCCCCGGATTCAACCGACCGAGTGGCCTACAACAAGGCCCACGGCCTGAGCCGCAACCTGTTCTTCCTCCGCATCCTGCTGGCGGTGGGGCTGGCGGCCACCGTGGGACTGCTGCCCGGCCTGGAACGCAAGGACGGTCTGGCTGAAAGCTGACCCCCCAGCTTCATGAGCGCCCTGCTTCAGGCCATATCGTCAGGGCTTGGAGACCGCCTCGCCATTCGGTAAGCCACACTCTGGGCGACCCGGGCGATTTTCTGGGCGTACTTCGGATCGGTGGCATAGCCATTCGCCTGCAGGGCCCTGCCAAACCCTTCGGCGGTCGCCCCATGGGCCATGGCCTCGCCGTAGCGATGTTTGATCAACCTCGCGTAGTCCGAAAAGGATTCGGCGTAGGAGCCATAGGCGCGGAAGGATTCCACCTTCTTCTGAGGCACGCCGTGGCTGTATTCGGTCGTGGTGACTTCCACGGTCTTGCCGGTCCAATGCTTACCGGCCTTGATTCCGAACAGGTTGAAGCTTTCCTGGCCTGCCGCATCCTTGATCGCCTTTCGGCCCCAGCCGGTTTCCAGCGCGGCCTGGGCCAGGAGCAGGTGTGGGGACAACCCGAGGGCCTCGGCCGTGGAACGGGCCACCACGGCCAGCTTTCCCAGAAACCCATCAGCGATACTAGGCGCGTGAACCACGGCCACCTCGAGAGGCTTTCGCGTGGCGGGATCGGTTACGGGAACAGATGGCGGGATAGGCCGGGCCTGGGTCGACCTGGGTGAGTGGTGAGCCGCATGATGGGCGTGGCCAGCCAGCGCCAGGGGAACTCCCCGGCGAACGGCGGGGCGGATGGCTGGTTTCTCGCCCAGCCCTTGATGGCCAAGGTAAGCAGGCCGAAGCCACGAAGGCGACAGCTGGAGGGCTTCGCCAGCCGGTTCGTTCATCGTCAGGGAGCTGCGATCACAGTCGCCCATCACCTGCTGGAGCAACTGGGCATGGAAGGATCCGGCCCCTGTTCCGGGGTTCATGGTCGGCTCACGGAATGCCAGCTGCTGCATCTGCCCAAACAGCTGTGCCTGGCCCATCAAAGCGTCAAGTGGCAGTTGGGACTGCAAGAAGGACATCTGGGGGCTCGATTCAACCACGGCGAGAAAGGCCCGGTTACCAGGATTTCAGCAATTCGAGTACCCCAGCGCCTGGGCAATTCCGCCTTCTCCCACTCTCATATCCACACGAGCAGCGACCAAGTGCGGCCAGCCCACCTGCGCCAGCCCCAATCTCATCAAGTTGGGCCCGAACTACTGAGCCGGAATCGACTCCGGCAACTCCCAGGCCTCCAGTTCCCTGGGCTTCACTGGACCGGGAATCAGCTCCCGCAGCCAGAGGCGGATCTCGTCCAAGCCGAGGTCCTGGATGGCACAGGCCTGCACCGCGCCGGGATGCTGCCTCCTGAGTTCCAGCTTCTGGGGCCGGTGGAGGCGGTCAACTTGGTTGAGGATGAGGAGCCGCGGCTGGGCCTCGATGCCCTCCGGCTCGCAGCCGATCTCCCGCAGGGTGGCGCCCACGACTTTCAGGTGGTCCTCCAGGTCTGGGTGGGCCGCATCGGCCACCACCAGCAGCGCGTCGGCGGTGCGGACCTCCCCCAGGGTGCTGCGGAAGGCGGCCACCAGCTGGTGGGGCAGCTTGCGGATGAAGCCCACGGTGTCGGCCACCAGGCAGTGCTTGGGTTCCAGACTGCCCTCGCCGGTTTCCGGGTTGAAGTCCTGGCCCAGCCAGGCCTTGCGGGTGGTGGTGTCCAGGGTGGCGAAGAGCAGGTCCCGGGGCTCGCCCTCGCCCGTGAGGGCCTTGAGGAGGCTGGTCTTGCCGGCATTGGTGTAGCCCACCAGGGCCACCCGCGGCAGGCCCTTGGGTCGGCCTTCGCGCTGGGTCTTGCGCACCTGCTCCAGGTGGGTGAGCTCCCGCTTGAGCTGGCTGATGCGGGTGCGGACCATGCGGCGGTCCACCTCGATCTGGGTCTCGCCGGGCCCGCCGCGCAGGCCCACGCCCCCGCCCTGCCGCTCCAGGTGGGTCCAGGCCCCCTTGAGCCGGGGCAGCTCGTATTCGCACCGGGCCAGTTCCACCTGGGCCTTGGCCTCCCGGGTCTGGGCTCGCTGCTCGAAGATGCTGAGGATCAAGCCCGTCCGATCGAGGCAGATGAGGCCAGTCAGCTTTTCAATGGCGTTCACCTGACTGCCCCGCAGTTCGTCGTCGCAGATGAGGTGGGTGACGCCCTGCCGGGACACTTCACCTCCCAGGGCCTCCAGCTGTCCGGAGCCATAGAAGGTCTTGGAGGCGATCTCGGAGCGCTTCAGGATCCGCCTGGCCTGCACGGCAAATCCGCAGCTCCGTGCCAGCTCGGCCAGCTCCAGCAGGTGGTCCTGGATGAGCTCCTCCCGGTCCTCGGGGCCTTGGCGGGCGATGAGCAGGCAGCGCAGGGGGGATTCATCCATATGGCAAACCTGCCTGCCCCTGCGGTAATAATCAAGCCCTTGTCCCCGGGGACGATGCAGAGGACTGGGAGCCACGTCTTCATGGCCATGTTCGGGCTGAAAAAATCCAAGTCGTCGGAAGGATCCGAGCTGGTCCTGGCCTATCTGGAGGACGCCCAGCGCGTGCGGGCCACGGTTTTCGCGGTGGATCCAAAAGCCAGGGAAATTCCGGCTTCACTCGTCATCGTGGGCGAGGAGCGGGTGACGGTCAGCATCCAGGGACGGGTCATGGCGGAGAAGGGCGAGCCGATCAGCCTCCTCTTCTACCTGGACGGCCTCCGCCTCAAGGCCACGGGCAAGCTGCAGGAGCTCAAGACAGGCACCCTGGTCATGGAGCTCCCCTCCAGCATCGAGCTGGCCGAGCGCCGGAAGAAGGCCCGGGCCCGGCTCAACCAGCGGGAGGGCGCCACCGCCATCGCCCTCACGGGATTGTTCGAAGGCATCGGCCTCACCGGCAACATCGACAACATCTCGGAAGGCGGCATGTGCCTGAAGGTCGGGCGGGCCATCAACGTGAAGACCCAGGGTCCCATGCACATGGGGCCAAACCTGCTGTCCGTGGGCGAAGTCTTCATGGTGATCAAGCTCAACAAGCTGCCCAAGTGCCCCCTGATCGAAGTCGGCGGCGTTGCCGCCCATGTGGCCTCCGAAGGGAATGGCCTCTCAATCGGGATCACGTTTGATTCGGGCAAGGAGTCGATCCTGAGCCCCGTCAAATCCATGGTGACGAGCCGATCTGGCTCATTACCCACCACGGTACCCCTCAAGGCCCGGCGCCCCCCGCAACCCAAGGCCGAACCCGCCGAACCCTCCATCGAGCTGGCTCCTCCCCGGCCCGTGCAAAAGAAGGAGCCGGACCCACCCCCCGCACCGCCATCCACGCCGGCCCCTGAACCCCAGGCCTTAGCTCCCGCGCCCGCACCCACACCCGAAGTCGCCTCCCCCCAGCCCGATTTCGCCAACCGGGGATCGGCCCTGTACCGCATGAAGAAGCGCACACGCGGTGTGCTGCTGGCCATGCCCGAGGGGCCGGACCAGGAAGCCCTGGTCGGCTTCCTTACCGCGGACGGCTACGGCAAGATCCGGGTCGCGGCAACCCTAACGGAGCTGCTCGACCAGCTCGACGAAGTCCAGCTGGTGTTCGTGGATGGCGGCGTGGCCGAGCTCCAGGGTCTCGCCCTGGCCTCCCTTCTCCAGCAGCGACTGGAGGGCGAGGCGACCCGAGTGGTCCTGGCCGCGACCTCGGTGGATGCCGAGCTGGTGCTGGGCGCCCAGGAGGTGGGCGTGGCCCAGGTCCTGGTGAAACCCTACGGCCTGGATGTGGAATTTCTGCAGATGGTCGAAGGGCACCTGGGCATCGGCTAGGAGTCCTCCGGCTACTCTGGTGGCATGGCCCTGTTTGAACGCACCGTCGCCGACCGCTACCTGAGGACCCACCGCAAGGGTGCCTTCGTGCGGGTCATGGTGCGCTTCGCCCGGGGCGGCACTGCGGTGGGCGTCTTCGCCATGGTGGTGACCCTGGCCGTCATGAACGGGTTCCGGGAGGAGATCCAGGCCACCCTCTTCAGTGCCACGGCCCACTTCACCGTGTTCCACCTGGCTGGGGACATCCCTGACACCGAGGGCACCCTCAAGACCATCCGGGCCCTCCCGGGCGTGCAGGCCGCCTCGCCCATCCGCATGGAGAAGGGCCTGCTGCGCCGCCCCGACAGCGAGATGCCTCCCGAGGCCATCGTGGTGAAGGCGGTGGACCCCGCCACGGCCCACGGCACCTCCAGCATCTTCGACTCCATGCAGCCCATCCCCATCGAGCGCCTCAATGAGGGTGAGATCGTCCTGGGCAAGGAGTTGGCCCAGCGCATGAGCGTTCAGGTGGGCGACACGGTGGCCCTTGCCTTCTTCCGGCTGGAATTGGGGCTGGGCGGCCAGCAGCCGAAGGTGGCCGCCTTCCGGGTGGCCGGCACCTTCCACAGTCGCAGTTCCGAATACGACAAGGCGTGGGCCTTCATCCAGCTGGGTGATGCCATGCGGATCGCCAAGGCCGAGGGCCGGGCGGAAATGATCGAAGTCCGCGCCTCAGGCATCGACGCCATTGCTGAGGTGAAGCCCCGGGTGCTGGATGCCCTCGGCCCCGCATTCCAGGCCACGGACCTGCGGGACTCCAATAAGGCCCTCTTTGCCGCGCTCCTGGTGGAGAAGTGGGCCTTCGCCGCCATCCTCAGCCTCATCGTCCTGGTGGCCGCCTTCAACATCGTGGCCTCCCTGGTGCTGCTGGTGACGGAGAAGCGTCGCGACTTGGGCGTGCTGCTGGCCTTGGGCGCGACACCTCGGCAGATCCAGCGACTCTTCGAGCTGCAGGGCCTGCGCATTGGTGCCGTGGGCACTGCCTGGGGCCTGGGCGTGAGCGTCCCTCTCTGCCTAGTCCTCGATCACTTCAAGCTGCTGAAGCTCCCGGCTGCCGTCTACGACTTCATCACCTACATGCCCTTCCGGCTCAAAGTGCTGGATATCGTGCTGGTGGCCGCCTTCCCCCTCCTGGTGTCCTGGCTGGCCGCGCGGTATCCCGCGAAGAAGGCCGCCGCCCTGGATCCCGTTGACGCGCTGAGGGCGGAATGATCGGCCAGACGCTTGCCATCCAGGGCCTCCACAAGACCTACCCGGGCAATGAGCACCCCGTGTTCGACGGCTTCGACCTGGAGGTGGAGGCCGGCAACCTCTGCGCCATCGTGGGCGTCTCGGGCGTGGGCAAGACTACCCTGCTGAACTGCGTGGCGGGCCTGGACCACTGGGAGGGTGGCGAGATCAAGGTCGGCGATGCGCCCATCCCCGAGGGCAGCGAGGCCCGCGCCCTCTACCGCCGCCGTTCCGTGGGTTTAGCCTTCCAACAGCCCCACCTGCTGCCCGAGTTCACGGTGCGGGAGAACCTGCGCATGCCCTTGCTCATTGAGGGCGATGTGGCCCCCGAGGCTGAATCCTGGATCGACCAGCTGCTGAGCACCGTGGGCCTGGGCGCTCTGGGTGAGCGGATGCCCGGCCAGCTCTCGGGTGGCGAAGCGGCTCGTGCCGGCCTCGCCCGCGCCCTCGTGCGCAAGCCCGCCCTGTGGCTCCTCGACGAGCCCACTGGCAACCTCGACCCCGCCACCGCGGAAGAAGTCTTCGGCTTCCTCCTCAGCCTGCAGGCCGAGCTGCGTCCCACGACCCTGCTCGTCACCCACAATCCAGGGCTCGCTGAGCGCTGCATGCGAACCGTGCGGCTGGGGTGAAGCCCCCCTTTCCTGAGAGTGGACAGCCCCCTTTGAATGGGTCCGGTAGGATGGATTCACCTTCCTGATAAAGGCTGATTGCATGTCTATGGCATTGCTTCTTGTCACTTCTGCTTTTTCCATGACCTTGGCTCAACCGAACGCAGAGGCGCTCTTCCAGCAAGGCATGAACCACTGGCGCAACCACGACCGAGTGCAGGCCGCCGAGCGCTACCAGGCAGCCGCCGATGCGGGCCATGCCGAGGCCATGGCGCATTTGGGCCGCATGTTCTTCCGCGGGGAAGGCATTCCGAAGCAACCTGACCTAGCCCTGATCTGGCTGCAGAGGAGTGCGGCACACAAGAACGCCCGCGGCCTTTACCATCTGGCCGAGCTTTACCAGGATGGCGTGGCCGTGGAACGAAGTCAGGAGACCTACACCAAGTTCCTGGAGCAGGCCGCCCAGGCGGGTTCCCCTGACGCCCTGGCCGAGCTAGGCCAGTGCCACTGGTATGGACATGGCGTCCCCAGGGACCGTGAGAAGGCCGAAGCCATCTTCCGAAAAGCAGCCACCCTTCCCCGTGAACAGTTCTATCCAGGGACGCTGGCCTGGCTGTACAGGGATGGCCATGGCTTCGCCAAGGATCCCGAAATTGCCTTCAAGGAAGCCTTCCGCGCCAACACGGAAGGCTATGGAACCGCCGGAATCCACTTGGCGAACTACTACATCCAGGGTGTCGGGACAGACAAGAATCCATCCAAGGCCTTGGAGCTATTGACTGCACCGAGCAACCTGACCAACCCGCGAGCCTTGATGCAGCTTGCTCGGATGATCGAGAAGGGCGAAGGTCTCTCTGAGAACCCCGTGCAGGCCTTCCAACTCTACCGGAAGTCGGCCCAGACCGGAGAACCCGTCGCCATGTTGATCCTGGGGGTGTTCTACCAGCGGGGACTGGGTACGGACAAAAACCCAGAGGAAGGCTTCAAGTGGCTACTGAAATCGGCTGAGGCCGGATTTCCCGTGGCCATCGGCTGGGTCGGCCAGTGTTACCTCCACGGGCGGGGGATCGCGCAAAATACCTCCTACGCGCTGAGGTGGATCCGCAAGGGTGCAGACCTGAATGAACCCGGCTCCCTCTACAACTTCGGCTGGTGCTATCAGGAGGGCATTGGGGTCGAGAAGGACCCCAAGGAGGCATTGAAGTTCTATACCCGCTCAGCCGACATGGATTTCTCCGCAGCGGTGCATCAGGTGGGCTGGTGCTACGAGTCGGGGACTGGCGTGGAGAAGAACATCCAGACCGCCATCCAGAGGTACCAGCAGGCCGCCCAGGCAGGCTGGTCCTGGTCCGAGTCGCGCATGGGCTGGATCTACCTGAATGGCATCGGCGTCACCAGCGACTATACGGAGGCGCTGCGCTGGTACCGGATCGCTGAAGGGCATGGCAATCCAAATGCCATGGCCCAAATCGGCTGGATGCACGAAAACGGGTTGGGCATTCCGCGCGATCTGGGATTGGCCCTCGATCAGTACTACAAGGCCGGCGGAAAGGACTACGCCTGGGCCTGGTTCCGGGCGGGTTCCATCCTCCTGCAGCCTGGACACCCCTTCTCGAATGCAGAAAAGGCGAGACGGTCCTTCGGAGAAGGCGCCGCCATCAAGGACAAAGCCTGCATGCGTGAATTGGGGCGCTGCCTCCTCCTGGGATTGGGTGGACCTGTGGATCGGGACTTGGCGATCGATTGGCTGCAGAAGGCCGCAAATGCAGGGGATGCGCAGGCCGGTGACCTGCTCAAGCTGACCCAGCTGAAGCATGATCCTGAGGCTGGTCCGGAAGAATCGGACTGACCTGGCTCATGTCTTGAATGTGGTTATTCGGGTCCAAATGCCTGTGGATACCCGGTGGTGTCCAGGCCCTCTTGGTTCAGTCCAGACGTCCGAATGGTATACCCCTCGCCCGGCGGTCCTCGAGCAACTCACTCAGGATGACCGCAGCCGCTGCTGCGTCCAGCATGGCCTTCCGCTTCTCGGGTTTCACGCCCCGCTCGCGTAGGAGTCGCTCGGCTTCGGCGCTGCTCAGGTGCTCGTTCACGAAGCGGATGGGCAGGCCCGTGCTCACGGACAAGGCCTCGCCGAAGGCCCGCGCCGCCGGGGCCGTGGCGCTCTCGGCGCCGTCCTTGTGGCGAGGTAGCCCCACCGCCAGAGCCTGCACGCCCTCCTGCTTGCAGAGCCGCGTCAGGCGCTCCAACGTACGCTCCTCCTCCTGGGGCCACACCTCGAAGGGCGAAGCCAGGATCTCCAACTCGTCCGAGAAGGCGAGGCCGATCTTCTTCGTGCCATGATCGATGGAAAGCCAGCGCATGCATTCAGCCTAACGGAAGGACGCTCCCGGGAGACTCTCCATGGAATGGGACTACATCATCATCGGGTCCGGATTCGGCGGCAGCGTGAGTGCCCTGCGGCTGGTGGAGAAGGGCTACAAGGTGCTGGTGCTGGAGAAGGGCCGCCGCCTGCGGGCCGGGGACTTCCCCAAGACCAACTGGAACCTGAAGCGGTTCTTCTGGCTGCCCCAGGTGGGTTTTCGGGGGCTGTTCAAGATGACCTTCCTGGGCCACGTCACGGCGCTCTCGGGCGTGGGCGTGGGCGGAGGCTCCCTGGTCTACGCCAACACCCTGCCCGTGCCCAAGGATCCCTTCTTCGAGGCACCCTCCTGGTCCCACCTGGCGGACTGGAAGGCCGAGCTGGCCGCCCCCTACCAGCTGGTGCTGCGCATGCTTGGAGCCACCCGGAACCCGGCCCTGACCTACCCGGACGAGGTGCTCCAGGCGGTGGGCAAGGAACTCGGCCGCGAGTCCACCTTCGAGCACACGAACGTGGCGGTCTACTTCGGAAAGACTGGCGAGACCGTGAAGGATCCCTTCTTCAACGGCGAAGGTCCGGACCGCACGGGCTGCACCCTCTGCGGGGGCTGCATGCTGGGCTGCAACCACGGGGCGAAAAACACCTTGGACCGCAACTACCTCTACCTGGCCGAAAAACTCGGACTGGAGATCGAGGCCGACACGGAGGTGACCTGGGTGAAGCCCCTGACCAACGGCGGCTACGAGGTGGAAGCCCGCCAAGGCACCTGGGCCATCCCAGGGCTGAACAAGAATCAGACCTACCAGGCGAAGCAGATCATCTTTGCCGGTGGCGTGCTGGGCACCGTGCCCCTTCTCCTGCAGCTCAAGGAGAAGGCCACCGGGCTACCAGCGCTGTCCGACCGGGTCGGCGACTTCGTGCGCACCAACTCGGAGGTGCTCATCGGCGTTGTCACCCAGCGTCGCGACCAGGACCTCTCCAAGGGCATCGCCATTGGATCCATCCTCCACACGGACGAGCACTCCCACCTGGAACCCGTGCGCTACTCCGCGGGAGCAGGCTTCTTTCGCACCCTCATGCTGCCCATGGCGCCGGGCGACACCCTCTTCCAACGCTTCGCCAATGCATTCGGCCTGGTGCTCCGACATCCGATCAAAACCCTCAGCACCTACTTCGTGTCCGACTGGGCGAAGTTCACCATGATCCTGCTCTATATGCGGACCGTGGACGGGCACATCAAGATGCGCCTGGGCCGGGGCTTCCGCACTCTATTCATGCGCGGTGCCGTGACCGAACCCGGTGACGGACCGCCAGCCAAGGCCTGGGCCCCCGAGGCCACGGACCTCTCCGACCGCGTCGCCAAGCATCTTGATGGTTACCCCACCAGCCTGCTCACCGAAACCCTGCTGGGCATCCCTACCACCGCACACATCCTGGGTGGTGCTCCCATGGGCGATTCCGCCGAGACGGGCGCCATCGACCACCGGCATCGGCTGTTCGGGTACGAAGGGCTCTATGTCATCGACGGTGCCGCCATCTCGGCCAACCCCGGTGTGAACCCGTCCCTCACCATCGCCGCCCTGGCCGAGCGGGCCATGACCTTCATTCCACCCAAACGGGAGCTCGAGGCCTCGGCCTGAAGGGCGACCCACACATGCCCAAGGCACTCTCCTTCACCACCCCACTCGGCCGATTGGGGCTGTCCTGGACCATCGACGGGGTCTGCGCGCTGCGCTTCGTGGAGGGGATCGACCCCCGCGAGTCACCAAAGGCCCCAGCCTGGGTGCTGGAGGCAGTGCATAGGCTCATGACCCACTTGGCGGGCCGGCCCCAGGATCTGAGCCGGATCCCCCTCGACCTGTCGGAGCTGACGCCTTTCCAGCGACGCGTAGCCGAGGTGCTCCGGGGCACCCGGCCCGGCCAGACCATCAGCTATGGCGAGGTCGCCCTGCTCTGCGGCCGTCCTGGCGCGGCGCGGGCCGTAGGTCAGGCCGTGAAGGCCAACCCCATCCTCATCCTCGTGCCCTGCCACCGCGTGGTCGCTGCCCACGGTCCCGGTGGCTGGAGCGCCTTTGGCACCCCCGAACGCAAGGCACGGCTGCTGGAACTGGAGCGGCCCCATACTGGAGTGGATGCTGCACCCGCTCCCTGACGACCTGCTGCAGGTCCCGCACCGTCGGGACGTGCCCTTCTCGAAGCTCACCACGCTGGGCGTGGGAGGGCTCTGCCGCTGGCTCTTTGAGCCGACGACGGAAGGGGAAGCCCAGGCCTTCATCCGTGCCTGCTCCCGGGAGAGCCTGCCCTGGCGCGTGCTGGGAGGCGGCTCGAACCTGGTGGTTCTGGGCGACGTGTCCACGCCGGTCCTGCGCTTGGCCTTGCCGAAAGATGTCCGACGCGAGGGCACCTTCCTCACCGCCCCTGCGAGCCATGGCCACATCGCCCTGGCCGAGGCCGCCGCGGCGGCAGGACTGTCGGGTCTGGAATTCGCCAGCGGCATTCCCGGCTCCGTAGGTGGCGCCATCCGCATGAACGCAGGCGCCTACGGCCGCGAGTGGGTGGAGGCGCTTGCCCGCTACCGCTTCCTCACGCCCGAGGGCGAGCTCATCGAAAAGGCACCGGAGCCCGGCGAGTTCCGCTACCGCTGGAGCTTCCTCACCGGCGGTCGGGTGATCCTGTCAGCCACGGCGCGGCTGGCGGAGGGTGATCCCGCCGCCATCCGCGCCCAGGTTGCCGAGTACCGCGAGAAACGCGGCACCAGCCAACCCCTGTCCAAGCGCAACGCCGGCTGTATCTTCAAGAACCCGCCTGGGCAGAGCGCAGGCCGGCTCATCGACCAGGCCCACCTCAAGGGCCTGCGCATCGGCGATGCCGAGGTGAGCCCGGAGCACGGCAACTTCCTGGTGAACCACGGCCGGGCCACGGCTTCGGAATTCGCCGAGTTGATGGAACAGGTCCGGGCCACGGTGCTGGAAGTCCACGGAGTGGACCTGGAACCCGAAGTCGAGATCTGGCGGGAGTAGACTGGCTTCATGTCCATGCTCCCCCGAACCCGCCCCAAGCGCCCCTGGCTGCCCTGGGCCCGGGCGGGGATCACCGTGACCGTCATCGGCCTCGCGGGTTGGGGCCTCATGGAGCTGGGCACGCGGTATCTTGGCCTGCAGAAGCTGGTTATCGAGCAGGTCAATGTGAACGGCTGCCGGGGAGAGCGCCAGGCCGAGGTCCAGAAGCTGGCGGAACAGCTGGTGCTGGGCAAGCCGCTCTTTTGGGTGGATGCCGAGGAGCTGAGGGCCCGCATCGAAACCAAGCGCTGGGTGCGGGGTTTGCAGATCCGCAAGGACCCCCCCGACCGCCTCAGCCTCGCCATCGAAGAGCGGCGGCCTGTCCTCTGGCTGGTCCGCCCCAATGGCGTGTTTCTGGTCTCGGATGACGGGGTTCTGCTCGATCGCGTCAACCAGGCCAACCTAAATCCCATTCCTGTGGTAGTGGATCCCGCCAGTCAGACAGATCTAGGACTTGCCCGTTTAGTGAGCGCTGCACGCACTCTCCGGGAGAAACAGCAGGGATTTTACGATCGGGTCACGGAGCTTAGGGACAGCCCAAAGGGGCCTGTGGCCTATATCGAGGGAATGCTGGCGCCAATCTACCTCTCGCGCAAGGATGTCACGAAAAACGTGCCCAATTTTCAGGGCATCTTCGTGGATCGCCTCTCCCAGCGGCCGGATCTCAGCCGGCTCAGGTACATCGACCTGCGCTGGGACGATGAGGTAGCTGTGGGCGAACCCGAAGACGAACCAGCCCCGGAAAAGCCCCGGCGCTGAAGGCCGGAAGGACAATTCCGGGTTTTTCCCGCCACGAATCCTCGATTTCGTGGGCGGAACTGGTATAAACCTAGAGCAAGGAAAAGGATCTTCATGCCGCAGCGCGCCGTACTCCTCGGACTCGACCCAGGTGCAAGCAAAGTGGTGGCGGTGGTCGCCGTCCAGGAGGAAGACGGAACCCTGAATGTGACCGGGACGGGCCAGGCTTCGCCCCAGGGCGGCATGACCCAGGGCCAGATCACGGACATGGACCTCAGCACCCGCGCCATCGTGCGGGCCGTCGAAGAGGCCATGAACACCGCGGGCCAGACCAAGGTCGACGGCATCCGCGTGGCTGTGGACGGCATTCAGTTCAAGGGTGAGAACCTCCGCGATTCCATTACCATCTCCAGCGGTGACAAGATCATCACCGCCGGCGACCGGGACCGGGTGCTGGAGCAGGCCACCAACAGCTGCAAGCTGGCCAAGGAGGAACTGGTCCTCCACCGCATCCCGCAGATCTTCCACATCAAGGGCCAGCGGGACATCCGCAATCCAGTCGGCATGTTTGGCGAAACACTGGAAGCGGAAGTCCGCATCATCGTGGCACCCAGTCCCGTGATCATGAACATCCAGCTGGCCCTTAAGAACGCGGGCCTGCATGGCTCGGAACTGATCTACTCACCCCTGGCCAGCTCCGAGGCGGTCCTCAGTCGCGAGGACCGTGAAAATGGTGCGGTGGTGGTGGATATCGGCGAGCAGCTCACGCACCTGGGGATCTTCCTGCACGGCACGTTGTTCCACTCGGCGGTGATCCCCATCGGCGGCGCGCACTTCACCCGCGACCTCGAAATCACCAAGCACCTGGGCGGTATTGCCGCCTCAGAGCGCGTGAAGATGCGCTTCGGCACTGTCCTGCCCAGCCATGTCCCCGCCGAGGAGTCCATCGAACTCGAGGAGGAGGGCCGCCTGGTCTCCCGCCGCGAGATCGCCGAAGTGCTGCAGGCCCGGGCCGCGGAGCTGCTGAACCACGTGCTGGCCGAGATGGGCCGCACGGGCCTCATGCACGAGATCCACGGCGGGGTGCACCTGGTGGGTGGCGGCGCCCTGCTCACCCACCTGCCCATCCTCGCCCAGACCCTGCTGGGCCGGCCCCGGGTGGTGCTGGGCCGGATCCAGGGTGTGGTCGGCCTGCCCCAGGCCACAGGCAATCCCTTCTTCGTGAATGCCCTGGGCGCGGTCAAGGCCCTGGCGCGCGACCTGAGCGAAAACCGCACCAAGCAGGACCGCAGTGATGGATTCATCGGCCGATTCCTGGGCCGGTTCAAGTAGCTCTTCTGCCACACCCCTTCGGGAGCCCCGATGTCTGAGACCCCCTATCTTCCCTGCCCCCACGGCCTGCCTGGCGCCAACATCAAGGTGCTGGGCGTGGGCGGCGCGGGCTGCAATGCCATCAACCGCATGATCGACAGCGGCGTCACTGGCGTGCAGTTCATCGCCATGAACACGGACCAGCAGAGCCTTGCCCACAGCAAGGCCCACCTGAAGCTGCCCCTCGGCCCCCAGAGCAGCCGGGGCCTGGGCGCCGGGGGCAATGCCGAGCGCGGCGCCGTGGCGGCGGAGGAGAGCCGGGAGGAAGTGCTGGCGGCCCTCCAGGGCGCCGACATGATCTTCATCACCGCCGGCATGGGCGGCGGCACCGGCACCGGCGCGGCGCCCGTGCTGGCCAACTACGCCCGCGAACTGGGTGCCCTCACCGTGGCCGTGGTCATCACGCCTTTTGCCTGGGAGGGCCGCAAGAAGGGTGATCTCGCCCTCGCCGGCCTGGCGAACCTGCGCGACACCGCCGACACCGTCATCGTCGTCAGCAACGAGCGACTGAAGAACGTCTGCGACGCCCGCGTCACCATGAAGGAGGCCTTCCGCGTGGCGGACGGCGTCCTCATTCAGGGCGTGCGCGGCATCGCGGACCTCATCCTGAAGCCCGGCATCATCAATGGAGACTTCGCCGACGTGGAGGCGGTGCTGCGCAACGGGGGCGAGGCCCTCATCGGCACCGGCGCCGGCCGCGGCGAGGATGCCGTGATGGACGCCCTGAAGAAAGCCCTGGCCTGCCCCCTGCTGGAGCGCGCGCAGTCCGGCGCCGCCTCCAACGTCATGGTGTCCATCACCGCCGACTGGGAGGTCATGGAGGCCTCGGCCATCGAGACCGCCATGAACTACCTGCAGGACCACTACCGGGGCCGGCCCGACATCAAGGCCTGCACCGTTGAGGGCGAGGGCATGGAGGACCGCGTGCTGGTCACCGTCCTCGCCAGCGGCTTCGACCAAGAGGAGAAACTCCTGGAGGAGCGGCGGAACAGCCTGCACCTGACTGGTGGCGAAGCCCCCGCCCAGGTCTACACGACCGCGCTCCCCATCCAGTCCCAGCCCCTCCCCGCCAATGTGGTGAGCGGTCGGGTCTACGGTGAAGTGCCCGCCGGGGAGCTCCAGGGACCCACGCCCACCCGTCTGCTGCCCCAGGCCCCGACGCCCAGCGGCGAGGTGCCCGGTGCGGATGACCTTCATGTGCCCGCCATCATGCGCATGCGGCCAGGCCAGCTGCTCGGCGACAATTAGACTGGCCCACCCCGCATCCCCGGCGGCGGAACTGCACCCATGCCCCACCCTGCCATGACACCGCCCCCGGGCTCCCAGCTGCTCCGCTTCGTGGGGGATCGGGTGGTCTTTGGGCTGACGCATCCGGCCGCCGGGTCGATTGGCTGGCGAGCCTTTCTGCGCACCAACCTCACGAGGGGCGCGGGGATGCGGGCCGAGACGCTGGCCCTCCATGGCGAAGGCACTCGCGATCCCGCAGGCTCCTCCTGGCGGGACATCCCGCTGCAGGAGACGGAAGGAGGCTGGGGTCTAGACCTGGCCCTCACAGAACCCGGGGGCTTCCGTGCCAAGGCCTACTGTGTGGACCCGGAGGGGTTCCAGCACTGGCCCGAGGGCGAGGACCTCAGCCTCTCGATCCATCCCGACCGCCTGCGCACCGCCAACACCATCTACTGTGCCTTCCCACGCATGTTCGGGGGGGCCGCAGCCCGCCAGCTGCCGGCTTTGGATGAGGCCATCCGGACGCTGGATGCGGCCGGCTATGCGGTGATCCCGCCCTCGGGCGGCCTGCGGGACCTGACGGCCGCCGTGCCCCACATCTTCGAGCGCCTGGGCAGCCGCATCCTGCACCTCCTGCCCGTAGGCCCCGTGCCCACCACGTACGCCCGCATGGGCCGCTTCGGCAGCCCCTACGCCCAGCTAGACCTGACCGCCATCGATCCCGCCCTAGTCGACTTCGACCGCCGGACCACCGCCGAGGAGCAGTTCCGCGAGCTGACCGAGGCTGTCCACCTCCGGGGTGGCCAGGTCCTCCTGGACATCCTGGTCAACCACACGGGCTGGGGTTCCCGTCTCCTCGAGCACCGGCCCGACTGGTTCCGGCGCAACCCCGATGGAACCTTCCACAGCCCGGGCGCTTGGGGCACCACTTGGGAGGACCTGGTGGAGTTGGACCACGGGAGTCCCGCCCTCTGGGACACCGTGGCGCGGGCGCTGCTGGTGTGGTGCGAACGTGGCGTGGACGGCTTCCGCTGCGATGCGGGCTACATGGTGCCCCTGCCGGCCTGGCAGTACATCACCGCCAAGGTCCATCAGGCCTACCCCGAAGCGGTCTTCCTCCTGGAGGGTCTGGGCGGCGGCTGGGACGCCACTGAGGCCCTGCTCACCCGGGGCGGCATGCATTGGGCCTACTCGGAGCTGTTCCAGAATCACCACCCCATCGAGGTGGCCCACTACCTGGACCACTGCCTGCGCCAGGGTGAGCGGACGGGCCTCCTCGTCCACTACAGCGAGACCCATGACAACCTCCGCCTGGCGGGCCGAGGCGCCGCCTGGTCGCTCCAGCGCAACCGATTAAGCGCCCTGGCCACGCAGAACGGTGCCTTCGGCTTCACTTCGGGCGTGGAGTGGCTGGCCACGGAGAAGGTGGATGTGCACGAGGCTCGGGACCTGGCCTGGGGCGCGGAGCCAAACCTGGTGGAGGAACTCGCCACGCTCAACCGCCTGCTGGCCCAGCACCCCTGCTTCTTCGACGGCGCCGACATCCGCCGCCTCAGCGCCGACGATGCCTCCGTGCTGGCCCTGCTGAGGCATTCCGCCGAAGGCCTCGATGCCGTTCTCGTGCTGGTCAACCTGGATCAGGACCGCCCTCAGGTCTGCCCCGTGGGTGCCTCGGATTGGGCCCTGCTAGGGGAAGCCCGCCTTGATCTCCTGGGCCAACCCGCCCCCACCGCCCGCCTCCTGCCCAGCGGTGACCGGGAACTGAGCCTGCCGCCCGCGTCCTGCTACTGCCTGTCCGCCCACGCCACCCCGCAGGGCCTGGCGGGCGACGCCTACCGCCAGGCCAGGGCGCAGGCGGCCTGGGGCCTCCAGGCCCTGGCGGCGGTCCACCCGGCCGAGGCCCTTGGCCCAGGCTCCTGGCGTGGCCTGGCCGAGCGCGTCTCGGTGGATCCGGCAGCCTTCCTCGGCGCCCTGCCCCATCTGGATGAGGACCATCTCCGGCAGGATCTGCTGGCGGCCCTCGACGCTGCCCTGGCCAACCGGGCCTTTCCTAGAGTGAGGGTCTGGCGGGACGAAGACGCGCGGCGCGTGAGCCTGGTGGCGCCGCAGCACTGGCTGCTGCTTCAGTCCCCAGTCGCCTTCGACGCCACGCTCCAGGCGGAAGGTGCTCCGGATCTGCACCTGCGAAGCGTGCCCGTGCAGGAGGGCTTCGTCGCGGCGATCCCACCCAGCTCCCTTCGCAAGGGTGCGGCCACGCTTGCTCTGCGCCGCCACGTCGCCGCGCCGGAGAGCCTCCAGGCCGACCTGCTGTTTCTGCCGGAAGTGCCGACTCCAGCACGCCCCGTCCGCGAGGGCCTGGCCCTGCTGACCAACGGCCGCGGAGGCATGGCCCGGCTGCACGCGGACCTCGGCGCCATCGCCTCCAAATACGACTGCCTGCTGGGGGCGAATCTGCATCCCTCGGCCCCCTCGGAGCGCCACGTGCTGGCCAAGCGGCTGCGCGCCTGGGTGAACGCGGACGGCTTCATCACGCCGCTGGATGGCCGCAACCTCGTGAGCTTCGAGGCCGGGGCCTCGGCGCGCTGGCTCTTCCAGGCCAGCGCCGGGGACGGCCGGCGGGTGGAACTCTGCCTCGAGGCGGAGATGCCTCTGGATCACAACGCCGTGGTGCTGCGCTGGTCCCGCCCCGCCAACGCCGGGGCGGACACGGACCTGCCGCTCGGCCACTCGGTGCGCGTCACCCTCCGACTGGACTTGGAGGACCGCTCCTTCCATGGCGAGACCCGCCTCGATGCGGCCGCCGAGAACCACTTCCTGACACATACGAAAGCCCTGCCAGACCGCGTCGGCTTCCGCTTCGAGCCGGCCCCGGACCGCCACCTGGAGGCGTGGGTGGAGGCCGGGACCTACCACCCGCAGCCCGAGGCTTGCCGGGGCATCCCCCACCCTGTCGAAGGCTCTCGGGGCCTCACGGACTCGGGCGATGCCTGGAGCCCCGGCTGGTTCGACCTGACCCTGCCCCCGGGCTCAGCGGTGCGGATGGTGGTCCATGCCGATGCCACCGCCCCGCCTCCTTCGGCCCATGAAGCGCGGCCAAAGGTCCTGGATGTCCCGGGGCGGCTGCGCCAGGCCCTCCAGGCCTTCGTGGCCCGCCGCGCCAGCGGCCTCACGGTCATCGCGGGCTACCCCTGGTTCCTGGATTGGGGCCGGGACACCCTCATCGCCTGCCGGGGACTCCTGGCTGCGGGCCAGGCCGAGGACACGGCCCTCATCCTGCGCACCTTCGCGGCCCTGGAGGACGGCGGGACCCTGCCCAACATGCTGGGGGCCGATCACACCGCAGACCGGGACACGTCGGACGCCCCCCTCTGGCTGGCCGTGGCCTGCGAGGAGGCCGCCGAACGCCTCGGCCCTGCCTTCTTCCAGGCCGAGGCCGGTGGCCGGACCATCCTCGAGGTGCTCACCTCCCTGGGTGAGCACCTGCGCGTGCGGGCCCGGAACGGCGTCCGGATGGATCCCAGTTCGGGCCTGCTCTGGAGTCCCGCGCACTATACGTGGATGGATACCCGCTATCCCATGGGTAGCCCGCGGGAGGGCTACCCCGTGGAGATCCAGGCCCTGTGGGTCCGCCTGCTGCGCCTGCTGGAGAGGCTCTGTGCACCCAGCGACGGTGAGCCCTGGTCGGTCACCCGAGCCAGGGCCGAAGACTCCCTTGGGGCCTTCTGGCTGGAAGACCGGGGGTGGTTCGCGGATGTGCTTCTCGCGGCGGAGGGCATCCCCGCCCAGGCTGCCCTGCCCGCAGATCACCTGCGCCCCAACCAGTTGTTCTTGGTGTCTCTGGGGCTGGTCGAGGGCGACCGGGCCCGGCGCTGCGTGGCGGCCTGCGCCCGCCACCTCCTTGTGCCCGGTGGCCTTCGGAGCCTGGCGCCTCTGCCTGTGTCGGTGCCGCTGCCCATTCCGGCTCCCTGGGGCGGCACCCTCAACGATCCCTCGCAGCCCTACCAGGGCCGCTACGAAGGGGACGAGGACACCCGTCGCAAGCCCGCCTACCATAACGGTACGGCTTGGGCCTGGCAGCTGCCCATGCTCTGCGAGGCCCTGGATTTGGCCTGGGATGGCGACCCCGCTGCCCGGGCAACAGCCCTTGCCTGGCTGGGTTCCATCGCTCCGCTGCTCGACACCGGCTGCCTCGGCCAGCTGCCCGAAATCCTCGATGGCGACGCCCCCCACACGCCCCGCGGCTGCGATGCCCAGGCCTGGAGTGTCAGTGAGGCGCTGCGAGTGTGGAAGCTCCTGACCTGAACGGTGGCGCCTGGACTTCAGGCGGACCTGTCCGCCGTCCATTGGCCGATGCGGAAGATGACGAACTCCGCAGGCTTCAAGGGTGCCACGCCGATTAGGCAGACCAGCCGGCCGTTGTCGAGGTCACTCTGGGTCATCGTGCTGCGATCGCAGCGCACGAAGTACGCCTCGTCCGGTTTGGCTCCCATCAGGGCGCCATTCCTCCACTCGTTGTAGAGGAAACCTTCGATCGTGCGGCGCAGGTTGACCCACAAGCTCTCGTCATTGGGTTCGAACACGACCCACTGGGTGCTGCGGGTGATGGAGCCTTCCAGGTAGTTGAAGTAACGACGAGTGCTCAGGTATTTCCACTCGGGGTCGCTGGAGACCGTGCGCGCCCCCCACACACGGAAGCCAAGCCCTTCAAAAACGCGCAGGCAGTTGATGCCCTCAGGGTTGAGGAGATCCTGCTGCTCCTTGGAAACGGTCAACTCTGGACCCAGGGCGCCCAGCAGGGGCACGTTGGCCGGAGCCTTGAAGACGCCCTGCTGCAGGTCCGATCCGGCATAGATGCCGCATAGAAAGCCGGAGGGGGGCACCGCCAGGGTCGGAGGCTGGCGAGAGGAGGTCGCGGCCAGGGGATTGGCGACCGTCACCCATGGGTAGTAGAGGGCGGCACGGCTGGAATCGAGGCCGCCCCTGAAGGTCCGCACCTCACCCGGGGACAGACCCGGCGGCGGATCCAGGACGGCGAAGCGGAAAGTGCCGGGCTCCTGGGCAAAGGCCAGCAGCTGCGCCTGGATGTCCTGGCAGGCGGCCTGATCGATGGCCCAGCGCACCGTGCAGCCAGGCGCAGCCAGGGTCGACAAGTCGTCCAGGGGCTGGAGGGTGGCCAGGGCGGCCGCATAGTCCGCCGTGCTGGGCGGGGTTCGTGTCCGGTTGGGGCGGGTGCGGGCCACGTAGAGCCGCCTGCCTCCATTCTCAAAGTAATAGCGGACGGCAAGGGCCACATGGTTGCTCTTGAACTCCGGTGGAGTGGCGAAACGCAGGTCGGCACAGGTGCCGTAGATGCGCTCAAAATCCAACCAGCTGGTGAGCAGGGCCGGTCGTCTGCCACTGGGCCCCCGGCGGGTGGGTCCCACGAAGGCCGCAGTGTCCGTGCTGATGCCCTCGATGGACTTGTTCCGGAAGCTGGTTTCCTCGATGAAGACGCCGGGGGAGAGGAATTCGGGCATGACGAACCTCCGAGGACGGCCCCGGTCCGAAACGATCCGCGGGCTGCAGGGATTGTTGCAGAAAATGGTATCAATCACTCGACCGACCGCCCGCCAAAGCCGGCGGGTGTCCACACAGGGGACGCCAGCGGGTCGGACTCCCGCTATCCTTGGCCTTGCTCTCCCGAGAACAGCACCGACATCTCTCTTTCCACGGGACCTTGGTCCACCTTTTCACGAGGACACTCATGAAGCTCGGATGCCTCGCCCTGCTGCCCCTGCTGGTCCTGGCCGGCTGCAAGCCCACCGCCCAGGAACTGAAGATTGGCGTGTCGGCCCCCATGACCGGCGATATCTCCGCCATCGGCCAGTCCACCAAGAACGCCATCGCCATCGCCCAGGACGAGATCAACGCCGGTGGCGGGATCAAGATCGGCGACAAGCTGGTGAAGGTGAAGTTCATCATCGAAGATGACGAGAACAAGCCGGAATCCACGGCCACGGTCTTCCAAAAGCTCATCAACCAGGACAAGGTGCTGGCCATCATCGGCTCCCAGACCAGCAAGTGCTCCAACGCGGGTGCGCCCATCGCCGAAGCCTCGGGCATTCCCCAGATCTCGCCCTGGTCCACCAACCCCAACGTGACCAAGGGGCGGAAGTTCATCTTCCGGGCCTGCTTCATCGATCCCTTCCAGGGCCGGGTGGTGGCGCAGTTCGCCACCGAGAAGCTGAAGGCCAAGACCGCGGCGGTGGTCTACGACGTGGCCAGCGACTACAACAAGGGCATCGCCGAGGTCTTCCGCGATGAGTTCACGAAGATGGGCGGCAAGATTGTGGGCTTCGAGACCTACAACACCAAGGACACGGACTTCTCCGCCCAGTTCACCAAGATCAAGGGCGGCAAGCCCGAAGTGATCTTCCTGCCGAACTACTTCAACGAGGTGCCGCTGCAGATCCAGCAGGCCCGGAAGCTGGGCATCACGGCGGTCATGCTGGGCGGCGACGGCTGGGACAACCCGGAGCTGGTGAAGCTCGGTGGCGCGGTCATGGACGGCGCCTACTTCTCCAACCACTACTCGCCCGACATCGACAATCCCATCGCCAAGACCTTCATCTCGACCTACCAGACCCGCTACAAGATCGTACCGGACGCCGCCGCCGCCCTCACCTACGACTGTGCCCAGCTGCTCTTCAAGGCCATGGCCAGCGCAGGCAAGGCGGACTCCAAGGCCATCCGCGACGCCTTGGCGGTGACCAAGGGCTTCCAGGGCGTCACGGGCTCCGTCACCTACTCCGGCTCAGGCGATCCCGTGAAGGGGGCGGTGGTCATCAAGGTCGAGAACGGCAAGTTCGTCTTCGACAGCGCCGTCAATCCTTAAGCCTGCCCCTTGGACACGGTCATCCAGCAGCTGTTCAACGCCGCCCAGCTCGGGGCGGTGTACGCCCTAATCGCCCTGGGCTACAGCATGGTGTACGGGATCATCCGGCTCATCAACTTCGCCCACGGCGACATCTTCATGCTGGGTGGCTTTATCGGGCTGCTGCTCACTACACACTTCGGGTGGATGCCCTTCTTCCTCATGATGCCCCTGGCCATGCTGCTGACAGCCATGGCCGGAGTCGCCATCGAGCGGGTGGCCTACCGCCGCCTGCGCCATGCCCAGCGGATGTCCGTGGTCATCACGACCCTGGGCGTGGGCATCTTCCTGGAGAACCTGGTCCGTCTGACCGTCGGTCCCGAGACCCGTCAGCTACCGGCCCGGCTACCGACCGCGCCGGTGCTCTGGCTGCAGGAGAACCTCGGGGCCTTCGTCACCTGGGACAAGCTGCTGATCATCCTGATCTCCCTGGCCCTCATGGCCGTCCTCTGGCTCGTCATCAACAAGACCCTGGTGGGAACTGCCATGCGGGCCGTGGCGGACAACAAGGACGTGGTGCCCCTGATGGGCGTGAACCTCAACCTCATCATCGCCGCCACCTTCGCCATCGGCTCGGCCCTGGCTGCTGCCGGGGGCATCTTCTACGGCCAGGCCTATTCCATTGATCCCTACATGGGCATCGACCTGGGCTGGAAGGCATTCATCGCGGCAGTCATCGGCGGCATCGGCTCCATCGAGGGCGCAGTGCTGGGCTCCTTCCTGCTGGCCGGGGTGGAGGTCCTCACCGTGGCCTACCTCTCCTCCAATCTGAAGAACGGCATCGCCTTCGGCCTGCTGATCCTGCTCCTCCTGATCTGGCCCAGCGGCATCATGGGCAAGCCCATCCTGAAGAAGGTCTAGCGCCCGATGAGCCCCCAGCCCCCTCCCAAGCCAAGCCGGCTGCGCTTCTGGATGGTCTGCGGCGCGGTCCTGGCCCTCGCCATTCCGCTACAGCTGCTGACAGACGCGGGCCTCTTTCCGGACATCCTCAATCCCTACTACCTGCACCTGCTGACCATCATCGGCATGAACATCATCCTGGTGGCCAGCCTGAACCTGCTGAACGGCTACCTGGGCGAGTTCGCCCTGGGCCACGCCGGCTTCATGGCCGTCGGTGCCTATGCCGCCGCCATCCTGGCGGCCAAGGTGCTGCCCGCTTCTTCAGCCCTGCCGCCGGTGCTTGGCACCGTCTTCATCCTGGGCGTGACCCTGGCCGGAGCCATGCTCGCGGCGGCCCTGGTGGGCTACCTCATCGGTCTGGTGACGTTCAAGACCGTCGGTGACTACCTGGCGATCATCACGCTCGGCTTCAACATGATCATCGTGAACGCCATCCAGAACCTCGACTTCGTGGGCGGACCGCGAGGCTTCACGGGCATTCCCAAGAACACCACCTTCCTGGCGGTGATCGTCTGCACGGTCCTGACCGTGGCCATCCTCCGCAACCTGGTGCAGTCCACATTTGGCCGCGTCTGGGTCTCCATCCGCGAGAATGCGATCGCCGCCGAGCTGATGGGAGTGAACCTCAACCGCGCCAAGAACCAGGCATTCACCATCGCCGCGGCCTTCGCAGGGCTGGCGGGCGGCCTCTGGGCCCAGTACCAGCAGTTCATCACGCCCCGCAGCTTCGACTACATCAAGACCACCGAGATCCTCGTCATGCTCTACCTGGGCGGCATGGCCAGCCTCTCTGGCTCCATCCTGGGCGTGGTGGCCTACACCCTGCTCATGGAGCTGGTCCGGAATCTGCTGAGCGCCTTCGCGCCCCAGTTCGCCGAGTGGCGGATGCTCATCAGCCCGTTGATCCTCATCGTCATCATGCTGACCCGGCAGTTCGGCCTCCTTGGCAACCGGGAATGGCGCTGGCTGCGTCCGAAGGAGGGGGCCTGATGGTGCTACGCATCGAGGGCCTGACCAAAGCATTTGGTGGCCTCACCGCCGTCTCTGGCCTGAACCTGGACCTAGGCGACCACGATATCCAGGGCATCATCGGACCCAACGGCGCCGGCAAGACCACGGTCTTCAACCTGATCACCGGGATCTACCAGCCGGATGGTGGCCGCGTGCTGCTGGAGGCCAAGGAGATCACGAGACTTGCCCCGGATGCCATCGCCCGGGCTGGCACCGCACGCACATTCCAGAACATTCGGCTCTTCGCCCACATGACCGTGCTGGACAACATCACCATGGCCCTTCATGGCCGCGCCGGCTATTCACTCTGGGAAGCCGTGCTGCGGACGGGGACCTTCCGGCTTCAGGAGGCGAAGCTGGTCGCGGAGAGCCGTGATCACCTGGCCCGCTTCGGCCTCGCGGACCGCCAGCAGGAGCTGGCCGGCAGCCTGCCCTACGGGGAGCAACGGCGACTGGAGATCGCCCGGGCCCTGGCCACGGGCCCCAGGGTGCTGCTACTGGACGAGCCCGCTGCGGGCATGAACCCGAAGGAGGTGGAGGAACTCATCCAGCTCATCCGTCAGGTCCACCGGGACTTCCCTCTTGCCATCCTCCTCATCGAGCACCAGATGCCCGTGGTCCTTGAGCTCTGCAGCCACATCCAGGTGCTGGATTTCGGCCAGACCATCGCAGCCGGCGCGCCCCAGGACGTCACCAACAGCCCGCTGGTCATCGAGGCCTACCTGGGCGAGGCAGAGGCGCCAGTATGAGCACCCTGCGCGTGGAGAACCTCTCAGTAGCCTACGGCGCCATCCAGGCCCTGCACGGCATCAACCTAGTCATCCAGGAGGGGGAGATCGTCTCCCTGCTGGGCGCCAATGGGGCTGGCAAGTCCACGGCCCTGCGGGCCATCTCCCGGATGATCCCCATCAAGGGCGGCGACATCTTCTACCGGGACCAGAGCGTGAAGCCCATCCCACCCCACAAGCTGGTGGCTATGGGCATCGCGCATGTGCCCGAGGGCCGGGGCATCTTCCCCAACCTGACGGTCCAGGAGAACCTGGCCCTGGCGGCCTGGACGCAGCATGACAAGGGGCGCCTCGCGGCCTCGTACGAGAAGGTGTTCCGCCTGTTTCCGCGGTTGGCGGAGCGCCGCGCCCAGCTGGGCGGGACGCTGTCGGGCGGCGA
>Ga0268298_10000715_pt1 | contig 42139 bp, 33 predicted proteins | sample WWTPWeurt_MetaG_FD_194462 | JGI IMG/M metagenome (GOLD analysis project Ga0268298, IMG submission 194462) | Activated sludge microbial communities from WWTP in Nijmegen, Gelderland, Netherland - WWTP Weurt | ecosystem: Engineered > WWTP > Aerobic digester > Activated sludge | place...
TCCGAATTGCGATGGTGGAACTCGCGTTCATCGGTGGTAATTCAACGGCCTGCTAGTCAATGTTGCTGACGGGGCGATTGAGCCGGATGTCGAGACTGACTATGTTGATGCTCTTGATGTGCTCCTTGACGTTCAGTTCTTCCTTTACGGCGTGGCGCCGTCGGTGGGCGCTTCTTACAAGCTGAGCACTTCGTTGATCTTGGCTTCCCGTTTCAGTACGCGACACCTGCCGGCTAGAGCGGCCACCGTTCACCAAAAGATCTTTGATCTGGCGGCGGCCCTGCTCCTCGATAACTGTGGCGTAAAGCTGGCTGAGGGGATCGATGGATTCGTACACCTCGAGCTACTAAACATCGCGCTCGCGATCCGGGAGCTTGGGGATTCCTACTTGCTCCCTCCTGGTGTCATCAAGCAACTCTTCATCGATGGCAGGAAGTTGAGCTACTTCACGATTGTTTCTCTGCTCTTCTATGTGCGCGACGCAACGGTGTATGCCGACATTCGCACGGATATCGTCGATGCAGCACGCGTGACACTGTCTGATCTCTCAGACGTGCTGATGAGCAGTGAAAAGGCAAACATGCTTCTGGATTTGGTCCATTGCCCTTATGTTCCGGCTGATTTGAAGCGCACCTGGGTGAAGTCTCTGTTCTTGGCGCTGCAATTGCCTCAGCCAAACAAGGCAGCTTTGCGGGCCTATCTGAGCACGGTTGGAACGAACCATGCGCTTGTGGATTGGTCCGCCATCGACCTGCTGAACTCGCTTGAGAAGAAGGAGCTCAAGCAGGCGTACTAGGCTAGACTTGCCAGCGAAGGGCGGCTTGACCTCTCCTCAGTTGTCAGGCAACTGACGGCTGCAAGGGCCTCCGCAAGGGGGTCTTTCGGCTCTACCGTTCACGAGCAGCCAGAAATGGTGAGCAGTGATTGGTGCAGCTTGAGCGGCGCTGACGTCACCTTACGGTGGCTGCAGCGTCCACACACCCAGTTGGTCAAGCTACTCTTCACCTCTGCCAAGGCATGTTCTTTCCCAGGTGCATACCGCCTGCGGTTGCGGACGCGGAGCGGCCTCCGGTGGTGCGAACTCGCGTGAGACTGCTTCATGGCAGAGCCGCCTGTCAACCGGCGAGCCCGAGTGGCTGCACCCAGTCTAGAGCCGCTGTCGCAGTTCGCGGACAACACCGATCCCATACTGGCCGCCAGCCCTTCCAGCGCCGGCGACTTTCTCTGTGTTCTTGCCTGCGCCATGTCTCGCACAATATTGGCGTAACACAAGCGCAAATTCTCAGTGTTTATTGCCTTGTCTCGGTGTTTATTGCCTTGTCTCGGACAATATTGGCTTGGAACAAATGATAGTCGCTCACATAATCCGCTATTCGACCGTAACGCTCTTTGCCAGGTTACGGGGCTTGTCCACATCCGTCCCGCGCGCGCACGCCGTGTGATACGCCAGCAGCTGCAGCGGCACCACGTGCAGGATCGGTGACAGGGCGCCGTAGTGCTCGGGCATGCGGATCACGCGCACGCCGGGGCCGGATTCGATGTGGGTGTCGCTGTCGGCAAAGACGAACAGCTCGCCGCCGCGGGCGCGCACTTCCTGCATGTTGCTCTTGAGCTTCTCGAGCAGCGCGTCGTTGGGGGCCACGGTGACCACCGGCATGGCCGAGGTGACGAGCGCCAGCGGGCCATGCTTGAGTTCGCCGGCGGGGTAGGCCTCGGCGTGGATGTAGCTGATCTCCTTGAGCTTGAGCGCGCCTTCCAGGGCCACCGGGTAGTGCAGGCCGCGGCCGAGGAAGAGCGCGTTTTCCTTGCGCGCAAAGTCCTCTGACCAGGCGATGACCTGAGGCTCCAGCGCCAGCACCGCCTGCACCGCGGCGGGCAGGTGGCGCAGGGCCTTGAGGTGCTCGGCCTCCTGGGTCTCGGTCAGGCGCCCGCGGCGTTGCGCCAGGGCCAGCGTCAGCAGGAACAGCGCCACCAGCTGGGTGGTGAAGGCCTTGGTGCTGGCCACGCCGATCTCCACGCCGGCGCGGGTGATGAAGGCCATCGCGCACTCGCGCACCATGGCGCTGGTGCCCACGTTGCACACGGTGAGCGTCTTGTCCATGCCCAGCCCGCGCGCATGCTTGAGCGCGGCCATGGTGTCGGCCGTCTCGCCGCTCTGGCTGATGGTGACCACCAGCGTGCGCGGATTCGGCACGCTGTCGCGGTAGCGGTATTCGCTGGCGATCTCCACCGCGGTGGGGATGCCGGCGATCGACTCCAGCCAGTACTTGGCCGTCATGCCGGCATAACTGCTGGTGCCGCAGGCCAGGATCAGCACTTGGTCGATCTCGCCCAGCAGGCGGTGGGCGGTGTCGCCGAACAGATCGGCACTGATGCCGCCCACGCCCTCCAGCGTGTCGGCGATGGCGCGCGGCTGCTCGAAGATCTCCTTCTGCATGTAGTGCCGGTAGGGGCCCAGCTCCACCGCGCCCGAATGGGCCTGCACCGTGCGCACTGGGCGCTGCGCGGGCTTGTGGCTGCCATCGGCCTGTCGCGCCACGATCCAGTACTTGCCCAGTTGCAGGTCGACCACGTCGCCCTCTTCCAGGTAGGCGATCTGGTCGGTCACGCCGGCCAGGGCCATCGCGTCACTGGCCAGGAACACCTCGCCCTGCCCCACCCCCAGCACCAGCGGCGAGCCCTCGCGGGCACCCACCACACGCTGCGGCTCGTCGCGGCTGAACACCGCGATGGCGTACGCGCCCTTCAGGCGTTGGGTGGCGCGCTGCACGGCGTCGAACAGGTCGCCGTCGTACAGGTGGTTGATCAGGTGGGCGATCACCTCGGTGTCGGTCTGGCTCTCGAACCTGAAGCCCTTGGCCTGCAGCTCGGCGCGCAGCTCGTCGTGGTTCTCGATGATGCCGTTGTGCACCAGCGCGATGCGGGCCACGCCGTTGGCGCCGGCCGAGAAGTGCGGATGCGCGTTGTGCACTTCGGGTGCGCCGTGGGTGGCCCAGCGGGTGTGGGCGATGCCGGTGCCGGCGGCCACCGAATCCTGCACGATCAGCGCATCGAGTTCGGCCACGCGCGAGGTGCTGCGGGTGCGGCGCAGTGCGCCGTCCTGGTGTACCGCCACGCCGCATGAGTCGTAGCCGCGGTATTCCAGCCGCTTCAGGCCTTCGACCAGGATGGGGACGATGTTGCGGGAGGAGACTGCGCCGACGATGCCGCACATGGAGAACGCTCCGCGTTGGATGAGAAGTGCGCGGATGCTACGAACGATCGCGTGGCATGTTCGATCAAAATTCAGTAGAAATTGGCGTTTTCGTTCATGCCAGGCGCATCGAGAAACGATTATTCATAGAATCAGTGCTGATGAACGATTCTTTCGTACCCATCGAGCTCGACGACGTGGATCGGCGCCTGCTGGATCTGCTGCAGGCCGACGCCTCGCGCTCCAATCAAGACTTGGCCACGGCCGCGCATGTCTCGCCGGCCACCTGCCTGAGGCGGGTGAAGCGGCTGGTGGATTGCGGCCTGGTGGCGCGGCGCATCGCCGTGCTGGATGTGGATCGACTGGGCGCCGGGCTCACCGCGCTGGTGGAGGTGAGCCTGGATCGCCAGGGCGCCGAGCACCTGGATCGGTTCGAGGCCCGGGCCGTGGCCGAGCCGCAGGTGCAGCAGTGCTACCGGGTCTCGCCGGGGCCCGACTTCGTGCTGGTGGTGTGGTCGTCCGACATGGCGGGCTACCAAGCGCTGGTGCAGCGCCTGTTCACCGACGATGCCAACGTGCGCAACGTGAAGGCGTTCTTCAGCGTCCGCCGCAGCAAGTTCGAGCCGGCGATCAGCCTGTTTGCAGATTGAGATGACGATGCGCGGGCCGTGAGACACTGCCTGTCGAGAACATCAGGGAGCCCCTCGAATGAGCGAAGTTTCGCGGGCCGCTGCAGCCATCGCGACATGGTTGGCCTCGACCGTTGTGGCCGTGCTGGCCGGGTGTGGCGGCGGGGCGTCGGATCCCGGCAGCCCTCACGGGGCCACCGCCGCCAGTCAGATCCGCTTCGCCGGCCACTATGCGGCCGGCTGCAGCGGCTGCACACCATCGAGCCGGCCTTCGCTCACGATCGCGCCGGTCACCGGCGCGGCCGCGCTCGGCAGCCGTGACATCGCCCGCATCGAGGTCAGGGCCGATGAGGGCGCGGCGCAGGTGCTGACGGCATCCAATGGCGTCGATGCGTCTGGCCGGCCGCTCTATCGATTCGATCTTCCGCCGCTCGCACCGCAGCCCTCGCCGTCGGGAACCCGCGGCTGCGCGCCCGAGCAGAGCCTACAGATCACGGTGATCGATGTCTCCGACTTCGCCTTCACCAAGTACCACGGCGCCTGCCACGACGCCGACTTCGGCGCCTTCTCCGACTACGGCACTCGGGACGTGGTCTTCGCCGTCAATGCCGCGGCCTCTGCACCGGTCCAGCTGATGCGCACCTCGGCCGCAGATCCGGGCTATGTGGACAAGGTAAGCCGCACCGCAGGACCGGCCACTTCCTGGACGGTGCGTGCCGCCGAGGGTGATCTGCTGTACGCCTTCGGTGGTGATCTGCAGGGCCTGCCCACCGGCACGCCGCTGTCGGTGACGATCTCCACGCCGGCGGGCGGCTCGGCCACCACCACCGTGCTGGCGCAGGCCACCGGCACCGACCTCGTCACCTTCCTGAAGTGCTGCACCGGCTCATCAAGCCAGGCGGCCACGCCCCGCGACCTGGCGGTGGTGGCCTACACCGCGCGCTACGGCGTCCCGTTGGGTGACAACGATCCACCCGACCGCTACGACCTGCGCTACCGCCTTACCGACGCGTCCACCGGCGCGGTGGCCGCGGAGTTCAATGGCACGGCCAGCGGCTACGCCAGCTGGCCGCTGCGCGCGCTGCCCGGGCAGGTGCTCAGCGTCGACGCCACGCCCCAGCTGGCCGGCACCTACCTGTACCTGTCGATCGCAGATAACTCGGCAGGCAGCACCGGGGATGCCTTTGGCACGCAGCGCTCGATGGGCCTGGCGCACTCCAACCGCCGCGACGCGCCGGCTCGGCTGACCGTGGTGTGCTGCGCCCCCTAGTGCCGCAGACTGGGCTTGGCGCGCCGGGCCCGGTTCAACGCCGCAGGATCGCCAATCCCTTGAGGTATTCGCCCTCGGGGAAGCAGATCGTCGTCGGGTGGTCGGGCGCGGCCTCCAGGCGCTGCAGCAGATAACCATCCACCTCGGCGTCCAGGCCGGCGCCGGCCACGATCTTGTGGAACAGCTCGGCGCCGATGCCGCCCGAGCAGCTGAAGGTGAGCAGCAGGCCGCCCGGCTCCAGCAGCTTGAGCGCCAGGCGGTTGATGTCCTTGTAGGCGCGCGAGGCGCGGTCGGCATGCGCGGCGCTGGGGGCGAACTTGGGCGGATCGAGCACGATGGCGTCGAAGCGGCGGCCCGCCTTCAGCGCATCGCGCAGCATCTGGTTCACGTCGGCATCGAGGAACTCGCAGCGCGCGGCGTCCAGGCCGTTGCGCTCGATGTTGCGCCGCGCCTGCTCCAGCGCCGGGCCGGACGAATCGACGCTGGTCACCGCCTCGGCCCCGCCGGCCAGCGCGGCCACGCTAAAGCCGCCGGTGTAGCTGTAGCAGTTGAGCACCCGCTTGCAGCCCAGCTGGCGCACCAGGTCGGCAAAGCGCTTGCGGTTGTCGCGCTGGTCGAGGTAGTAGCCGGTCTTGTGGCCCTTGGCCACGTCCAGGCCCAGCGTCCAGCCATGCTCGGTGATGGTCACTTCGGTCGTTGCGTCGGCCGCGCCGCGCATCCAGCCGGTGCGCGGCTCCAGGCCCTCGAGGCCGCGCACGCCGGAATCCGAGCGCTCGTACAGCCGCTGCACGCCGGTGAGGGCACACAGCTGCTGCGCGATCACCTCGCGCCAGCGCTCGGTGCCGGCGGAGAGGAACTGCGCCGAGAGCACCTCGCCGTAACGGTCGACGATCAGCCCCGGCAGGCCGTCGGCCTCGCCGTGCACGAGTCGCACCCCGTCGCTGGCGATGGCCAGCCGGCCGCGCAGCGCGATGGCCGCGCGCAGCCGGCACTCGAAGAAGGCCTCGTCGATGCGCTCGGCCTCGTCGAAGCTCCAGGCCCGGGCGCGGATCTGCGAGCTGGGGCTGAACGCTGCCCAGGCCAGGAAGCGGCCGTCGTGGGCCTCCACCCGCACCGTCTCGCCGGCGTCACCGCCGCCCTTGGCGATGCTGCCCTGGAACACCCATGGGTGGCGGCGCAGCACGGAGCGCTCCTTGCCGTCGCGCAATCGGATCGTCTTCATGGGGCGGATTGTCGCCGTGCGGCTCACCCGCCCGCGACATGGCCCCGACGGCGGCCCCCCGGGGTCGGCCGGCTCAGCGCCGCCGCCGGGCGCGCGGATGGGCCGCGTCGTACACCTTGGCCAGGTGCTGGTGGTCGAGCTTGGTGTAGACCTGCGTGGTGGCGATGCTGGCGTGGCCCAGCAGCTCTTGCACCGCGCGCAGGTCGCCGCTGGATTGCAGCAGGTGCGAGGCATAGCTGTGGCGCAGCATGTGCGGATGCACACCGGTGGGCAGGCCGGCGGCCAGCGCCAGCGCCTTGAGCCTCGAGCGCACCTGGCTGGCCGACAGGCGCGTGCCGCGCTGGCTGACCAGCAGCGCCGGTTCGTCCGCCCGGGCCAACGTGCCGCGCAGCGCCAGCCACCGGGCCAGCGCCTGCAGCGCCGGCGCCCCCACCGGCAGGCTGCGCCGCTTGCGGCCCTTGCCCAGCACATGGGCGCTGGCATCGGGCGCATCGATCCAGCCGGCCGCCTGGGCCGAGGGGTGTGCATCCAGCGCCACCAGCTCGCCCACGCGCAGCCCGCAGCCGTACAGCAGCTCGACGATGCAGTGATCGCGGGCCGCCAGTGCCGGCGATTCGGTGGGCGGCGCCTGCTGGGCCAGCGCCACGGCCTGGTCCACCGCCAGCGCCTTGGGCAATGGCTTGCCCGCCTTGGGGCCGCGCACGCCCTCCACCGGGTTGTGGTCGACCAGGCCCTCGCGCCCCCACCAGCGGTACAGGCCCCGCCAGGCCGAGAGGGTGAGCGCGATGCTGCGCGGGCCCAGCGCCGGCTCGGCGGCGCCACCTGCGTCACTTCCACGCGCAGGGCGCTCGGCCCGCAGCCCGCCCGTGCGGGCGCCTCCCAGCTGGGCGGCCCAGCGGCGCACATGGTGGGGCTGGGCCTGCGGCAGCGCCACCTCCGAGCGCGCCGCGGCCGCGGCCAGCAGGGCCAGCGCGCGGCGGTACAGGCTCAGCGTGCGGTCGGCCAGCCGCCGCTCGATGCGCAGGTGGTGCAGATAACGCTCGAGATCAGCGTCCAGCGAATGCCCGGAATCGGCGTCCGGCGCCTGGGCCGGCGCTGCATCGGCGGCAGCTGCCGTGCCGGTGGCCGCAGGGCCGCGGGCCATGACCGCCGCCGGATCAGTCGACGGCTGGCAGCAGCCGCGAGAGGCCGGCCCCGGCGATCTCGCCGATGCGGGCCAGGAACTCGGTGCCCATCTCGGCGGTGTAGCGCGTGGGATCGGGCGAGCCCAGCACCAGCAGGCCGAAGGCCTCGCCATCGCGGCCGCGGCGCAAAGGAATCAACGCGATCGACAGCACGCTGGCCGGATCGTCGAGCCACTGCACCGCTTCGAACCCCGAGTTCACCCCGCAGTACGGAAAGGTCAGGCTGGAGGCGAAGGCCCGGGTGTCGTCCGACACATCCTGGGCAGCGGGCTCGACGTCATCGTCGGGCCGCCCCCACACCCGCACCGCGGCCTGCGGGATCAGGAACTCATGCCGCAGCGTGGCCACCAGCACCTCGGGCAGCGCCTGCGCGTCGGCGGTGAGCAGCAGTGCGCGCGTCCAGCGGTGCAGCCGGTCGGCGATGGCCACGTTCTCCTGCCCGTGGCGGATCATCTCCATGATCTTGAGCTCCAGGCCCTTGATCTTCTCGCGCAGCATTTCCATCTGCCGTTCCTGCAGCGAGACGGCGCGCTGGCCGTGCGGGCTGGTCAGCTGCACACTGGCCAGCAGTTCGGCCTGGCGCTCGAAGAAGCCGGGGTTGTTGGCCAGGTAGTTGGCGATGTCCAGCTCGGTGATGCCGCCTTGGATGCTCATGCTGTGCGCTCCTGCGGGCCGCGGTCGGCCCTGTGTTTCGTATGCGGTGTCGCGTGCGGTGCCGCGGGCCACTGCGGGTGCGGCCCCGTGGCCCGGTCAGATCTCGATGTCGCCTTCGAACACCGTCTCGGCCGGGCCGGTCATGCGCACCGTGGCGGCATCGTCGGGCCACTCGACGGTGAGCAGGCCGCCGCGGGCCTGCACATCCACCCTGCGGTCGAGCCAGCCCAGGCGGATGCCGGCCACCACGGCGGCGCAGGCGCCGGTGCCGCAGGCCAGGGTCTCGCCCACGCCGCGCTCGAAGACGCGCAGCGCCAGCTGGTGCCGCGAGATCACCTGCATGAAGCCGGCATTGACCCGGCGGGCAAAGCGCGGATGCGACTCGATGCGCGGGCCCAGCTGTGCCACCGGCGCTTCGCGCACATCCTCGACCCGCTGCACCGCATGCGGATTGCCCATCGACAGCACCGCCACCTGCACCTGTCGGCCCTCGCCCACGTCCAGCGGCCAACGTTCGAACGTGCCTTCCTGCAGCGGCTTCAGGCCCTGGGCATCGAACGGGATGCGGTCGTGCTCGAAGATCGGCCGGTTCATGTCGACGGTGACGCGGCCGTCGGCCTGCAACTGCAGCTCGAGCAGGTTGTTGACCGTCTCCACCCGGATCTGCCGCTTGTCGCTCAGGCCGTGGTCGTGCACGAAGCGCACGAAGCAGCGCGCGCCGTTGCCGCAATGCTCGACCTCGTCGCCGGTGTTGTTGAAGATGCGGTAGCGGAAGTCGACGCCCTCGGTGCGGCTGGGCTCGACCAGCAGGATCTGATCGGCCCCCACGCCGAAGCGGCGGTCGCCCAGGCGCCGCAGCTGGGCCGGGCTCAGGTCGATCGGGGCGCGCGTGGCATCGAGCACGACGAAGTCGTTGCCCGCGCCATGCATCTTGGTGAATCGCAGTTTCATGGGCGGATTATCGTGGGGGCTTCGGGGGCCCGCCGTACAAGGACGGCTGACCCTCGGGCCGGGTCTTGAAGCGCCGGTGCACCCACAGGTACTGGGCCGGGTGGCGACGGATCTCGGATTCGATCCACTGGTTCATGCGCCGCGCGGCGGCCTCGTCGTCGTCGCCCGGGAAATCCTCCCAGGGCGGCAGGAACTGCACCCGGTAGCCCTGGCCGCCGGGCAGCATCTGCGCCACCACCGGCTGCACCACCATGCCCAGCGAGCGCGCCATGCGGGCCGGCGCCAGCAGGGTGGCGCAGGGCACGCCGAAGAAGGGCACGAAGGCCGCATCGCGGGCGCCGAAATCCATGTCGGGCAGGTTGAAGAACGCCCAGCCGCGACGCACCGCACGCACCAGCGGCAGGGCCTTCTCGCTGCGCGCGAACACCTGGCCCTGGCCGAAGCGCAGGCGCCCGTGGCGCATCGCGGCATCGAACACCGGGTTGCTCTGCGCCTGGTAGATCGAGGCCACCATCCGGGTCTGGAAGATCTGCGTGGCCACGCCCGCCACATCCAGCGCCACGAAGTGCGGCACCAGCCACATCACCGGCTTGTCGCTGCGCTGCGCCAGCCCGATGTCGCCTTCGACATGGATCAGGCGCTTGAGCCGGGCCACCGGCGCATGCCACAGCAGGCCACGCTCGAGCAGGCTGCGGCCCAGCCAGCGGAAGTGCTCGCGGGCCAGCGCGCGCCGGGCGGGTTCGTCCAGCTCGGGCAGGCACAGTTCGAGATTACGCAAGGCCACCTTGCGCCGCGAGCCGGCCAGCACGAACAGCAGCGACCCCAACGCATTGCCGATGGCGGCCTGTACCGACAACGGCAGCACCGCCAGACCCCTCAGCAGGCCCAGCAGCAGATGCGCCCCCAGCCGCCCCATCATGAGGCGGCTCCGTCACCCATGCGGCCGCTGCCCTCGGCGCGCTCGGCCCCCGGCTCGCGCGGCGCCTTGTAGCGGTGGTAGGCCCACAGGTACTGCCCGGGGCGCTGGCCGATCAGGCGCTCCATCTCGCGGTTGACGACGCCCGCGCTGTGGGCCTGCAGCGCGGCATCGTCCAGCCCGGGCAGACTCAAGGGCTCGGCCAGTTCGGCCACGCGCACCACGTAGCCGCGCCCGGCCGCCAGCCGCTCGACCCAGATCGACAGCAGCGTGGCGCCGGTCTGCTGCACCAGCCGGGCGGCCAGCGTCATGGTGTAGGCCGGCCGGCCGAAGAACGGGGCCCACACGCCCTGCCCCAGCGGCGGCACTTGGTCGGGCAGCAGGCCCACGGCCTGGCCCCGGCGCAGGGCCCGGATCATCTGCCGCACGCCCGAGGTGGCCGCCGGCACCGCCACCAGCCCCGGGCGGTCGCGCGTGGTGCGCTGCAGTTCACTCAGCCAGGCCTGCTTGGCCGGCCGGTACATCACCGTGAGGGTGATGCGCTGGCCGAAGTGCTCGGCAATGGCCTGGGCCGCGATCTCGAAGCAGCCCAGGTGCGGGGTCAGCAGCACCACGCCGCGGCCGTCACGGATGGCCTTGTCGAGCAGCGCGTCGCCCTGCCATTGCACCAGTGCGCCCAGCGGCTCGTCGCGGGGCCGCAGCCACAGCCGCGGCAACTCGGCCACCATGCGCCCTGCCGAGGCCACCGCCTCGCGCCGCTGCGCCAGCGTCAGGCCGGCCTGGGTGGCGTGATCGACCAGCCGCTGCCGATAGGTGCGCGAGAACGCATAGCCCAGCCACCCGAGCACGAAGCCCAGACGCTGCAAATTGCACAGTGAAAGCCGCGCGACTGCGCGGATCAGAAACAGCATGGTTCTTATAATTCGACGCAATCGCCGAGTTAAAGGACAACTTGCGGGGCGATCGTGCAGCGAAGGCGCTGCGCCGGCTTGGCAACAGGCCGCCAAATACCGCTAAAGCGTTCGCCGATCACCCCCCAGCTCTGGAACCGGCGACGCAGGTCGAAACCTGAGCTTGGAGTGTATAAGTGGCGAACGATTTCCTCTTCACGTCCGAATCCGTCTCTGAAGGCCATCCCGACAAGGTGGCCGACCAGATCTCCGATTCGATCCTCGACGCGATCTTCACGCAGGATCCGCGCAGCCGCGTGGCCGCCGAGACGCTGTGCAACACCGGCCTGGTGGTGCTGGCCGGCGAGATCACCACCAACGCGCATGTCGACTACATCCAGGTGGCGCGCGACACCATCAAGCGCATCGGCTACGACAACACCGAGTACGGCATCGACTACAAGGGCTGCGCGGTGCTGGTGGCCTACGACAAGCAGAGCAACGACATCGCCCAGGGCGTGGACCACGCCAGCGACGACCACCTCAACACCGGCGCCGGCGACCAGGGCCTGATGTTCGGCTACGCCTGTGACGAGACGCCCGAGCTGATGCCCGCGCCCATCTACTACGCGCACCGGCTGGTCGAGCGCCAGGCCCAACTGCGCAAGGACGGCCGCCTGCCCTTCCTGCGGCCCGATGCCAAGAGCCAGGTGACGATGCGCTACCTCGATGGCAAGCCGCACTCGATCGACACCGTGGTGCTGTCGAGCCAGCACGCGCCCGAGTACAGCCTGGGCAACCGCATGACCGACGCCTTCTACGAGGCGGTGCGCGAGGAGATCATCAAGCCGGTGCTGCCCAAGGAGTGGCTCACCGCCGACACCAAGTACCTGATCAACCCGACCGGTCGCTTCGTCGTCGGCGGCCCGCAGGGCGACTGCGGCCTCACGGGCCGCAAGATCATCGTCGACACCTACGGCGGCGCCTGCCCGCACGGCGGCGGCGCCTTCAGCGGCAAGGACCCGAGCAAGGTCGACCGCTCGGCCGCCTATGCCGCACGTTACGTGGCCAAGAACGTCGTCGCCGCCGGCCTGGCGCGCCAATGCCAGATCCAGGTGGCCTACGCCATCGGCGTGGCCCGCCCGATGAACGTGACGGTGTACACCGAAGGCACCGGCATCGTCTCGGACGAGAAGATCGCCGCCTGGGTCAACGAGGTCTTCGACCTGCGCCCCAAGGGCATCATCCAGATGCTCGACCTGCTGCGCCCGATCTACACCAAGACCGCCGCCTACGGCCACTTCGGCCGCGAAGAACCCGAGTTCACGTGGGAGAGGACAGACAAAGTCGCGATCCTTCGCGACTTGGCAGGGCTGTAAGGCCCTGCCGCCGCGACAGCGGCGGGCTGTCCTCCGGCGAAGGCTGACTTCGCGCAGCGAAGTCAAGGGCCGCAGGCCCGGCCGAAGCCAACGTACGGGCAAGGTCGCGGTGCTCCGCGACCTTGCCGGGCTCAAGTGAGCCCGGCCGCGCAAAGCGCGGGTCCGTGCGTGGGCTGCGCTCATATCGCGCCAGCGGTGTGAGCGCGGACCAAGGCACCGATAAGGTCGTGGGCTGCGCCCATATCGCGCCAGCGATGTGAGCGCGGACCAAAAGCCTGACTTCCTCTCCCCTCCTCGCCCGCACAACGGATGCAGGCGCCCCCTCCCCCTGGGCACAATCGCGGGTCACCTCCGACCCCGTGCCCCGCCATGCCTCCGTCCCGCGCACTCCGGTTCCTCCCCCCTCACCTTGGGCGCGCCATGGGCAGGCTGGGCCTGGCCTGCAGCCTGGCGCTGGCCCTGCTGATGCCGCCAGCGGCCCAGGCCGCCGACCCGGCCCCTGCCGCCGCCTCCGGCCCGCAGCAGGTGTTCGACGAGGCGCTCAAGGCCGCCCAGGCCGGGCCGGCCGACGTGGCGCTGGCCGACCAGGCGCTGCTGCACCTGCCGGCGCGCATGCTGTTCATCCCGCAGCCCCATGCCATGCGGGTGCTCAACGCGATGGGCAACCCCGGCAAGGATTCGCGCCTGCAGGGCCTGGTGTTCCCGAAGGACGATGCCGGCTGGTTCATGACGGTGCGCTACGAGTCGTCGGGTTACGTCAAGGACGACGACGCCCGCGACTGGAAGGCCGACGAGTTGCTGTCGAGCTTTCGCGAGGGCACCGAGGCCAGCAACGAAGAGCGCGTCAAGATGGGTGGCAGGCCGATCGAGGTGATCGGCTGGGCCGAGAAGCCGGCCTACGACGCGGCCACGCACCGACTGGTGTGGGCCATGAGTTCACGCCAGAAAGGTGCGCCGGCGGATGCGCCTCAAGGAGTGAACTACAACACCTACGCGCTGGGCCGCGAGGGCTACTTCAGCATGAACCTGGTGACGCCCCTGGCCGACCTGCCGCAGCACAAGGCGCAGGCCCACGCGCTGCTGGCCGCGCTCGACTACAAGCCGGGCAAGCGCTACGCCGACTTCAACGCGCAGACCGACCATGTGGCCGAGTACGGCCTGGCGGCCCTGGTGGTGGGCGTGGCGGCCAAGAAGCTGGGCTTCCTGGCGCTGGCCCTGGCCTTCATGGCCAAGTTCGCCAAGGTGATCCTGCTCGGCCTGGCCCTGGTGGGCGCCGGCGCGATGAAGCTCTTCAAGCGCAAGCCGAAGGTGGCCCCGGCCCCGGCCCCGGCCCCGGCCCCGGCCCCGGCCACGATGATCGCCACAGCGCCCCTCTCGCCCACTCCGCCGGAGGCCTCCGCGCCGACCATCGGCAACCAGCCCGGCGCCAACCCCTGAATCGACCCGACCGATGCTCAAGCTCCTTGCCCTGCTGCTGTCCGGCGCCAATCTGGGCAAGCTGTTCACCACCGGCGGCACGATGCTGCTGTCGGTCGTGCTCTATGCGTTCATCTACGGATGGCGTTATGCGGTGGGCTTCGTGGCACTGCTGTTCGTGCACGAGATGGGCCACTTCATCGCCGCGCGCAAGCGCGGGCTGAACGTCGGCTGGCCCACCTTCATCCCCTTTGTCGGCGCCTGGGTGGCGCTGAAGGACATGCCGCACAACGCCGAGACCGAGGCCTATGTCGGCCTGGGCGGGCCGCTGCTGGGCACGGTGGGCGCGCTGCTGGCCTATGTGATGGCGCGCAGCTGGGATGCGAACTGGCTGCTGGCGGTGGCCTACTCGGGCTTCTTCCTCAACCTGTTCAACCTGATCCCGCTGTCGCCGTTCGATGGCGGGCGCATCACCGCGGTGCTGTCGCCGCGCATCTGGCTGCTGGGTGTGCCGGTGCTCATCGGCCTGTTCATGATGCGGCCCAGCCCGCTGCTGATCCTGGTGGCGGTGCTGGCCGCGCCGCAGGTGTGGAAGGCCATCACCTACCGCAAGGACAGCCCCGAGGCCCAGACCTACTACGCCGTCTCGACACGCATCAAGATCGAGTACGGCGCCTACTACCTGATCCTGCTGGTGTTCCTGGCGATGATGACGCAGAACGTGCACGAGATGCTGCAGTCGGTGCGCACGGTGCGGGGCACCTGAGCGTCGGCCGAGGCGCCGACCCCGCGACTCAGGCGTCGAGGATGCGCGCACCGTCGCGCGTCACGGCCCCGCTGGCCAGCAGTTCCTGCAGCAACTCGCCACACAGGGCCGACGGCGCCAAGCCCAGCTCGCGCCCATAGCTTTCCATCACCGTGCGCAGCATCGGGGCCGCCTCGGCCCACTGCAGCAAGTCGTCCTCCGGCTGCGCGCGCACCTCCATCAGGTGGTACTTCAGCAGCACCTTGACCGCATGGCGGGCATGCCGCTGCGGATCGGCCCGCCAGCCGGCCAGGCGCTTGCGCGCGCGGCCAATGGCCGCGGCCACGTCGGTGAAGGCCCGGCCGTGGCCCGGCACCACCACCGTCACCGGCAGGCGCTCGATCATGTCGAGCGTCGATTGCACATCGTCGAAGCCCGGCCGGCCCTGGATCTCAGGGAACACCAGGCCGAAGCCCTGCTCCCACAACGCGTCGGCCGACAGCAGCACGCCACGGTGGTGGTCGAACAACAGCAGCGAATCGGGGTCGTGGCCGGGTGCGGCCAGCGCCTGCCAGCGCCGGCCACCGGCGATCAGTTCTTCGCCGGCCTGCAGCATGCCGCCCGCCTCGAAACGCTCGCAGTGCTGGCCGGTGGCGTCGTACGACAGCCGCGCGCTGTCCCAGGCCTGCACCGCCTCGAACAGCGTTCCAGGTACGCGGGCGGCCAACCCGAACTCGCGTTGCACCGCCGCGTTGCCGCCGCAATGGTCGGAGTGCAGGTGGGTGTTGAGCACGTCCACCAGCGGCTCGCGGCCCAGCGCATGGTGCAGCAGGGCCAGGGTCTGCTCGGCGTGGTTGGAGTGGCTGGTGTCGACCAGCACCGCACCGGCTTCGTCACCCACCGCATGGATGACCAGATTGTTCGACGACAGCCAGCCGCGCTCGAGCAGCGTCAGCCCGGTCAGCGCCGGATGAACCGGGTGATCGGCCTGCGCGGGCAGTTCGCTGGCATGCGGCGCCAACCGGCCTGCCGGCGGCTCGATCGGGGCGGAGGGCGCCGCGGATGCAGCGCCCGGCTCACCGGCGCGCGCTGCGGCGGCCTGGGAAGGGGCATCGGACATGCCGCCGGATTGTCCGGCATCATCGCCGCATGCCTCGTTCGATCACCCTCGATGACCTGCGGCGCCACGCGGTCTCGCGCTCGCTGTTCACGCCCACCACGCTGCCCCGCGCCATCGCAAGGCTGGGCTTCGTGCAGGCCGATCCGATCCGCGCCCCGGCGCGCGCCCAGGACCTGACGCTGCGCCATCGCGTCAAGGACTACCGCGCCGGCGACCTGGAAGCGCGCTACCCGCGGCTGGCCATCGAGGAGGATTTCTTCGTCAACTACGGCTTCCTGCCGCGGGCCACGCATGCCCTGATGCACCCGCGCCAGCCGCGCACGGTGTGGCACCGCACGCGCTGGGCCAAGGCCGAGGCGGTGCTGGCCTTCGTGCGTGAGCATGGCGTGGTGCATCCGCGCCAGGTGGATGCGCACTTCGCGCACGGCAAGGTGCGCAACTGGTTCGGCGGATCCAGCAACGCCAGCACCCAGTTGCTCGACGGCATGCACTACCGCGGCCTGGTGCGCATCGCCGGCCGCGAGGGCGGCATCCGTCTGTACGCGGCCCGCGACGAGGCTGCCACGCAGGCCGCACTGGCCGCCGCGCGGGACCGGCGCCCGCCGGCCGACGATGCCGCCGCCGCGGCGGCCCTGGACACCTTCATCGACGTGATCGTGGCCAAGTACGCGCCACTGCCTTCGGCCAGCCTGGCCGAGCTGTCCAATCGGCTGCAGTACGGCGTGCCCCAATGGCGCACGCTCCGCGCCGCGGCGCTGAAGCGGGCCCGCACCCGGCTGCCCACCGCGCGGGTCGACGGCATCGACTGGTACTGGCCCGAGGGCGAGCGCCCGGCCTCGGCCCGGCACGCGCCGGCCGATGCGGTCCGGTTGCTGGCGCCGTTCGACCCGGTGGTGTGGGATCGCCGGCGCTTCGAGCTGCTGTGGGGCTGGGCCTACCGCTTCGAGGCCTACACCCCTGCGCCTAAGCGCATTCGGGGTCATTACGCGCTGCCCCTGCTGTGGCGCGACCAGGTCATCGGCTGGGGCAACCTGGCGGTGCGAGAGGGCCAGTTGCAGGCCGAGTTGGGCTACGTGGCCGGGCGCGCGCCGCGCGACCGCGGGTTTGCCGCTGCGCTCGACGACGAACTGGCGCGGATGCGGCTGTTCCTCGGGCTGGGCTGACGCCTCGGTCAGGGCATCGTCGCAGCGCCGAACGGCCGTTGCCGCACGGCCAGCACCGCGCCCAGCGCCAGCATTGCCGCGCTGCAGGCCAGCCCGCGCAGCAGGCCACCGGGGCCGTCGGCCACCCAGCCCACGGCCACCGGGCCGACGATCTGCCCGGCCGCGAAGACGATGGTGAAGGCCGCGATGCCGGCGGGCCAGGCCGAAGCCGGCAGGTTGTGCCGCACCAGCGCGGTGGTGGAGGCCACCACCGACAGGAACACGCTGCCGAACAGCGCCCCCGAGGCAAACACCGCCAGCGGGTGATGGCTCACCACCGGCAGCACCGTGGCCAGCGCCAGCAAGCCATTGAGCACCGCCAGCGGGCGCCCGCCGCGGTGGCGTTGCAGCAGCCCGGCCCAGAGCCACGACGAGGCCACCACGCCCACGCCCAGCAGCGCATAGAAGGCGGTGATCACCCCCGCCGCCATGCCCTGCTCGCGCAGCAGCGTGACGATGAAGGTCATGTAGCCGATGTAGCCCAGGCCGAACATCAGGTAGCCGGCCAAGCCGAAGGCCATCGGGCCCAGCGGCACCGGTTGGCGGTGCGCCGTGGCCATCGGTGGTGCGACCAGCGACCGGGTGCCCGCGACGGTGATCGCCGTGGCCACGGCCGCCAGGGCCCCCAGCGCCATCCAGGCCGGCGGCCAGCCCAGCCAGGACCGATCGACCATGACCGGCACCCCGGCCGAGGCCGCGACGATGCCCAGCCCGGTGCCGCCGTAGTAGATGCCCAACACCAGACCGGAGCGTCCACCACTGGCCGGCGAGGTGGCCAGCCGCGCCGCCAGCACCCCGCCGCCGACGAAGCTGGCCGCGCTGGCCACGCCGGCCAGGCCGCGCAGCAAGTACAACCATGCATCGGCACGCACCGCGCCATGGGCGGCCAGCACCAGCGCGGCGGCAAAGCCACCGCCCAGCATCAGCGTGCGTGCATCGAGGCGGGCCATGGCCCGGGGCATCAGCAGCGCACCGACCAGGTAGCCGGCGGCGTTGACGGTGTTCATCGCGCCGGCGGTGACGTAGCTCCAGCCCAGGTCGGCCCGCATCGGCGGCAGCAGCAAGGCATAGGAGAAGCGCGCCAGCCCCAGCGACACCGCCGAAGCCAGGGCCAGGGCAAAGGCGGTGCGCAGCAGCGCTGCGTCGTCGCGCGGCGTCATCCGGCGCGAGCTGAGACGACCTGCGCCGGAGCCGCAGACCCAGCGCCAATCGCACCGCGGCGCGCCGCGATCACCGCGGCCGCCAGCTCGACGAAGCCTGCCCCGGCGCGCGAGGGCGTGATCCAGGCCGGCAGGCTGCGCAGGCGATCGCGCGCATCGAGCACGTTGGCCACGCCAACCGCATGCGGGAAGAATGCGAACATCGGCTCGTCGTTGGGTGAATCGCCGGCGAACACGATGTGCTCGCGCTCGGCGGCCAGGTCGATGCCCCAGCGCTCGGCCAGCATCAGGCGTGTGGTGCCCAGCTTGTCCCAGTCGCCGAACCAGCCATTGACGTGGATCGAGCTGACCTTGGCCGTCATGCCGGCCTCTCGCATCAGGGCGGCAATGCGGTCCACCGCGGCGGCCGGCAGCGGCGGCACGTCCTCGCAGAAGTCGATCGCCAGGTCGTACTGGCGGCAGAACTGGTCGCTGGCCAGCGCGCACCCGGGCACCTCGCGCAGCACTTGGTCGCGCACCGCGGCCAGCCGCGAGGCCATGGCCTGGCGCTGCCCGGCATCGAGCACATGGCGGCTGCGCAGGCGCCTGGCCGCTTCGTCGTGCCACATGTAGAACGCGCCGTTCTCGCCCACCACGCCATCCACCGGCCACATGCGCGCGATGTGGTCGCACCAGCCCGCCGGGCGGCCGGTGACCGGCACCACGCGAAGGCCGGCCTGGCGCAGGGCCTGCAGGGCCGAATAGGCCTCAGCGGTGAGCCGGCCGTCGGAGCTGAGCGTGTCGTCGATGTCGGTCAGCAGCGTGTGGAAGGACGCGGCCACGGTGGAGGGAAGATCGGCCAGCGGCCGCAGCGAGAGGGTGGGCATACGCTAAGTCTTGCACACCGTCGCGTGCCGCCGCGTGGCCGCGTGGCCACGTGAGCCGCGTGGGCCGCGTCAGAGGCGTGAACCGCACGAGCCGGGCTGGCGGGCGGGCCGGCGTGCAGGAGCGAGTCGCCGCGCACGTCCGTGGCCTGGCTTGCCCCGGCTTGATCGCTGTCAAACGCTGCGGCGGCCATCGGCGCAGGATCACAGGTTTTGACCCTGACTCCGAGGATGTTGAAGATGGCCAGTGAACCCGCCGCCAAGACCCGCAAATCGTCGACTGCGAGGACACCGACCAGCCGCTCCGGCACCGCCAAGGTCGCTGCGCCGGCCCCCAGCCGGTCGGCCGCCGCTCCTTCGACGCGCGCCCGCGCGGCCAAGGCTGAAGCGCCGCGGCCGGTCAAGGCCGGCGATACGGCACGCCGCCTCACGCCCGCCGGCATCGAGGCCGAGATCGTCTCTCGAGCCGAGGACCGGGCGCACACCAAGCAGGGCCAGGCGCTGGCCGACTTGCTGTCCACGCACGCCAAGGGCGAGACCTCGGGCACCATCATCGCCGAGCTGCAGGCGCTGATGGACGGCGCCGCCCCCGACGACCGCAAGGCCCTGCGCCGGCTGCTGACGCAGACGGCCGAGAAATCCCAGCTCCCGAAGGACGCGGACACCGAGTTGTCCTCCGGCTGGCGCGAAGGCGCCTACCCGTACAAGAACCTGCTCTCGCGCAAGAGCTACGAGAAGCAGAAATACCGGCTGCAGGTGGAGCTGCTCAAGCTGCAGGCCTGGGTGAAAGAGACCGGCCAGCGCGTGGTGATCGTCTTCGAGGGCCGCGACGCGGCCGGCAAGGGCGGCACCATCAAGCGCTTCATGGAGCACCTGAACCCCCGCGGCGCGCGCGTCGTGGCCCTCGAGAAACCCAGCGAGGTCGAGCAGGGTCAGTGGTATTTCCAGCGTTACATTCAGCACCTGCCCACGCGCGGCGAGATCGTGCTGTTCGACCGCAGCTGGTACAACCGCTCGGGCGTCGAGCGGGTGATGGGCTTCTGCACCGAGGCCGAGTACGAGGAATTCCTGCGCCAGGCGCCCGAGTTCGAGCGCCAGCTGGTGCGCTCGGGCGTGCACCTGTTCAAGTTCTGGTTCTCGGTCAGCCGGGCCGAGCAGCGGCGGCGCTTCAAGGAGCGCAAGATGCACCCGCTCAAGCAGTGGAAGCTCTCGCCGATCGACATGGCCAGCCTCGACAAGTGGGACGACTACACCCGCGCCAAGGAGGCGATGTTCCTGCACTGCGACACCTCCGACGCGCCATGGACGGTGATCAAGAGCGACTGCAAGAAGCGCGCGCGGCTCAACGCGATGCGCTATGTGCTGCACCGGCTGAACTACGCCAAGAAGAACCTCGAGGCCATCGGCGCCGTCGACCCGCTGGTGGTCGGCCGTCCGTCGCTGGTCTCCAGCCGCGGCGACGACCAACTGGCGTCGGCGGGAGCAGGCTGAGATGACACGGCCCGGCACCTGCGTGCCGGGCCTCGATCCCCCGGATTGCCGTGCGATCCGCCCGCTTTTCCGGTGACCCCGAACCCGCGCGGCGAGCGCCACGCTGATAACATCCGCCCCGGTTTCGAGGAGCGTTGCAAGGCCCCCCTGTCGGCCCCAGGCTCGAAACCCACTTCCAGTGCAACGGCGCTCACCCGCAGATTCGCCGTGGGTGGGTTTCTCCAGTCAGAGCTCCACACGGCGCATCGTCGGGTTTCACTGCCCTTGACCCTGTCGAACCGGAGCCCCGAACCATGAATGCCCCCCTGAAGACGCTGCACGCCAGCGACCACGCCATTGCCGATCCCAGCCTCGCCGATTGGGGCCGCAAGGAGATCCGCATCGCCGAGCACGAGATGCCGGCCCTGATGGAGATCCGCCGCGAATACGCCGCCAGCCAGCCGCTCAAGGGCGCACGCATCACCGGCTCGCTGCACATGACCATCCAGACCGCGGTGCTGGTCGAGACGCTGCAGGCGCTGGGCGCGCAGGTGCGCTGGGCCTCGTGCAACATCTTCAGCACGCAAGACCACGCCGCCGCCGCGCTGGTGGCCGCCGGCACGCCGGTGTTCGCCTACAAGGGCGAGAGCCTGAAGGACTACTGGGACTACACGCACCGCATCTTCGAGTTCGGCGCGGCCCAAACGGCGGGCGAAGGCCCCAACATGATCCTCGACGACGGCGGCGACGCCACGCTGCTGATGCACCTGGGCAAGCGCGCCGAGAAGGACGCCTCGGTCATCGCCAACCCGGGCAGCGAGGAGGAACGCGAGCTGTTCGCCGCGATCAAGGCCAAGCTGGCGGTAGACGCCACCTGGTACAGCCGCAAGAGCGCGCAGATCATGGGCGTGACCGAGGAGACCACCACCGGCGTGCACCGCCTCAAGGAGATGAGCGCCAAGGGCACGCTGCTGTTCCGCGCCATCAACGTCAACGACTCGGTCACCAAGAGCAAGTTCGACAACCTCTATGGCTGCCGTGAGAGCCTGGTCGACGGCATCAAGCGCGCCACCGACGTGATGGTGGCCGGCAAGATCGCGCTGGTGGCCGGCTACGGCGACGTGGGCAAGGGCTCGGCCCAGGCGCTGCGCGCCCTCTCGGCCCAGGTGTGGGTGACCGAGATCGACCCGATCAACGCGCTGCAGGCGGCGATGGAAGGCTTCCGCGTGGTGACCATGGACTGGGCCGCCGACAAGGCCGACATCTTCGTCACCGCCACCGGCAACAAGAACGTCATCACGCACGAGCACATGGTGGCGATGAAGCACAACGCCATCGTCTGCAACATCGGCCACTTCGACAACGAGATCGACGTCGCGTCGCTCGAGAAGTACACCTGGGAAGAGATCAAGCCGCAGGTCGACCACGTGATCTTCCCGTCACAGGATGGCAAGCCGGGCAAGCGCATCATCCTGCTGGCCAAGGGCCGGCTGGTGAACCTGGGCTGCGCCACCGGCCACCCGAGCTACGTGATGAGCTCGAGCTTCGCCAACCAGACCATCGCCCAGATCGAGCTGTTCACCCACAGCGACGCGTATGACGTGGGCAAGGTCTACGTGCTGCCCAAGCACCTCGACGAGAAGGTGGCCCGCCTGCAGCTCAAGACGCTCAACGCGCAGCTCAGCGAGCTCACCGACGAGCAGGCCGCCTACATCGGCGTGCCCAAGGCCGGGCCGTACAAGCCCGACAGCTACCGCTACTGACCGGGGCGCGCGACGATGGCCGTTTCCATCGAGTTCTTCCCGCCCAACACCCCGGCCGGCAGCGACAAGCTCAAGGCCGTGGTGCAGGACCTGGCCGCGGTGAAGCCCGAGTTCTTCAGCGTCACCTACGGCGCCGGCGGCTCGACGCGCGACAAGACGCTGGCCACGGTGCGCGAGATCGCCGAGGCCGGCTTCGAGGCCGCGCCGCACCTGTCGTGCGTGGGTTCCACGCACGACGGCATCCGCGAGATCCTGGCCACCTACCGGGCCCAGGGCATCCGGCGGCTGGTGGCGCTGCGCGGCGACCTGCCCAGCGGCACCGCGGTGGCCGGCGAGTTCCGCTTTGCGGCCGAACTGGTGCGCTTCATCCGCGAGACGCAGGGCGACGATTGGCACATCGAGGTGGCCGCCTACCCCGAGGTGCACCCCGAGCAGCGCTATGCGCGGCGCGACGTGCAGCACTTCGCCGACAAGGTCAAGGCCGGCGCCTCGTCGGCGATCACGCAGTTCTTCTACAACCCCGACGCCTACTTCCACTTCGTCGACGAGGTGCGGGCGCTGGGGGTGGCCGTGCCGATCGTGCCGGGCATCATGCCCTTCCACAACTACGCCAAGGTGGCGCAGTTCGCCGCGCGCGACGGGATCGAGATCCCGCGCTGGGTGGCGATGAAGATGGAGGGCTACATGGACGACGCGGCCTCGATCCGGGCCTTCGGCCTGGACGTGGTCACCCGTCTTTGCGAGCGGCTTTTGGCCGGCGGCGCGCCGGGGCTGCACTTCTACGCGCTGAACCAGTCGGGCCTGACGCTCGAGATCTGTCGCCGCCTGGGACAGGCGGGCTGATCGCATCCTCAGGGGCCGCGGCCGGTGCCGCGGCGACCTGTTCATCCGGGGCCGCGGCCAGTGCCGCGGCTTGATCGTCCGGGGCCGCGGCCAGTGCCGCGGCCTGTTCGCGCAACCACTGCGCCAGCGCCTGCACCGCGGGCCGCTGGCGCGCTCGCTCGTCGATGATCAGGAAGTAGGCGCGCTCGGTGGCCGTGGCCTCGCCGAACGGCACCACCAGTTCGCCGCGGGCGATCAGCCGGTCGATCAGCGGCCGCCGGCCCAGTGCCACGCCCTGCCCGGCCAGCGCCGCGGCAACGGCCTCGTGGTAGGTGCTGAAGGTGAGCGTCGAGCGCGGCTGCACCTCGCGCAGGCCCAGCGCCTGAAGCCACGACTCCCACTCCACCGGAATGCCACCGGGCCGCTCAGGCATCACCTGCAGCAGCGTGTGGCGGGCCAGGTCGGCGGGCCGTCGCAGCGCGCCCGCGGCGGCCAGCGCCGGGCTGCACACCGGCACGATGGCCTCGCCGAACAGCCGCTCGCCAACGGTCGAGACGACCGGGCCGTAGCGAATCGCCAGGTCGAAGCCCTCTCGCGGCAGGTCGCGCCGCTCGAAGGTGGCATCCAGCCGCACGTCGATGCCGGCATGCCCTTCGGTGAACGCCGGCAGCCGCGGGATCAGCCACAGCGCGGCGAAGCCCGGCGTGGTGGTCAGCGCCAGCTGCTCGCGCGACAGCGGTGCGCGGATCAACGCCACCGTCTCGCGCAGCTGCGCCAGCACGCTGGTGCAGCTGCCGAGCAGCCGCCGGCCGGCCTCCGTGAGCGCCAGCGCCCGGTGCCGGCGCACGAACAAGGGCACGCCCAGCGAGGCTTCCAGCGCCTGCACCTGGCGGCTCATCGCCGACTGGGTAATGAAGCGCTCGGCCGCCGCGCGGGTGATCGAGCCGAGCCGCGCCACGGCCTCGAACGACGCCAGCAGGTCCAGCGGCGGCAGCTGGGCGGGATCTTTTCGCATGCAGTTCAGGAATGTGATGGATTCGAAATGAACGCTTGAGCGGCTCGATTCTGTCCTCCAAGATGCCGACCATGCCACTGGTGATGTCGCTTCACGATGCATCAGGCGCATGCGAAAGGAGATCCCCATGAGCCTCGACCTGAACCGCGCCAGCATCCGCCTGGCACCGAACGAACCGCTGATCCTGCGCGACGCCCGCGGCGCGCGGCTGCGCAACCTGCGCGGCACCGCCTGGCTGACCGTCGACCACGAGCCGGCCGACCGGGTGCTGGAGCCGGGCGACGAGGTCGTGCTGGATTCACCCCGTCGTGCCTGGATCTCGCCGCTGGGCGCCGAGGCGGTGACCTTGGAACTGGTCATGCCCTGCCGGCGGGACCCGACCCGCTGGCTCGAGCAGGCGGCGCAGTGGGGTCGCCGGCATCTGCATCGCTTGGCCGCTACGGCGCCTTCGGCCGCGGGGGCTGCCGCGTCGCACGGCGTCATCGCGATCGCAGCGCCGGGTGCTTCGGCACCCACGCAGCAGTGCGCCTGACGCCCCTCGAGACCCGATCGCCGCACGGGATTCCCCCGTCGCGGCGGGGCGAACCGGCGCATTACATTGCCGGACATGCCAGAGGACATCGTCCCATCGGCGCGCAAGCGGCCAGCGGCGCGCGCCTCCCAACGCAAAGGGGCGCCGACCAAGGAACGTCCTGCCGACCCGACGCTGCGCCCCTTGCTGCAGGATTGCCGGCGGCTGCTGTCCGAACGCGGCGAGGCCAACGGGCTGGCCATTGCGCAAGACCTGGTGGCGCGCCTGGCCCGACTCGACGAGGCGCAATGCGCCCGGCTGTTCGATCACCTGGCCCACGACTTCAATCCCGATCCGGCCCGCGTGCTGGCCGCCGCCCAGGCGTATGCCGGCTCGCCCCACCATCCCGAGCACCTGATCCGCCTCACCCAGGACAGCGAGCCGCCGCGGCAGGAGCTGTTCCGTCGCATCAACCGCGCCCGCGGCGGCACCGCGGCGCTGGTGCGAATGCGCCGCACGCTGCTCGAGCGGCTGGCACAGCATCCGTCGCTGGCGGTGGTCGAGCACGACCTGCTGCACCTGCTGTCGAGCTGGTTCAATCCCGGCTTCCTGCAGATGCGCAAGGTCGACTGGAACTCGCCGGCGCAGCTGCTCGAGAAGATCATCCAGCACGAGGCGGTGCACCAGATCGACGGTTGGGATGACCTGCGTCGACGCCTGCAGCCCGACCGCCGCTGTTTCGCCTTCTTCCATCCGCAACTGCCCGACGAGCCGCTGATCTTCGTCGAGGTGGCGTTGGTGTCCGCGATGGCCGACGCCATCGCGCCCTTGATCGACAAGCGTTTGCCGCCCGGGCCGGCCGAGGGCTTCCAGACCGCGGTGTTCTATTCGATCAGCAATTGCCAACCCGGGCTGCGCGGCGTGTCGCTGGGCAACTTCCTGATCAAGCGCGTCGCCGAGCAACTCAAGCACGAGCTGCCGCAACTCAAGACCTTCTGCACGCTCTCGCCGATTCCCGGCTTCACCGCGTGGCTGACCCGGGCAAGCGAGGGCACCGGGCTGGCCGGGTTGCCGCACGCGGCGATGGAGCGCGCCGTGCACGCGCTGGCCCAGTTGCGCGAATCGGCCGGTGGTGACCTGGCGGCGCTCGGCCAGGCCGCCAGCCTGAAGGCCCTGCCCGCGTCGGCCCACCACGCGCTGTGGCGCCTGGCGGCCCTGTACCTGGTGCACCTGTCGCCCACGCCGCGCGGCGATCCGGTGGCGCGCTTCCATCTCGACAACGGCGCACGTCTCGAGCGGCTGAACCCGTCCGCCAACCTTTCACCCAAGGGGCTCAAGCAGTCCGCCGGGCTGATGGTGAACTACCTCTACGACCTGACCCGCATCGAGACCTGCCACGAGCGCTTCGTCAAGGGCCGGGTGGTACATTCCCGCGCGATTTCCGCCCTGCTGTAGGGCCCATCTCCCCTGCGACCCGCCTCGTCGCCAGCCCTCTGACCAGGAGACACCGACACCATGACGCATGCACGCTGCCATCGCCCCACTCCCGGCACCCTCATCGACCGGCGCGCTGCGCTGGCCCGGGTGGCCTGCGCCGGCCTGGCCGCGCTGGCCAGTGCGCCGGCGGCCCTGGCCCAGGCCTGGCCCGCCAAGCCGGTGACCATCGTGGTGCCATTCCCGCCCGGCGGGGGCACCGATGCCTTCGCACGGCCCTTGTTCGCGGCCATGGCCAAGGCCACCGGCAAGCAGTTCGTCATCGACAACAAGGGCGGCGCCGGTGGCACCGTGGGGGCCGGCGTGGCCTCGCGCGCGGCGCCCGACGGCTACACCTTCTTCATGGGCGCGGTGCACCACGCCATCGCGCCCTCAATGTACCCGAAGCTCGACTACAACATCGAGACCGATTTCATCCCGGTGGGCCTGATCTCCAGCGTGCCGCAGGTGATCGTGGTGCATCCGCAGCGCGTGCCGGTGTCCGACCTCAAGGGCCTGCTCGAACACCTGCGCCGGCAGCCGGGCAAGGTGAACTACGGCTCGGCCGGCAACGGCACCTCGCACCACCTGGCCGGCGAGCTGTTCAAGCTGCAGACCAAGACCTTCATCACCCACATCCCCTACCGTGGCGCGGGGCCTGCACTGCAGGACCTGATCGCCGGCCAGGTGGACATCATGTTCGATGGCCTGGGCTCGTCGGCGGCGCACATCAAGGGCGGACGCATCAAGGCCATCGCCGTTGGCAGTGACAAGCGCGCCCCCGGCTTCGCCGATGTGCCGACCGTGAAGGAGGCTGGCGGCCCCGATTACCAGGTCGCCACCTGGTACGGGCTGTGGGCGCCCAAGGGCACCCCGCAGGCGATCGTCGACCAGATGCAGGCCGAGCTGCGCAAGGCCCTGGGCTCCGACGAGATCAAGGCCACCTGGGCCAGCCTGGGTGCCAACCCGCCCAATCTCTGGGGTGCGAACTTCGGCCGCTTCGTCGGCTCCGAGATCAAACGTTGGTCCGAGGTCGTCAAGAACTCGGGGGCCAAGCTCGATTGATGCCCTCCTCACCGCGCATGGACAACCACAACCTCTTCGCGGCGCTGCGCGCCGGCTTCCCGGCCGAGCTGGATTCGGTGGCCATCGAGACCGCCGACGGCCCTGGCGCGCCGCTTCACTACACCTGGCGGGATCTCGAGCGGGCCACGGCGATGATCGCCAACCTGCTGGCCGGCCTGCAACTGCCCGCCGGCTCGCGCGTGGCGGTGCAGACGGAGAAAAGCGTCGAGGCGCTGATGCTCTACCTGGCCGTGCTGCGCGCCGGGTTTGTGTACCTGCCGCTGAACACCGCCTACCAGGCCGGCGAGATCGAGTACTTCATCGGCAATGCCGAGCCGGCGGTGGTGGTGTGCTCGCCGAAGAACTTCACCTGGGTGAGCCGCATCGCCTTCAAGGCCGGCACGGCGCATGTGTTCACGCTGGGCGACGACCGCACCGGCAGCCTGCTCGAGCGCGCGGCCCACTGCAGCGAGCGCCACACGCCCGCGATCCGCCACGCCGACGACCTGGCGGCCATCCTCTACACCAGCGGCACCACCGGGCGCAGCAAGGGGGCGATGCTCAGCCACGGCAACATGCTCAGCAATGCCCGGGTGCTGCAGCGCTACTGGGGCTGGCGCACACCCGAGCAGGGCGGCGACGTGCTGGTGCACGCGCTGCCGATCTTCCATGTGCACGGCCTGTTCGTGGCCTCGCATGGCGCGCTGCTCAACGGCAGCCGGATGATCTGGTTCTCGAAGTTCGACCCGGCCGCCACCGTCGCGCGCCTGCGCGAGGCCACGGTGTTCATGGGCGTGCCCACGCTGTATGTGCGCATGCTGGCAGAACCCTCGCTCACGGCCGAGGCCTGCGCACACATGCGCCTGTTCATCAGCGGCTCGGCGCCGCTGCTGACCGAGACCTTCGGCGCCTGGCAGGCGCGAACCGGTCACACCATCCTCGAACGTTACGGCATGAGCGAGACGGTGATGCTCACCTCCAACCCCTGCCACGCGGCCGACGGGCAGCGCCGCGGCGGCACCGTCGGCTTCCCGCTGCCGGGGGTGGGCGTGCGCGCGCGCGACGACCAGGGCCGCGATTGCGCGGCCGGCGAGATCGGCGGCATCGAGGTCAAGGGGCCGAACGTCTTCTCCGGCTACTGGCGCATGCCCGAGAAGACGGCCGAGGAGTTCACCCCCGACGGCTGGTTCAAGACCGGCGATGTGGGCCGCTTCGATGCCGACGGCTACCTCACGATCGTCGGCCGCAGCAAGGACCTGATCATCAGCGGCGGCTACAACGTCTATCCGGCCGAGATCGAGGCCCTCATCAACGACATGGCCGGCGTGGCCGAATCGGCGGTGGTCGGCGTGCCGCACCCGGATTTCGGCGAAGCGGTGGTGGCGGTGGTGGTGGCACGGCCGGGCGCCACGCTCGACGCCGAGGCGATGGTGGCCGACATCAAGTCGCGCATCGCCAACTTCAAGGTGCCCAAGCGGCTGTTCGTGGTGAGCGACCTGCCGCGCAATGCCATGGGCAAGGTGCAGAAGAACCTGCTGCGCGAGCAGCACAAGGCGCTGTTCGCCTGAAGGCCGGCCCGGCAATGACTTCGGGACAGGCCGCCGCACCCGGCGACGAAGCATCCGCGTGCGGCCGCTCCTGTTCCGGCACCTGCGCGCCGTCAGGCCACAGCGTGACGCCGGGCGGCCAGGTCGGCGCCACGCGGTGCCCCCGGTGCGGCGAGGGATTCGCCTGCGGGATGGCGGGCCCGGGGCCCTGTGCCTGCACCCAGGTCAGGCTGACGGGCCCGGCCCTGGACGCGCTGAATCGGCGCCATCAGGGCTGCCTGTGCCTGGCGTGTCTGGCCGCGATCGCAGCCGGCGCCCCCATCGACCGCCCCACGCCATCAGGTCATCCACGAAGGTGAAGACCACCGGGATCACCAGCAGGCTCAGGAAGGTGCTGGTGATCAGGCCGCCGATGACCACGATGGCCATCGGGGCGCGGAAGCTGGGGTCGGCCCCCAGCCCCAGGGCGATGGGCATCATGCCTGCGCCCATCGCGATGGTGGTCATCACGATGGGGCGTGCCCGCTTGCGGCAGGCATCGATCAGCGCATCCCAGCGCGACAGTCCATGGTCGCGCCGCGCCATCACCACATAGTCGACGAGCAGGATCGAGTTCTTGGTGGCGATGCCCATCAGCATGATCAGGCCGATCATCGAGGGCATGGTGAGCGCGGTGCGGGTGATCACCAGCGCCAGGAAGGCCCCCGGCACCGACAGCACCAGCGCCGCCAGGATGGTGGCCGGTTGCACGAAGTCGCGGAACAGCAGCACCAGCACCGCGTAGATGCACAGCACGCCGGCGGCCATGGCCAGAGCGAAGCCCGAGAACAGGTCGGCCATGGCCTCGGCATCGCCCACTGCGCTGCGGCTGATGCCTGGCGGCAACTGGGTCAGCGACGGCAAGGCCAGCGCCTTGGCCTCGATCTCGCCCAGGGCCTGTCCGTTGAGCTCGACCTCGAAGTTGACATTGCGTTGCCGGTCATAACGGTCGATCTGGATGGGCCCGGACTCGATCGACAGCGTGGCCACATTGCCCAGCGTCACCGGGCCGCGGGCGCCGGGAACCGGCAGACGCGACAGCAACTCGATGTCCTGGCGGGCGGCGCTGGGCAGGCGAACCACCACCGGCACCTGGCGCTGCGGCAGGTTCAGCTTGGCCAGCCCTTGGTCGTAGTCACCGGCCGTGGCCACCCGCAGCGTGTCGGCAATGGCGGCCGAGGTGACGCCCAGGTCGGCCATGCGCGCGAAGTCCGGCCGCACGATCAGCTCGGGTCGCTGCAGGCCGGCCGTGGAGGTGACGGCGCCGATGCCCGGCAGGCTGCGCAACTCGCGCTCGACCAGCGCGGCATGTTCCAGCAGGCCGCGGCCGTCGTCGCTGGCCAGCACCAGCGCGAACTTCTCGGACGAGGCGCCCAGGCCAACCCGCACGCGGGCCCCCGGCACCTGCGCCACCGCCTCTCTCAGCTGGGCCTCGACATCCTGCTTGGACAGGCCAGGCCGGGCGCTTCGGGGGGTCAGGTCGATCGTCAGCACCGCCTTGCGCACCTCGCCCGGCAGGGCCGCCGCGAAGGGATCTCCGCCTGCGGCGCCACCACCGATGGCGGTGTAGACCTGCTTGACCTGAGGGTGCGCGGCCACCAGCCGGCGCGCATGTTCGGCCGAGGCATGCGTCTGCGCCAGCGTGCCGCCCGGCGGCAGGGTGACATGCACCTGCGTCTGCGACAGGTCGTCGGGTGGCAGGAAGCCGGTGGACAGCGTCGGCACCAGAAGCAACGAGCCCACGAAGAACACCGCGGCGGACAGCGTGGTGATGGCGCGGTGCCTCAGGCACCAGGCCGCCCAGCCCTGGTAGACCGTCAGCCAACGCGGCGGGGCCTGGTCGGCCTTGGGGCGCAGCAGGTAGGCGGCCATCATCGGCGTGAGCATGCGGGCCACGGCCAGCGAGAAGAACACCGCGATGGCTGCCGTCCACCCGAACTGCACGAAGAAGCGCCCCACGATGCCGGTCATGAAGGCCGTGGGCAGGAACACCGCGATCAGCGTGAAGGTGGTGGCGATCACCGCCATGCCGATCTCGTCGGCCGCCTCCATCGCCGCCTGGTAGGGCGTCTTGCCCATGCGCAGGTGGCGCATGATGTTCTCGATCTCGACGATGGCATCGTCGACGAGGATGCCCACCACCAGGGACAGCGAGATCATGGTGACGGCATTGAGCGAGTAGCCCAGCACCCACATCGCGGCAAAGGTCGGGATGACCGACAGCGGCAGCGCCGCGGCCGAGACCAGCGTGGCCCGCCAGTCGCGCAGGAACAGCCACACCACCAGCACCGCCAGCACCGCCCCTTCGTACAGCAGCATCATCGAGCTGTGGAAGCTTTCGGCCACCGGATCGACGAAGTTGAACGCCTCGGTGATCACGATGTCCGGGTGCTTGCGCTTGAACTCCTCGAGTGCACTGCGCACCTCGGCGGCCACCTCGAGCTCACCTGCGCCCCGGCTGCGGGCCACCTCGAAGGCCACCACCGGCTTGCCGTTCATCAGCGCCAGCGACCTCGGCTCGGCCACGGTGTCGACGATGCGGGCGATCTGGTCGAGCCGCACGCGGCGGCCGTCGGCCAGCGCGATGTCCAGACGGGCGAACTCCTCGGCCGACGCCACGGTGGCCAGCAGCCGCAACGATTGCTCGGCGCCGCCCACGTCTGCCCGGCCGCCCGAGGCCTCTTGTTGCACCTGTCGCAGCTGGCGCGAGACATCGGCCGCCGTGACGCCGCGCTCCAGCAGGCGTGCGGGATCCAGCTCGACCCGCACTTCGCGGCTCACGCCACCCACACGCGACACGGCGCCGACGCCACGCACGGCGCGCAGGGTGCGTGCCACCTCGAAGTCGACGAACCACGACAGGGCTTCCTCATCGAGCCGGCTGGAGCCCACGGTGTAGGCCAGGATGGGCTGGGCCGCGAGGTCGGCCTTGACCACCGACGGATCGCGCAGTTCGCCCGGCAGGTCGGAGCGCACGCGGGCCACCGCCGCACGCACATCGTCCACCGCTTCCTGCACCGGCTTCTCGAGCCGGAACTCGGCGGTCATCGTGACCTGGCCGTCGGCGATCGAGGTGTACAGGTGCTTCAGGCCCTGGATCGAGGACACGCTGTTCTCGATCTTGCGGGCCACCTCGGTCTCGAGCTGGGCCGGGGCCGCACCGGGCAGCACCGCGGCGATGTTGACCATCGGCAGCTCGATGTCGGGCATGTTCTGCACCTTCATCGCGCGATAGCCCATCACGCCGGCCAGCGTGAGCAGCATGAACAGCAGGATGGCCGGGATCGGATTGCGGATCGACCAGGCGGAGACGTTCATCCGGGCGCTCCGTCAGCGCGATGCCGGGCCGGACGCGCTGGCCGCCGCGCCCTTCCCGGCCGCGGAGGCTGCCGCACCGGTTGACGCGGCGGTTGGCGCAGCGGTTGGCGCTGGCGATGGCGACTCGACCACCCTGACCCGATCGCCGTCGGCGAGGAACGCCGCGCCGGAGGCCACCACCCGTGCGTCGGCCGCCAGCCCGGCGACGACCTCGACGCGGTCGCCCAGCCGTCGGCCGAGGCTCACCTTGGACATCAGCACGCGCTGCTCGGCGCCCAGGCGCATCACATACGCGAACCCATCGCGCAGCACCACGGCGCCCTGCGGCAACGACAGCGCCGGGGCCGAACCGATCTCGATCTCGCCGCGGGCGAACATGCCGGCCCGTGCATCGCCACCAGGGCCGAGATCGATCTGGACGATGCCATTGCGGGTGGCCGCATCGACGGTGGGCGCCACCACCCGCACCGTGCCCCGCACCCACTGCCCCGAAGGCGTGGTCAGACTCGCGGCCATGCCGGGGCGGATGCGGCCCAGGTCGGCTGCCGCCACCTCGGCACGCCACTCGAGCCGGCCGCGACGGATCAGCCTGAACAACTCCTGGCCGGGCTGGGCAATCGCGCCCTCCACGGCCGCGCGGGCGCTGACGATGCCGTCATCGGGCGCGACCACGCGCGATTGCGACAGGCGCAGCAGGTCGGCCTTCAGGCGCGCCTCCATCGACTCGACCCGGGCCTTGGCGGTGGCCTCCGCGGTGAGGATCTGCTGGGTCTGCTGGACGCTGAACACACCCGTGGGCTGAAGCTCACGGGCCCTGTCGCCGTTGGAGACGGCCTCGGCGCGAAGGGCCTTCGCCTCGGCCAGCGCGGCGCGGGTCTGGGCCACCTCGGCCTCGAGCATGTCGGTGGCGAACCGAGCCAGCACCTGACCCTTGCGCACCGCATCGCCCACCTGGGCCGCGACCTCGGCGAGCCGCCAGCCGCCGACTTCGGAGGCGATCACCACCTCCTGCCAGGCGGCGATGCCGCCATTGGCGGCGACCCGTTGGGGCCACACCGACGACTGCGGGGACACCAGCGACACCGTCAGCGCCGGGCGGCCGACGCTCGACGACGCGGTAGGTGACTGGGCTTCGGCGAACGTGGCCGCAGCCAGCATGGCCAGCCCCAGCACTGCCGCCTGGCCGATCCTTGCGCGGGACGGGCCCACAGGTGGATTTTTGGGATGCAACATCATCGACTCACCACAGGAGGCCGGGCCGCCTCGTGGGCGGCCCGGCCGTGGACAGTTGGCAGGCGACTGCGCCGAGCCTACCCGCACTGCCCGACGAATCCGCAGGCGGTGCAGAACTCGCACCCATCCTTGTGGATCAGCGTGGCATTGCCGCACTCGGGGCAGGGCTTGCCGGCCATCGGCGACACGGTGGCGCCGGGCGCTGCGCCGGCCGAGCCGCTGGGCTTGATCGCCGGCGAGGCCAGGATGCCCATCTCGCGCAGCGGCAGGCCATCTTCGTCGAGCACGCCCAGCATTGCGTAGCGGTGCACCACCAGACGCGCAATGTACGCGACCGTGCTGGGCCACACCTGCTGGCGGCGCTCGCCGGGCACCGGCGCCATGAAGTGCCCCAGCGGCTCGCCGACGTTGAGCAGCTTGCGCAGCTTCATGCCGATCCAGGCCGGGTCGATGACGCGCATGTCGAGCGACAGGATGCGCGCCAGGCCATCGAGCGCCCGTGGGTAGTTGCCCGAGAAGCCGATGGCGCAGGGCCGCGTCACGCTGCTGCCATCCGGCGCGGGCAGCGAGACCTCTTTCAGCGTGACGGTGAACGACTCACCGGTGGCCGGGTTGTCGACGTCCACCGCCCAGGCCAGCGTGCCCGAGGTGCTGGTGCGCGGCTCGTCGCGGCTGAACATGGCATCGAGCACCGGCGTCGGGCCGCCTTCTTGCAGCGCCCCCAGCACCTCGCAGCGCCAGCGGATCACCGCCGCGGTGGCGGCCACCACGCCGGGGAACAGCCGCCGCTCGCCGTTGGGCGGCATCGGCATCTCGAAGGCGCGCTCCTCGGCCACGGTGGCCAGCGCCTCGAGCTTGAGCTTGAGCCACGAGGCGTCATTCGTGCGCATGTCCATCGACAGCGTCTTGGCCAGCGCGCCCAGCCCACGCGGCTGCTCGGCGCCGTTGACCCACACCTCGAAGGGCAGGTTCTTCGAGAACAGGCCGGTGAGCGGCCCGGCCTCGGCCCCCATCTCGCCGACGAACAGCGAGAAGTCGCCGTGCGGGTGGCGGATCATGTAGCTCCAGGCGGTGTTGCCGCTGGGCATCTCGGGCCGGCTGGGCCAGCGCAGCGAGGCCATCACCGGTGCCGGCAGGCGATCGACACGCAGGCGCTGGTTGGCGCCGTCGGCCACCAGCGGTGCGGGCTGCGAGGTGGTGGCTGGCGTGTCGACGCTGAGCACCGAGCCCAGCACGCTGTTGGGCCGGTAGGTGGCCAGGCCCTTCAGGCCCGACAGCCAGGCCTGGTGGTACAGGCCCTGGAAATCGGCATAGGGATAGTCGGCCGGAACGTTGACGGTCTTGCTGATCGAGGTGTCGATGAAGGGCGCCACCGCGGCCACCATCGCCGCGTGCGCCTCGGCGCTCATCTCGAGCGCAGTGACGAAGGCCTCGGTCAGCGGGGCATCTTCGCCCTTGAGGTGGCGGTACAGGCGCCAGGCGCGGTCTTCGACCGAATACTCCTTGAAGCTGCCGTCGGGCTCGCGCTTCTTGCGGGTGTAGGTCCAGCTGAAGGCGGGCTCGATGCCATTGCTGGCGTTGTCGGCAAAGGCCAGGCTGATGGTGCCGGTGGGCGCAATGGACAGCAGGTGCGAGTTGCGCAGGCCCTGCGCACGGATGCGGTCTTTCAGGCCCTGCGGCAGGCGCGAGGCGAAGCTGCCGCGCGACAGGTACAGGTCGGCGTTGAAGAGCGGGAAGGCGCCGCGCTCGCGCGCCAGGTCGGACGAAGCCTCGTAGGCAGCATCGCGCATCACGGTGGAGATGCGCCGCGCCATGGCCCGCGCCTCTTCGGTGTCGTAGCGCAGCCCCAGCATCACCAGCGCATCGCCCAGGCCGGTGAAGCCCAGGCCCACGCGGCGCTTGGAGCGTGCTTCGTCGTGCTGCTGCGGCAGCGGCCAGACGGTGACGTCGAGCACGTTGTCGAGCATGCGCACCGCCACCTTGGCCACCTGGGCGAAGGCCGGCTCGTCGAAGGTGGCATCGGCCACGAACGGCCGCTGCACGAAGTGGGTGAGGTCGATGCTGCCCAGGCAGCAGCAGCCATAGGGCGGCAGCGGCTGCTCGGCGCAGGGGTTGGTGGCAGTGATCGTCTCGCAGTAGCCGAGGTTGTTGTCGTTGTTGATGCGGTCGAGGAACAGCACGCCCGGCTCGGCGTGGTCGTAGGTGCTGCGCATCACCTGATCCCACAGCTCGCGGGCGCGCAGCTTGCGGTACACCCACAGCCCGTCGCCGCGCTGGAAGGCGCCGTCGGCCTTCTGCTCGGGGCCGGGCTCGGCCTTGTGCACCAGCTCGATCTCGCCGTCGGATTCGACGGCGCGCATGAACTCGTCGGTCACGCCCACCGAGATGTTGAAGTTCTTCAGGTCGCCCGAATCCTTGGCGTGGATGAAGGCCTCGACATCGGGGTGGTCGCAGCGCAGCACGCCCATCTGCGCGCCGCGCCGGCTGCCGGCCGACTCGACCGTCTCGCAACTGCGGTCGAACACGCGCATGTAGCTCACCGGGCCGGAGGCATGGCTTTGCGTGGCGCCGACCCAGGCACCCTGCGGGCGGATGCGCGAGAAGTCGTAGCCCACGCCGCCGCCGCGGCGCATGGTCTCGGCGGCCTCGGTGAGCGCGGTGTAGATGCCGGGATGGCCATCTTCGGCCACCGAGATCGAATCGCCCACCGGCTGCACGAAGCAGTTGATCAGCGTGGCCGCCAGTCCGGTGCCGGCGGCCGAGTTGATGCGCCCGGCCGGCACGAAGCCGCGCTGCTGCGCCTGCAGGAAGCGACGCTCCCAGATGGCGCGCTGGTCTTCGGCCTCGACCGAGGCTAACGCGCGAGCGACGCGACGCCGCACGTCGTCGAGGGTGCGCTCGTCGCCCTTGGCGTACTTCTCGGCCAGCACCTCGGCGCTGATGGGTTGGTCGGGCAGCGGCGTGAGAACGGGGATGTCGGGCGGGGCGAGAGGTTCGGTAGACATGGCAGCGCGTGAAGACGGCAGACCGTTGGACAAGGTGCGAAACCAGACCCACCCCGAGGGACTCGGGAAGGCCCGAACGCAAAGCTGAGGGTTTATACAGTATCCTCGGCGGTTTGGGGTGATACCCGCGTTTGACACGAGACAGGGAATTCGCAATGGCCAAGGAAGAGGTCAAGACCCGCATCGATGCCGAGGGTCTTCGGTACCACAGCAAGACCCCCGGCTCGCCCTTCGCACCGGCCGGCGCGTTCGGGGGGTCCACGATGTCGTGCTTCCTGTGCGGCAAGCACCGGCCACGCTCCTCCCTGAAGACGCGCAAGCTGCTGGGCAAGGCCCAGACGGTGTGCGCCCCGTCCTGCAAGGAGGCTGCCGGCACGCCAGGCAACTGACCGGCGCCTGATCGGCACCTGACCGTCACCTCACCGGCCCTCGAGCCCTCGCGAGCCGATCCCGTGCTCGCCACCCAGCCCCGGGCGACGCGCCATGCCCAGGCGCCGTCCCCGTTCGATGCGCTCAACCCCGAGCAACTCGATGCCGTCACCCATGGCGATGCGCCCTTGCTGGTGATCGCCGGCGCCGGCACGGGCAAGACCACCACGCTGGCGGCCCGGGTGGCCAGGCTGGTGCTGGATGGCACCGATCCGCAGCGGTTACTTCTGCTCACCTTTTCGCGCCGTGCTGCGTCCGAGATGCAACACCGTGCCGGGCGGATGCTGCACCAGGCGCTCGGCCTGCCGGTCTCGCAGGCCCCGCCGGTGCTGCCGTGGTCCGGCACGTTCCACTCCATCGGTGCCCGGCTGCTGCGGGCCCATGCGCCACAGCTCGGCCTGAGCGAGCACTTCACGGTGCTGGATCGCGCCGATGCACAAGACCTGATGGGGCTGGTGCGCGAAGCACAAGGCCTGGCCGATCGGGCCCTGCGCTTTCCGCTGCCGGCCACCTGCCTGGGCATCTACTCCCGCTGCGTCAACAGCCGCGCACCGCTGGCCGCCCTGCTCGACACCCACTTTCCGTGGTGCAGCGACTGGCACGACGAACTCAAGCGCCTGTTCGGCGCCTACGCCGCCGAGAAGCTGCGCCAGCTGGCGCTCGACTACGACGACCTGCTGCTGAGCTGGGCGCAGATGCTCGGCGAACCTGCGTTGGCGGCCTTGCTTCGTGCGCGCTTCGACCGGGTGCTGGTCGATGAGTACCAGGACACCAACCGGCTGCAGGCCGAGATCCTGCAGGGCATGGTGCCCGACGGCCGCGGGCTCACCGCCGTGGGCGACGATGCGCAGTCGATCTATGGCTTCCGTGCGGCCGAGGTGGGCAACATCCTGGGCTTCGCACAGCAGTTCGGCGCCCGATCCAGGGTGCTGCCGCTGCAGCGCAATTACCGTTCGACGCAACCCATCCTGGATGCCGCCAATGCGGTCATCGCGCTCGCGGCGCAGCGCCACGTGAAGACGCTGTGGACCGACCGCGCCTCGGCCGAGCGGCCGCGGCTGGTGACCGTGGCCGACGAACTGGCCCAGGCCGGCTGGGTGGCCGATGACGTGCTCTGCCGGCGCGAGCAGGGGTTGGCCCTGAAGCAGCAGGCGGTACTGTTCCGCACCGGCCATCACGCCGCGGCGCTGGAGCTCGAGCTGACGCGCCGGCGCATTCCGTTCGTCAAGTTCGGTGGGCTGAAGTTCCTCGAGGCAGCGCATGTCAAGGATGTGCTGTCGGTGCTGCGGTGGGCCGTCAATCCGCGCGCGAGGCTGGCCGGCTGGCGCGCCGCACGGCTGGTGGCCGGCATCGGGCCCGCCGCGGCCCGCCGCCTGCTCGATGCGGTCGATGCCGGCACCGATGCCCCTCAGGGCCCCCCGGCCTGTCGGGCCCCTCATGCCCCTCAGGCCTGTCAAGCCCGTCAGGCCCGCCAGGCCTGGCGGCCACCTGCGGCCGCGGCCGCCGACTGGCGCGTGTTTGCCGCCCTGCTCGACCGGCTGGAGACATCGCCGGCGGCCGCATGGCCCGACGACCTGGCCGCGGTGCTCGACTGGTATGCGCCGGTGCTCACGCGCCTGTACGAGGCGGATGCGCCGGTGCGGCAGGCCGATCTCGACCAGTTGCTGCGGCTGGCCTCGGCCCATGGCACCCGCGACTGCTTCCTCACCGAGATGGCCCTCGATCCGCCTGAAGCCACCAGTGACGAGGCCGGACCGCCACTGCGCGACGAGGATTACCTGATCCTGTCGACCATCCACTCGTCCAAGGGGCAGGAGTGGTCGGCGGTGACGGTGCTCAACGTGGTCGACGGCTGCATGCCGGCCGACATGGCGGCCGGCAGCGCCGACGAGATCGAGGAAGAGAGGCGCCTGCTGTACGTGGCCATGACCCGTGCCAAGGCCCATCTGTCATTGATGGTGCCGCAGCGCTTTCATGTGACGCAGCAGCACCGGCTGGGCGATCGCCACCTGTACGCCGGGCGGTCGCGCTTCATCCCGCCCTCGGTGGCGGCATGGTTCGACCACGTCGGCCCCGAACCCCGGGCATCGGACAGCGCCGAGCCGGGCGACCCGACGCAGGCGCCTGCTGGCGCCGCGCCCGCCGGCCCGCCGGGCCCGGCACCAACGATCGACCTGGCCGAGCGTCTGCGCGCCCAGTGGGATTGATCAGCTGACCGGCGGCTCCAGCGGCCCACGCCCGGCAATGGCCTCGGCCTCGAGCTGGGCCACGTCGCGCACGTTCTTCTGCACCGCCACGGCGGCATACAGGCTCAGCAGGAAGGACATCGCATAGAAGCCCTTCTCGCTGCCGCTGAGCGTGGCGTTCCACAGCCCGACACCCAGCAGCGTGACCACCATGCCCACCGACACCCAGCACAGCCCGAAGTAGATGCCGGTCACCTTGATGCCCTCCATCCGGTCGCGCACCGACTTCTGCAGCGACACGGCCGAGAACAACCCGTACATCAGCAAGGTGAAGTAGTAGCCCTTCTCGTTGAGGTGCATCTGCGCGTTCCACAGGCCCACCAGGAAGGTGGTGGCCCCCACCAGCAGGGCAGCCCAGGAGGCGCCGACGAAGGCACCGGTCGGACGTTGTGCGGCCATGGCGTCCTCCTCGAGGCTTCAGAGAGTCTGGCCGTTGTAGACGATCGACTTGGCCTCGATGAGCTGCGTCTTCCCGTCCTTGTAGCTGGCCTCGGTCTTGACCGGCACGCCCTTGCCGACGATGTACCAGACCTTGGACGTGCCGTCGCCGCTGGTGATCGCATAACGGCAGGTGTTGTACGACTTGCCCAGCACGTTGATCGATTCGACGGCTTCGAAGGTGTGCACGTCGGAGATCGGCGCGGTGATTGCCGCGCCGGCCGGCGAGATCGGCGTGGTGGTGACGGTGGTGGCCTTGGTGACGCTGCCGCCCACGGCCAGGGTGAACTCGATGTTGGTCAGGGGCGGGTTGAACACCGACTTGGTCTTCACGTCGCTCATCACCTGGCCTGGAATGGTGACCCCGCCGATCGTGACGGCCGCCGTCGACGTCTGGTTGGTGATGTTGCTGCCCAGCGTCTTGATCAGACCACCGGTGCCCACCTGCTGGTACGAGTCGACCAGGTTGGTCATCGTCATCGAGATGCCCTGCACCGAGTTGCTGCCGGTGGTGGTGGACTTGGCGAGCACCGCGCTCTGGCCCTCGAAGGTGCCCGGGCCCATGATCTTCGACTCCACCGTCTGCTCGCCGGAAATCAGGCCGGTATAGGTGAAGACGATCTTGATGGTGGCGCCGGTGGGCAGGCTGCTCATCGCCGGGTCCACGCACTGGTTCATGCTGGCGGTGGTGGGCGGCGGATCCACGCACAGGCCGGGCGACACCGTGCAGGTGAAGTCGGTCATCTTGCCGTAGCCCTTGATGACGTTGTCGGTGAACGCGCCCAGCGCGTAGACGTTGCCGTCATCGGACACGCCCGCGTAGTTGTTGGTCTTGGGGTAGTAGCGCAGCGTGTAGTTCACGCCGCCCGCGGTCAGGCGCTGGCTGGCCGGGCCCTTGGGGAACAGATCGGGATACGTGGTCTCAGCCCAGTTGAGCAACTGCTCGATGGTGATCGAGCCGGTGGGCGCGCCCAGCGCACGCCGCCGGGCATCCGGCGCCATCACCGTCGCCGCGTTGCCCACCGCGGGGCTGGCCGAGGCGGCAAGCGCAAACGGATGTTGCCGCGCATCGACCGGTTCACCGCCTCCGCAGGCGGACAACAGTGCCGCGATGGACACACCGATCGCGCTGGCGGACAAATAGGTTCGAGACATGGGACTCCCCTTTGCTGGACAAGGACTTGACGTGACTGGACGGGACCACCCCCGTCCTGAGCGCTGACGGCAGCCATCGGTCTTCGATCGGGTCGACGCGGCCGCGACGGATGCACGATAGCAGAGCTCCGACGGGCCCTGGCCTCCGCACCAGCCCGAAAGTCGTTCCAGCACCGCGCCCGCGCTGTCAGGAGATCGCGACGGGCGCTTGTCCAGACTTCCCGCTGGACATGCACGGACGGCCCCCCCACGATCAGCGCGCCATGCACCTCGGTGGACTCGATGGAGTGCTCCGCTTGGCCACACGGGTCGCACCGACACCGATGGCCTCGGGTGCGAATCAAGCCGTCACGAGTCTGGAGTCCGGTCCGCTTGAAACCTCCCCTCATCCTTGTCGTCGACGATCAGCCACAGAACCTGACCTTGCTGTGCGAGCTGCTGCATGGCCACTTCAGCGTGCGCACCGCCACCAGCGGGCGCCTGGCCCTCGAGATCGCGGGCCAGGCGCCCCGGCCTGACCTGATCCTGGTGGATGTGATGATGCCCGGCATGGACGGCTTCCAGGTGCTTGAGCGGCTGAAGTCCTCCGCGGCGACGCAGGGCATCCCGGTGATCTTCACCTCGGCGCTGGTCAGCCTCGACGACGAGGCCCGCGCGCTGTCGCTGGGCGCGGCCGACGTGCTGACCAAGCCGTTGCGGGCACCGACGCTGCTGTCGAGGATCCGCACCCACATCGAGCTCAGCCGGGCGCGGGCCAGGCTGGAGGAGATCGACGCCACCGACGCCCACCCGCTCGACGATCGCCACCTGCGCAACATCACCCTGCTCTCACTGGCCCGCCTGGCTGAGGCGCGCGACCACGAGACCGGCAACCACCTGCACCGCACCCAGGCCTACGTGCGCCGGCTGGGCCAGGAGTTGCGCCACCTCGCCCACCTGGCGCCGGTGCTCGACGAGCGCAGCATCGACCTGATCGCACGCTCGGCACCGCTGCACGACATCGGCAAGGTCGGCATCCCCGACCACGTGCTGCACAAGCCCGGCCCGCTGACCGGGCATGAGCAGCAGGTGATGCGCACCCACACGCGCCTGGGCGCCGAGGCCATCGAGCGGGCCGAGGCCGACCTGACCCATCCGGCCCAGTTCCTGGTGTTTGCCAAGCAGATCATCGCGCATCATCACGAACGTTGGGACGGTTCGGGCTATCCCGATGGCCTGGCGGGTGAACAGATTCCGTTGCCGGCCCGCCTGATGGCGCTGGCCGACGTGTTCGATGCCTTGATCTCGGCGCGCGTGTACAAGCCGGCGATGCCGCCGGAGCAGGCGCGATCCATCATCGTCGCAGGGCGCGGCACGCAGTTCGATCCCGAGGTCGTCGATGCTTTCGAAGCCTGCTTCGGCGAGTTCTGCGACATCGCCCGCCGTCATGCCGACCAAGCCGGCGCCCCCCAGGCGACCAGGCTGGCAATGATGGCCTCGGCCGCGCGGCCGACCACGGCGACACCGGTCGCCTGAGAGGCCGTGCGCACCGTGGCGGGCCCGACGCGGGCGGTGCCGCTCGGCGGCTGAACATCCGCACGGAACGCGGGCTCGTCGCCGCGCAGCCGGCTCGAGCGCAGCCTGGCGAGCGAATCCGCTCGCCCTTGCAAGAAATTGATCGCAGCCACTTCGGAAATATCAGGCAGCCCTGCGGTCGAGATATTCGAAACCTCGATCAGAAACCTTTTCGGCCAAATATCGAGAGACTTGAGCGTTGAAGTTCACGACGTGTCGCGAGCTGCGAAAAACCGCACATCGCGCGGCAACCCGGCCCGCA
>Ga0268298_10000716_pt1 | contig 42082 bp, 30 predicted proteins | sample WWTPWeurt_MetaG_FD_194462 | JGI IMG/M metagenome (GOLD analysis project Ga0268298, IMG submission 194462) | Activated sludge microbial communities from WWTP in Nijmegen, Gelderland, Netherland - WWTP Weurt | ecosystem: Engineered > WWTP > Aerobic digester > Activated sludge | place...
AATACTTTTTCTTTGATACCTCCTACGGGAAGAACCTTGCCCCGCAGGGTAATCTCTCCCGTCATCGCCATGAAGGCCTTGATAGGCTTCTGCTTGATCACCGAAGCTATGGCACTCAGCATGGTAATGCCGGCGGAGGGTCCATCCTTTGGAATAGCGCCTTCCGGTACGTGCACATGGAGGTCGTGCGTCTCAAAAAACTCATTGTCTATACCCAGATCTGCTGCATGAGCCTTGATAAAGCTGAGGGCAGAAGTTGCAGATTCTTTCATCACGTCTCCCAGATTTCCGGTGAGGGTCAGTTTGCCCTTACCTTTGGAGATACTGGTCTCGATATAGAGTATGTCTCCACCTACTCTCGTCCAGGCCAGCCCGATAGCGACTCCGGGTACAAGGTTGTGTTGGTAAGTGTCGTTGTTGTACCGGATCACACCGAGCATATCTTTCAGCTTGTCGGCTTTGATCTGTACAGATTTTTGGCCTTCCATCACCACATCTCGCGCCGCCCTTCGCATGACTGAGGCGATCTGTCTGTTGAGCGACCTGACCCCGGACTCACGGGTATACTCTTCGATGATCTTTCGGATCACGGTCTCGTCTAGCTTGACTTGCTTGGCTTTGAGGCCATGCTCGCTGAGCTGCTGAGGAATCAGGTGCCTGTTGGCGATTTCTACCTTTTCCTCTGTAGAGTATCCCTGCAGTTCAATGATCTCCATCCTGTCCAGCAATGCCGGTTGTATTGTGCTCAGAGAGTTTGCAGTAGCGATAAACATTACCTTGGAAAGGTCATACTCCAGATCCAGATAGTTGTCGTGAAAGGTGGAGTTCTGTTCCGGATCGAGTACTTCCAGGAGCGCAGAGGAAGGGTCTCCTCGGAAATCCTTGCCGATCTTATCGACTTCATCCAGGATAAATACTGGATTGGATGTTTTGGCCTTCTTGATAGATTGCAATATCCTCCCCGGCATGGCACCGATATAGGTTCTGCGATGCCCTCTGATCTCGGATTCGTCGTGGAGGCCTCCCAGAGACATTCTGATGAACTTTCTACCCAGTGCAGTCGCAATGGATTTGCCCAGAGATGTCTTGCCGACACCCGGAGGGCCGACGAGGCAGAGGATAGGAGACTTCATGTCGCCTTTGAGCTTGAGTACTGCGAGGTGTTCGAGGATACGCTCTTTGACTTTTTCCAAGCCGTGGTGGTCCTTGTCCAGAATCTGTCTGGTCTTTTTCAGATCATATTTATCTTTGGTCAGTTCGCCCCAGGGCAGGTCCACCATGAGCTCCAGATAATTGAGCTGTACAGAGTATTCCGCTACCTGAGGGTTCATGCGTTGCATTTTTTGCAATTCGCGAGCGAAATGCTCTGCTACCGGTTTAGACCATTTTTTCTTTTCCGCTTTTTTGAGCAATTCTTCGACCTCTTGTTCCTGTGGGTCCTGACCCAGCTCTTCCTGAATAGTCTTGAGTTGCTGATTGAGAAAATAATCCCGCTGCTGCTTTTCCAGATCGCCCCTGACTTTTGACTCGATCTGATCTTTGACTTCCAGCAGATTGAGTTCTGCAGCGAGGTAGGTGATCAGTTTATCTGCTTTTTGATCCAGTTTATCCATTTCGAGCAGGGCTTGCTTCTCCTGAATAGGGATGCTCAGGTGCGAGCTGATAAAATTCAGCAGGAATCTGTCATTGTTGATATTGCGCAGGAGTAGCTGGGCTTCGTTGGGTATTTGAGGAGAGAGCTCGATGATATTCCTCGACTTTTCGTGGAGGGACTTGATCATCGCATCGTACTCTATTTTGTTGGAGGCGTTGACATAGTCTTTCAGATTGATTTTGCACTCCAGATAAGGATCTTCTTTGATGGCTTCAGCAAGGGTAAATCGCTTGCGGCCCTGCAAGATGACTGTCTGACTGCCATCCGGCATTTTCAGGAGTTTGACAATGCGGGCGATGGTTCCGGTCTTGTACAGGTCACCGAATCCCGGATCTTCTGTTTTGCTGTCTAACTGTGTGAGTACGGCTATAAATCTGTCTTTGTCATGAGCTTTGAGTATCGCTTTCATGGACTTGTCCCGGCCTACGGTGATCGGTATGATCACTCCGGGAAAGAGTACCGTATTTTTCAGTGGCATGACGGGAATGATCTCGCCGAAAACCTCATCTTTGGTCGGTTCTTCATCGTCTGCTACTGCGACAAAAGGGATCATCTCGGTATCACCCAATGGATTGCCTTGAAAGTATATTGGATCTATTTTCATATTTTGCTGATTTTGAGCTCGGGTCATTGCAGACCTCTGCCATTGTGTGGGAGAAACACAATCCTTGTGCCATTGAAAAAATCCTGACACTATGTCAAGTTAAATGACAAGCTGACCTGGGGTTTGGAAAAAATCTATTGTGGAGCGCCGTTCTGTACCCAGCACTTGAAGAGCTTGATGGTGTTTACATCCATCTTAGCAGCACCATCAGGCATAGGAGTACAGCCTGAACCATGCTCTATGGAACAGATGAGGTTGCCGTTCAATGCTTCATTTTTAGCCTTGGTGTATGTGCTCAGATCCAATCCGCCTGCAGGATTACTAGCAGCATGACATCCTGATTGATTGCAGGTCGTGTTCAGGATCAACTTAATATTGGAGTCATACGAAGCGACGATACCTGTACAGTCTATGTCAGAAGAACCGCTGTCTTTCGAGCAGCTGAAGTAAAATAGCACACTTAAACCAAAGATCAACACAGCAAAACTTTTTCTCATCATGGATTTCGATTTGATGGTAAAGTTATATAAAATTTCTCAATGATATGAATCAAATGTCTGCTCCTGCGGACGGCAGCTGAAATTATTTGGAAGAAACACTAACAGATTCTGCCTGAAAACAGATATCATTGTCATCCGTAGGGATTTCGGATTTTTACTGATCGCCTCAGGGACGAAAAGCATAGATCCGCCCCGCCAAAAGCGAATTACGATGAAGAGATTATTCCGAAAAAAAGATTTCCACAAAATCCATGACGATGATCCGCATGCACCTGCGGTCAAACTGAACAAGATCCTCAAAGTAAGGGATATCACTGCTTTGGGTATCGCAGCAATCATTGGAGCCGGTATTTTTAGTACGATAGGTACTGCCAGTGCCGACGGTGGACCGGGGGTGATTTTTTTGTTTTTATTTACTGCCATCACCTGCAGTTTTGCTGCGTTCTGCTACGCGGAATTTGCCAGTAGATACCCTGTGTCAGGCAGCGCTTATTCCTATGCTTATGCCAGCTTCGGAGAGCTCGCTGCATGGATTATCGGCTGGGCTTTGATCATGGAGTATGCCATAGGCAATATCACTGTAGCCATATCCTGGAGTGACTATTTGTCGGGACTGCTTGAGAGTATGGGCATTCGCTTACCTCTCTGGATGCAAATGGACTGGGTGACCGCCAGGACTATGTCTCAGGACGCTGAGTCGCTGATCCGAGCAGGCAAGACATTGGATAGTCTTCCAACCAATATGCAACAGGCATACCTGGCTGTTCAGGAAGCTCCACATCTGTTCTCAACCCCGGTCATCATGGATATTCCGGCATTATTTATCATCATCCTGATCACCTGGTTGGTGTACAGAGGCATGAAGGAATCCAGAAATGCCAGTAATCTTATGGTTATTGTAAAACTCGCCGTAGTGCTGTTTGTCATCGTGGTAGGTGCTTTTTATGTCAATACCGCAAACTGGTCCCCATTCACCCCCAATGGTATCGGAGGCATCCTCAAAGGAGTTTCGGCAGTTTTTTTTGCTTATATCGGCTTTGATGCGATATCCACTACAGCAGAAGAATGCGAAAATCCCCAGAGAGACCTGCCAAAGGGGATGATGTATGCTATATTGATCTGCACTGTACTCTATGTGCTCATCGCACTGGTGCTCACAGGGATGGTGCCTTACAATGAACTTGGGGTTGGTGATCCGCTTGCATTTGTGTTTAGTAAAGTAAATCTCGGTTGGATCAGCGGCATCATTGCCGTCAGTGCACTTTTTGCTATGGCCAGTGTGCTTTTGGTTTTTCAGTTAGGACAACCGCGCATTTGGATGGCAATGAGCAGAGATGGATTGTTGCCGAAGAAATTTGCAGAGGTCCATCCGAAATACAAGACTCCTGGTTTTGCTACTATTGTGACCGGATTCGTGGTCGCTGTTCCTGCACTTTTCCTCAATCTGACTACAGTGACTGACCTTTGTAGTATAGGTACCTTGTTTGCCTTTGTACTGGTGTGCGCAGGAGTTCTGATGCTGGAAGAAAACGAAAATGTCCAAAGGGGAAAATTCCGGATACCCTACTTCAACGGAAGAATCTACATGCCTCTACTCGCCGCTCTGGCAGTCCTGCTCTTATCTTGGTACGGCAAGGATTGGTTGAGCTCTTTTGTAGGCAATGATCCTGAAATCAAGTCAGCTTCTGAACTGATCACAGACCTGAATCAAGGCCAGTTGGAGACCTTCAAGAATGGCCTCTTGACTTCTGATTTAGAGGGCATGAGCAAGAGCGGAGATGACGTCGTTTCATACCTGGAAACGATGCCTCAAGACAAATACGAGCAGCTCCTGAGATCTCAAAACTGGTCCCTTGATACGATACAAAAATCAGGTTGGCAGTTGTTCAAACACAAGATTCCGATGTGGATCTTCATCTTTACATTTGCACTCATGACCTTGCTTTCAGTACTCTACAAGTACAGTATGATTCCCGTCCTCGGCGTATTGAGTTGCCTGTACATGATGGCACAGATTCCTTTGAAAAACTGGATTGGTTTCACAGTTTGGCTGATCATCGGCTTGATCATCTATTTCAGCTATAGCATCAGAAACAGCAAACTCAACAGGGTATCCGCCTGATCTGTCTCGAAGCACAAAGCTTGTCGTCAATCAAATTTGAATACGAGTGCCGGATTAATGGGCCTCCCGTTTTGCCACAGCTCGAAGTGAAGATGAGGACCGTTGGTAAGCGTACCCGTATTGCCTATGATGGCGATCACCTCGCCTGCTTTCACTTGAGCGCCTGTTTTCTTGAGCAGGGCGGAGTTGTGCTTGTAGATGGATACCAGATTGAAATCATGCTGGATGGAGATCATATGACCATTTTCCAGTGTCCAGTCAGATTGCAGTACGGTTCCTGCCAGTACCGCTTTGATAGGGGAGTTTGCAGGCGCGATAATATCGACTCCAAGGTGGTCTTTGTCAGGGCCATATCTGGCTCCTTGAGGGCCACTTAGCGGAGGAAAAAACTTAATATCGGCCAGATCGATCTGACGGATCGTTGCTTTCGCGCCGGAATAAGTACCACTTATGGTGTTGACCTTTTTCAAGGGTTGGCTTTCAAACTCATTGCGCAGTAAGGAGTCTTCTCTGATTCTTTTGACGGGTTGTGCAGATTCCTGAACCAACTTTACATCTTTGGTGATGTCCTTGGAGGTCTGTGGGTTGCCGGTAAGAACTCTTTGGATACCCTCAATATAGACTTCCTGTGCTTTCAACTGCTCTTCAACTTCTGTCAGCTTTTTTTGCAGTTTGGTGTATTCCGGTTGGTAGCTTACATCTCCATATCCCGGAATATATTTTCTCAGGGGGGTGAACACGATGAGTAGCCACAAGAGAATCCCTACGACGAGCAGTATCGAACTCCCCAGAATATAGATATTCAGGAGGGTCAGTTTATATGAAGCAGTTTCTTCAAAAGTCTCCTCATCTCTCAGGATGAGAAGGAAACTTTTTTCCAGGTGGGTCCGAAGTTTATTTTTTAGAGAAGACCATTTGGAAGACATGAGAAATATTTAGCTTTTTTAAAATAAATTTGCCCTGTTTTTAGTTGTACAGTATTGTATTTCAGTAAAAAATAAATCACAAGATTCCGGAATGCAGGACTCAGCAAAGTTCGCCCGACAGAGGAGTGTGATGACTATTTAGCTTCAAACGTATGAAATTTTTGAGAATTGTTGTAGTACTTTCCCTGATCTCCCTGCTTGCCTCAGCCTGTGTGACCAGAAAGAAAAAAGGCGAAGTTTCGGGAATCAAGAAGTTTTATCACAACACGACTTCTTACTATAATGGTTATTTCAATGCCAATGAATTGGTACACGAGACCGTCTTGGCGATGGAACAATCCTACAAGGACAATTATTCCAGAGTGCTTCCTGTATTTCCGTACAATGCGCTGCCCACAGTCGAGTCCCACAAGCCCAATCTTGACAAGGCGATTGAAAAACTATCGGTGGACCTGACTCTCCATAAAGTGGCTCGTTGGGCCGACGATTGCTACCTTTTGCTCAGCAAAGCTCAATACTATAAAAAGGACTACGAGACTGCAGAAAACTCATATCGGTTTCTGCTGGAAACATACAATCCTTACAAGAACAAGACCAGCCTGAAGAAGATAAAAGCAAAGACAGCCAAGCAGAAAAAAGAAGAAGCAGCTGACCGTAAAAAAGAACTCAAAGAGAAAGCCGAAGCCAAAGCCAAGGCAAGAGAAAAAGCCAAAAAGGAGGCTCTAAAGCAAAAGAAAAAAGCAGCCAAAGACAGGAAAAAAGGGATAAAGACCAGCAAACCAACAGTGCCTACGGAGAAGAACACAAAAACAGTCGTCGAAGACAAGATCGAAACACCCAAGCCCGTCAAAGCTAAATCCAACAAAGAAATTACAAATGAAGGCAACTGGTTGGTCAAGCACACACCGGCATACTGGGAGGCATTGATCTGGTCGGGTAAAAACCTGATAGAAAGGGGCAAGTATTATGAAGCCGAAAGATTGTTTCAGGATGCTGAAAAGGATCCTCTGACTCCAACAAAACTGAAGTCGGAACTCTATGCCTCAAAAGCTGATCTGTATATAAAATCCAAAAAAGACGAAATGGCGATTCAGGCATTACAGCAAGCGATTTCCGTCACCAAAAAGAAAAAGAAAAAAGCGAGGTATGCTTATATCGTGGGGCAACTGTACCAGAAGCAGAAAAACTTTGCGGCGTCACAGGAAGCCTTTAACCAATGTCTGCATTTCAAGCCTGATTATTACATGGAGTTCCATGCTCTGTTGAGCAAGTCAGTAAACGAATCAGACCTGGGAGGATCTCAGACAGATATCGCCTCTCAGCTCCAGAAGATGTTGAAAGAAAGTAAGAATGAAGAGTTCTTCAGCGAAATTTACCATTACCTGGCTTTGATCAGTTTGAAAAATAACCAGACAGCTGATGCCATCAACTACCTCAACCAATCGCTCCAGTCACCGCAGATTACCAATGACCTGAAGGCAGAAAACTATTATCTTTTGGCGAATCATTTTTTCGATCAGGAGAATTTTGTTCAGGCCAAATATTATTACGACAGTACACTGAGTTTTATTCCGAAGAATGACGAGCGCCGGAAGGATGTTTCTCTTCTGGTTGCCAACCTCAGTGAAATCGCAAAAAACACCGAGGTCATTGTTTTGCAAGATAGCCTTATCCGGATGTCTCAGCTTCCGGTAAAAGAAAAGCGTGCACTTGCGATACAAATGAAAAATGCCAATAAGCCAAAATTGGCAGAAATCCCCGGCCCATCCGGAAAAAAATTCCCGAGATTGGGAAATCGGGTAGAGGATATCGGAGCCTGGGCTGAAAGTGGATTGAACAATATCAACGAACAGAACGAAAAAAATAACTCAAGCAGCGGAAAGCTGAGCACATTTTTTGCCTACGATATCCGTGCAACAAATCGCGGTAGGAGTGAGTTTCAACAATCTTGGGGCAACCGACTTCTGGAAGACAACTGGCGCAGAAGCAACAAAACCAGCTTTAACATAGCCGAAGAAGTCAAGTCCGGAGTCGAAACTACTGAAAACCAGGACAGCTTGGAGGCAGATCTCGCACAGATACTCAATGCTCTGCCGGATACTCCTGAAGAGCTCAGAGAAGCCAACCAAAAGATTGAAGAAGCCATGTATCTGTTAGGCTTGAATTACAGGGACAAAATACACGCCTACCAGAAGTCTAAGGACGCCTTGACAGCATTGTTGAAGAGGTATCCTGAGTCAGTCCACAAAGCAGATGTGTTGTACATACTTTACCTGAATTGCATGGATCTGAATGATGCGGGTTGCGCTAATTCCTATGCTGACCAAATCAAGAGGGAGTTTCCGGATACGCGTTATGGTAAATCATTGATGGATCCGGAATATTCAAAATCACTTTCCATCCGCAAAGATTCCATCGCTGAAGACTATAAAATGGCATTTGAAAATTACAGCAAGTCAAATTACGCTTTGGCTTATGAGCAATTGCAGAGCCTTCAATCAAAAATGAAAGGACCACACCCCTTGCAAGCAAAAATAGCCTTGCTCACGGCTCTCTGCGTAGGCAGTACTCAGGGGAAGGACGTATACATCAATTCACTTCGCGATGTTGTGGCCAATTATCCATCAACTCCTGAAGAGACCAAAGCCAAAGAAATTCTTCGCTTCCTGAAAGGGGACAAAGACGCATTTGTCGAAGTGACAAATCTTACAGAAAATAGTGCAAAATTTACTGCAGAAGATAACGTGCTGCATTTCATCACGATTCAGTTGTACAATCCAAGCTCAAAAGATGAACAGAATATCAAACTTTCAATATCCGACTACAATGTGAAATACCACAAATCAGACAATTTAAAAATGAGTACGGTGCAATTGGATATTGACGACAACAATCCGGTATATCTGATCAGAAAGTTTGAAAGCAAAGATGCAGCGATGAACTATTATCGCAATGTGATCAAAAGAGAATTGGAATATATCAACGGCTTTACAAATTACGAGATCTATGTCATTAGTCAGAATAATTATCGGGAAGTATTGAAGTCCAAATCCTTTAAAGAATACAAACCTTTTTTCGACAAAAATTACTCTATCAAGAAGCCGGAATAATCCAGATGCAGTGGTGAGTTGTGTAGATTATCTTTCTGCAAATCCTGATTAGTATAAGAACTTTTGGATCATGCAGCAGACCTTTGGATTAATAGGCAAATCTTTATCACATTCTTTTTCACAAAAATATTTCAATGATTTTTTTGAAAAAGAAGGGCTGCACGATCACAAATATTTCAATTTTGCTATTGAAGATGAATCCGGATTGGAAGCTTTTCTGTCGGAACACAATCACCTGAAAGGTTTCAATGTTACCATACCGTACAAAACAGCAATTTTGCCATTTCTGGCTTCGCTGACAACGGAAGCTCAAGAAATCGGGGCCGTCAATGCTGTGAAAAATGTGGACGGCAAATGGAAAGGTCACAATACAGACGGACCGGCCTTTTTAGACAGCCTGAGCGATTTTCTACCTCAGGATTTTATGGATTCGGCACTCGTTCTGGGACAGGGGGGTGCTTCGAGAGCAGTACAATGGGCGCTGGCGCAGCGTGGTATCCCTTTTCTGGTGGTCAATCGCGCATCTCCTCACACTGCGCTACAATTGGATCCTTTCTTTCTGAACAGATTCAAACTGATCGTCAACACCACACCGCTGGGGATGTATCCACATACTCAGACCGCAGCATTGTTGCCGTATGAGCTTTTGGATAAAACATTCTATTTCTATGATCTGGTGTACAATCCCGAAAAAACATTATTTTTGAGCTTAGGATCTTTACATCAAGTCCACATCAAAAATGGCCTGGACATGTTATGGAGACAGGCTGCATTGTCGTGGAAATTTTGGACGAAGCTTTAAAATTATGACCGAACCAGGCGAGCCGAATATTGACTTTTTAAATACTGAAATAGCCTTTTCTCACAAGTCAGACAGAGAACTCAGACAAACGCATTATCTGTTCAGATTGATGAACAAACCGAGTTTGGTAAAAATGGGAAGTTTTTTTGGTAATCTATTAGCCAATCTGCCTTTTCATATCGGAGACCAGATCATTAAAGAAACAATTTTTAAGCAGTTTTGTGGTGGTACCAGCCTTCTGGAATGTCAAAAGGTGATCGACAAACTGTATTCAAAAAAAACGCTGACTATACTTGATTATGGTGTTGAAGCAAAGGAGACTGAAGAAGATTTCAAACACACCTTAGATGAAAATCTAAACGCAATAGAATTTGCATATTCAAGTTCAAATGTTCCTGTGATTTCAACAAAACTGACGGGATATATTCCATTTTCTGTGTTGGAAAAAATTCATGCCGGAGCTGAGTTAGACAACTATAGTAAAGTGTGTTTTGAGAGATTGGAAGAGCGCTTCGAATTATTATGCGAGAAAGCTTATGAGCTCGGTGTTTCCATATTTGTAGATGCAGAAGAAAGCTGGATACAAAATCCTATCGACCAGCTGGTTATGAGATGTATGGTAAAGTACAATAAAGAAAAACCAATTTTGTACAATACTTACCAGATGTATAGAAAGGGTAGGCTTGATGCAATGAAGGAAGATTTTGAATCTGCGAAAAAACAGAATTTTATTTTCGGTGCTAAAATTGTCAGAGGAGCCTATATGGAGAAAGAAAGACAGCGTGCCTCACAACTCCAGATAGAAGATCCAATCCAGGTAAATAAGGAAGCTACCGACAATCAGTATAACGATGCGATAAGATTTTGTGTGCAGTTTCCGGAACAGATTTCTCTGGTCAATTCTTCGCACAATTGGGAAAGCAATGCTCTGCAGGTAGAATTAATGAAGCAGAACAATATTCCTGTAGACCATCCTCATATGAATTTCTGCCAGCTGTACGGCATGAGCGACAATCTCACATTCAATTTAGCTGCACATGATTATATTGTGGCCAAATATGTTCCTTATGGCCCCATAAAAGATGTCATCCCTTATCTCATACGTCGTGCTCAGGAGAATAGCAGTGTGACCGGTGACATGAGCAGGGAATTAAAATTACTGGACAGCGAAATGAAAAGAAGAGGGCTCATCAAATAATGACTTGTAAATTTATTAAACGAAATAAAATGATATCGATGAAAAAAATTGTATTTCTATTTTTTCTTGCATTATTAGTCAATCAAACTTCCCAAGCGCAGAAAGTTTACGCATGGATGGACGCAGGTCTCAAGGGAGGTTATGGTTTGACCGGCTTATTGAACTCAAATCTTTTTGATGACAAAGACTACGAACATCACTTGAATGGAGGCTATTCTATAGGAGGTAAGGTAGGTTTGTTCTTTGGTTTGTACAATGGTATTACTATTGATGCATTATATTCAGGATTTAACCAAAAGTTTGATTACCTGAAATCAAATACCAGATACGATCACAAAATTTCCTGGAATAATATAGACCTCGCTTTGCTCTACAGAATGCAAAAAGATGGTGTTTATGTAGAGTTAGGTCCGCAGTACTCTTTGGTCCAGAAAGTTAAAAATAATGATCCCAACGATCCTAATACCGATGTGACAGACTATTACAACAAAAACTATCTATCCGGAGTATTTGGCATAGGAGGATATTTGTTCAACTATGAAACTTTCACTACTATGATTGGATTGCGCATGGGCTATGGATTTGGAGATATGATTAATGCTGATGGAAAAGCAGCTAAATATCCGACACCAAATCAGGTAGCACAATATTCATCTAAATCGACAAATGCGGCTTTCGTTCAAATCATGATGGAAGCGAATTTTGCCTTGGGTTTCTATGGAAAATCTTCTTGTAGCAAGAGAGCTACGATTTTCAGTTTCTAATCAGAAGATCAATTTATTTATATAGAAAAGGTCGTCATAGTTTGACGACCTTTTTTCTTGATGTGATTTTTTTGTCGCTTATATCCGTATGATACATTCAATTTGTTGCGCATCAGATCCTCATCTGTAATATTTGGATTATGTCCTAAAGTGTTTGCCCACAACAAATTTCTACTGCAAAAAACAGATTTAATCGATATTCTGAGATGTCACCACTTTCTGTGATGTGCGTTTGAATAGTAGGACATAACCAAATGCTGTGAGAATACATAATCCACACACACACCACCACAAAAAATTGAAGCCATAGTGATCTGCGATCATAGAACCTGTCAATGGTCCTACCACATTGGCACCTGCGAATGCGAGTACGTACAGTGAGGCATACTGCCCCAGATTGCTTGGGTGAGCGCGATTGAGCATATAACCCATCATAAATGGCATCGTCAGGATTTCTGCAGCTGTAATGATGATCGACGAAATCAATGCCATAGCAAATAAATTTGTAAACACAAAATTCAATATGATGAATGAAATTCCCATCAGAATGGTGCCTATAAAAATATAAGCTTGATAATTGTTTTTTTGAGAAAGCTTAAATACGATGACCATTTCAAATATAGCTATCAATAGTCCGTTGAGTGCCATCACCCAACCAATTTGATGTTCTCCTAATACATAAATTGTTTTTAAAAAAACCGGAAGTGTACTGAATAATTGAAAAAAACAAATTGCATACAAAAACTTCAATAGCACAAATATCAGGTAGTCAGAGTCTTTCCAAACTGAATTCACCAATCCTGTTTCATCAGATTTTTTTTGTCGCTTTCCTTCTTCTGTTCCCTTTGGTAAAAAAATCATGGCAAAACCGGCTGCGACCAGATTCGTTGTGCCATCTACCCAAAACAAATATTGATAATTGTGGGCTGCAATCCATCCTCCGATGCTGGCACCTACTGCCCATCCCAGATTGACGGAGAGACGGACCAATGATGAAGACCGTGTGCGATTGGTCTCGTCACTGTACGATCCTATTGCTGCCATATTTGCCGGTCGGAATGCTTCATTGATTGCAGATAATAGGAAGGAAAACAGGCAGATCAACTGGTAGTTTTTTAAATAACCTAGGAAGATGAAAAAGATGCCTCCGGCAAAAAGTGATCCGATCATCACTTTGCGGTGTCCGATATTGTCTGTTAATTTTCCACCTGCAAAAGAGCCCACGATTGCACCTAAGCCAAAGCACATCAAAACAACTCCTGCCTGAGATAGTGTCGCACCCAACTTTTGGGTCATGTACATGGACATAAAAGGCAATACCATGGTCCCACTGCGATTGATCAATTGCAGCGCAGAGAGCAACCACACGGTGGATTGCAACCCACCAAAAGAATCCTTGTATATACCAATTGTGCGTTGGAGCATAAAAAATGAGCAAATGGATTTATAGAATCCAACCTTAAAGTAAAACACAAGGAATAATGCCCGGACTATCCAAATTGTTACAATGAGTATGTATTTTTTTAGTCGGGATTAACTGAGCCTACCATGTAATTCGGAGTTGTACAAAGTAATTTAATTTCGCAGAAAATCCTGAATTCAATGCAGTTGATTCTGGCGAAAATTCAAAGAGGGCGGCATGGTTGGTCTCAAAATGAAATCAGATGCCATGTAATCAATGAGGATGCAGGGTGTTGTAATTTCATCCATTCTATATTTTCAAATTAATTGTCAGAATGATTAAGCGAATTTGCTATCAAAAAAAAATGCGTGAGTGAACCCACGCATTGAACCGACTTTCATTCGGTAATTTTATTGTTATCCAAATTTGGATGAGCCGCGCTTCAATTGTCTGGAGTGTCCGGAAAATTATCGCTCATTTGCAGACATTTCAATAGTTGGTACAGCCTCTTTGTCGGAACACAAAACCACCATGAGATTGCTGATGAGGTTTACTTTCTCTTTATCATTCCAACTGGCTAATTTTTTATTGTCCAATTGAGTCAAGGCACCATCTACCATTCCCAGTGCACCTTCAACAATTTTGTACCTGGCAGCGACGATAGCTTCAGCTTGCTGCCTTTTGAGCATAACGGCAGCTATTTCCGGAGCATAAGCGAGATAGCCTATACGAGCTTCCAAAACTTCAATACCTGCAATATTCAGGCGCTCTTGAAGTTCTTTTTCAAGCTGTTCATTGATCTCCTGGTGTCCCGACCTAAGCGTGATTTCGTCATTATCATCAATATGATCGTAAGGATAAATACCAGCAAGCTTTCTTACTGCAGCATCTGTTTGCACCCTGACGAAAGACATAAAGTCTGTTACTTCAAAAGCTGCTTTGAACGTATCACGTACTCTCCACACCAAAATGACACTGATTTGGATCGGGTTACCTCTTTTGTCATTGACCTTCAACCTTTCGCTATCAAAGTTATTGGCACGAAGTGTTAGTCTTTTCTTGAAGAAAAATGGATTTGTCCAAAAGAAGCCGTCTTCTTTGATAGATCCCACATACTTTCCAAATAAGGTCATGACGACCGCATTGTTTGGAGAGATTATAGTAAATCCAAGCGTGATAATACTCGCAGTTACACCTAAAATAACCCATAGAATAGGGTTTTGAAAAATAAAGCCTGCCGCCAACAAGGCGAAAACTAAGAATAGCACAAGCCAACCGTTGATTGCTTTGAAAATTTTTTCTTTCATGTGAATTGTTTAATATTTCAATACATTTGAAATATAAGAATACTAACGAATCAGATCAAAAATAGATTCCTCTTCGCTTTCAATTCATGCAAGAAAGCAGCTAATTGTTCGACCAAAATTCAGAAAAAACCGACTAGAATTAGTTTGGTTTGGAAGTCCCACGGATGTCGATCACGTCGGTTTTCGGGATCTGGATTTTACGTATGCGAAGAGCATCGGATTCTGCAAGGATATAAGGATACTGAGCCCAGTAGCCACAGCTCAATATTTTGTTGCAATATTCCAAAGCTTTGTCGTTTTTCTTTTCGATCATGGCTTTCACCACCAGAGCATAAGCCTTGATGAGCCACGGTCTGGCTTCTTCGGAGGAATGTGGCATTTGATCTAAATCCACAAGGTCATCTTCTGCAATATCTCCTTTCCAATATAACAAAGCATCCAGATAAGGCTTGAAGGGTGGTAGGGTCTGCTTTGATTTGTCCACAGTAGCCATCACTTCCTTAGCTCCTGTTTCGTTCCCTGAGCGCGCATAATTTTGATACTGGTAATAATAGGATACTGTCCATAAATCCGGATTGGTGGAAAAATCGCCACACACTTCATACATCTTATCAGCGCTGTTGAGTTCTCCGGCTGCTTGGTAGCTCATCCCCATGCCCTGATAGTTCAGATAATGCAAGGATGGATTGAGTATAGAATCAATACCTGTCAACCTGACGAGTCCTTTATATCCCTGTTGAGTTTCCATTAATTTAGCGGCTTTCCAGAAGTCTGAGTTGGCTTCTGCAAACTGGCGTCCCTTTATTTTTGCCTCACCTCTCCAATAGAATACGTCTGCAGTGTTTTCAAATTTTGCCGCAGCTTTGTCCAAAATTGAAATTGCATTTTCAACATGTCCGTCCGCTAAATAGGATTTTGCGTATTCCAGATATCTTGTGACATCATTTAGACCTTGTAAATATCTGGTCCTTGTGTTCGATATTGCAGCATCATTTTTGGCTTTAATTTCTGCGGGTTCATTCCACTCCATAAGCTTTTTGCCATCCAGAGTCATCGAATAGGCTTCACCTGATCTTGCAGGGTCGGTCGCTTCCGGTGGCATTTGTTGAGCTCCTTTTGGATCATTCTTACATGCACTGATCATCAAAATAATCGCTAGGAGGGACAATATCACTTTATTCATAATATCTATTTTTGAACACACAAAATTGGGTTTATTTTAATTCATCATCAGTTTTGGACAGAGATATTAACAAATACTTAATGTGTATGCAATCTAACTTTGATCCCCGGGACGCTTTTACACAAAAAGTTCTGATACCAGATGATCAGCAATATATTTTCCTTTGCGGGTAAACCTAAATACCTCTCCCTCACGAAGTAAATAGCCGTCATCAACCAATTGATTGAGATTATTGAGGAGAGAGCCATAATGAGGACTTCCATTCAGTGGCTCAGTGTTCAATCCATCTTTCGTTCTCAATCGCAACATAATGTGTTCATTCCACCTGGTGTCATCTGTCATTTCTTCAGCTTGCCTGGTATCCAAACCGGATTCGACAGCATTCATGTACAATGCGTTATTTTTGAGAGATTCGTATCGTATTCCATCTACAAAAGAATGTGCAGATGGGCCAAATCCAAAATACATACTCCCATTCCAATAATTCGAATTATGTAATGATCGAAATCCTTTTTTTGCGTAATTGGAAATTTCGTAATCCTCAAAATGGTTTTCAAAACAGAAATCAAGAATTTCATCAAATTGATTGATTTGAAAATTCTCATCCGGTGGTAAAGATTGTCCCTTCTTAATATCATAAGCCAGTTTCGTATTCTCCTCAATAGTCAATGCATAAGCCGAAAAATGTGGAACTGATAAATCATTCATGATGGACAAATTGTAAGCTAAAGAAGAAGGCTGAGCGTGGATCAATCCATAAATCAAATCAATGCTCAAATTATCAATTCCCTGGTCTTGAGCTTGTAATATAGCTGTCCGAGCTTGATTTGAATCATGTATTCTGTTCATCCAAACTAACTCTTCCTGCACAAAAGACTGTACACCGATGCTGAGTCGATTGACTCCTAGCTGTCTCCAGAGTTTAAGTTTATTGCCATAGATGTCGTCCGGATTTGCTTCAAATGTAAACTCCTGTACATCGGACCAGTTTACATATTGTGAAATCTTGTCCAGTAATGAATTCAGTTCAAATTCGTCAAGAAGCGAGGGAGTGCCTCCACCAAAATAAATAGTCCGGAATGCAATTTGATCGCGGTTGGATAAGCAATTTTGAATTTCTTTCGTTATACAATCTATCATTCTTTTGCGGTAAGACAGATTTGTAGAAAAATGAAAATTGCAATAATTACATTTACGACGACAAAATGGTATATGCAGATAAAGCCCCGCTTCAATCATGATGTGCAAATGTAAGTATTTACTTGCGTTTCTTCTGACGTGTATTCATCTCAATCTGTTTGCACAGCCATTGGTTTTGGAACAGCATGTCCGAGATCAAAATAAAGTAAGTTTGTCCAAAATTTATTTGGTATATTCAGATAGCGTTCAATTGGTTCAATCATTGCAATCTAAATATCTACAATTGTTGAAGGAAGGTTACTTGTCAACAGGGATGGATCTCAGTTGGAAGACAAAGGATACAGCTGTAGTACTTTATTCTCTGGGTAGCAAGGTGCAGAATATAAAATTTGTAGTGCATGCAACGGATAGTTCAACACAATTTCCAGAATTAAACTCAAATCATCATCCGATTGATGTACAAAAAGTAGAGTATGAAATTTTATCATATATCAAGCGGAATTCAGAAGTAGGTTACCCGTTCAGTGTAATCAGGACAAATACTCTGATGTTGTCAAATGATTCTCTGCAGATGGAGATATTTATAGACAAAGGCAAAAAAGTAAATTTCAGTAGATTGTACCAGAAACCAAAAGAATTATTGCGAGAGAAATATTTAAACTACGAATTGGACTTTCATTATCAATCCATTTTTGATCAATCTAAATTGTCACAAATGGAGAAGAAAATTCGCCGATTACCATATCTGGATTTAGATCATTCTCCCCGTTTATTATTTTTTGGAAGTCAGGCACAGGTCTGGTTATATTTGAAGAAAAAACCTTCAAATAAATTGAATGTCCTCCTTGGATTAGTCAGGATAAATTCTCAATCGACTCAGAAATATAAATTGGCAGGAGAGGCAGAAGTTGATTTATGGAATTCATTGAAACTTGGTGAAGAAATTTATCTCAAATATGAGAATCTCGATCCTGCAACCAGTCAGTTTTATAGCTTTTTTGATTTTCCTTATATTCAAATACTACCAATTGGAATTGCGTATTATTTCAAAATGATAAAAAATCAGGAAAATTTCTTGTCCCTTGAACATGATGGCCGTGTTCAACATAAATTCACAGGGGATTTATTGCTCGGGATGAATTATAAATTTTTACAATCATTCATCATCCAGGCAGATAGTAGCTCAATCATTCAATCTGGGAGACTGCCGGATCAACTGGACTTTGTACAGAGATTAGGAGGATTTTTTGCTAAACAGAATTTATTAGACGACATCAGATATCCAGGAGAAGGATGGAAATGGAATTTTGGATTGCAATTGGGAAGAAAAAATTATAAGCTACCACTCGCCCTGAATAAATATCTGGAAGAAAATGTACAGTTAATGCATGAATTGGATAGCCTGCAGCAAAACAAATGGAACATTGTAGCTGATATTTCGGGTGAATATTTTCATCCCTTGTATAAAATTTTCGTTTCCAGATCAGCGATCAAAGTCAAATACCATTATTCAGCTCAAAACCTGAGATCTAATGAGCTATACCGCGAGGGCGGCTTCAATTCCATCAGAGGTTTTAATCAGGGAGAATTGTGGCTGCAAAATTATGCATGGTTGTCCCAGGAAATCCGATTCAAACTGGACAGAAAAAGTTTTTTGCAATGGTTTGTTGATTATATGTTCGCACAAACTCCATTACAAGAATCTTTGATCTCAAGGAATTACTTTGGTACAGGCATTGGTATGCAATTCGGGACAAAGGTTGGCGATTTTACATTTCAATTTGCCTGGGGAAAGTCAGGATCTCAGCCTTTGCAGTGGGATGCGATAAAAGTACATTTCGGATATTCAAATTTTTTTTAGAGCCAGGGTCCATTTACAAAGCGGATGGTTATTCCATTGATAATTATAGTAGGCTTGAGATTGAGGTGAAAAACCTTGTATAAATTGTCTTACTCCGGGTAATTCTGAACCTTCAAAATCAAAAATCAAATTGCTCTTTGAATTCCGTTTGATCACCTGATTGATCAGTTGGGCCATGGCATGCGACCTCATTCCTTCCGAGCTGCTCACAGGTATCAGATAAACAATTCGATGATTGTCACGAATAAAAAAGCAGGCAGCCAAACATGATCCAGCAGATATATTGGAAATAAAGCCGCTATCATGCCGTAGATGAAAATGAATCAGTTTTTCGAAAAATTGCCGATCCAATATTTTTTTTTGGATATTTTGGTTTCTGTTCGAAAAATAAAAATCTATAAACGCAGCAACATCCATATTTTCTGAGTATTCAAGATGATCACTTTTTGCAATTGCTCTCCGGTGATGCGTGTTGAATCTGGAGTAGATTTGTTCGTAATCAGATTGAATCGGAATTATAAAATTTGTTTTTTGAGCTAAATGTACTTGAGTAGGAGTAGAAATTTCCGCATCTAGTGATATGGATCCACATGAAAAATGATTCATAAGAAAAGCAAGAAGCTTATCCTTTTCTTCTGGTGTGCATTGTTCGCTAATGAAATATTTTTGAATAAATAATTCCTGAATCAATTTATTCAGAAACAGTAATTTTTTACTATGAAGAGGTAGAATGATTTTGCTGTGAGCTGCCTGTATGAAAATGGAGTTTGTCTTATATAACATATGCATATTTGCATTATGTTCAAAAAAATCGGAATCGTATGAGATGTCTTCCTTGTGAATAATTTTCCACATTGGGCAAATTATTTGTTTTTAACGGAAATAGATAGGCCATCACGAATTGGTAGGATGATGCTTGTCCAGTCTCTGTCCGCCACTCTGCTTTGATTATACGAATCCAGGGCCTGAGCTGAAGCATTTTTATTTTCTTTGAGAACTTCAGCATAAAGTAGTACATTGTCAGCGATAACCACTCCACCGGCTCTGACTTTGTTTTTGACCATTGAAAAATATAATGGATAGTCTTGCTTGACTGCATCAACAAAAACCAGATCCCATACATTTTCCATCTGTGGCAAAATTTCCTCAGCAGGATCTTTGTATCTGATGATATTTGAAAAATATGGAGACTTTGATGCGACATTCATGATCAACTCATCATAATCCCTGCATGGATCGATGGTATGTACATTACCGTTGACTTCCAGCCCTTCTGCAAGACACAGCGCACTGTAGCAAGTAAATGTACCGATTTCCAAAATATTTGTCGGCTTGATCAACCGGCTGATGACGGACAACAATCTGCCTTGATAATGACCTGATATCATCTGTGGTGAAAGTGTGGTGAGATGAGTTTGCCTTTCCAACTCATGCAATACCTCGTCTTGTGGCGATGTATTTTTATCGCAATAGTCGAGTATCTCAGAAATTTGATTTATGAAATTCAATTTTATAATTTTATCTGATCAAATTAATTTCCCCGCTCAGAATCCATTCCTGCAGAGGATGTTTTGCTTTAATGACATAAACAAATACTGCCGGATTGAGCAGAGCACCTTTATAAGTTCCATTCCAACCATCTTCAGGCACATTGATTTTCGCTTCACTTGTTCTGAATACTAAACCTCCCCATCGATCGTAAACTTCAAATAATTCAATCTGGATTTGTTCATTCCCCTGAGGGTAGAAATAATCATTGATTTGATCGCCATTTGGAGAAAAAATATTTGGTATACTGATAAACGCTTCCTGATTGATTTTTATGTTGATCTGCGTTTGGTAAGTACAGCCATTTGTATCGGTGACCGTCAGATAAATCGTTTCATCTTTTGTTCCAGTAACTACAGGTGACCAGCAATTTTCACAGGAGAGTTGATCAGAAGGGGACCACAGGATATTTACAAATGCTGTGGAATCCGAAGAAGACTGAATTTGAATTGTTTTCTTTTCATCTAAAGATAAGATAATTTCATTTCCCAGCGCTACTTTGTGTCCCAGTATATCTTTGATTTCTATTTGCCTGGAGAAACTACAACCATTGGCATCTTGAATGACCAATTCATAAATTCCCGCAGGTAGGTTTTCAAATAACGCAGAGTTGGAAAATGATTTTCCGCCATCGATTGAATACAGTAAAGGCTCAGTTCCACCTATAATGTCTTTGAATTGAATTGACCCAGTAGATTTATTGCAGTAATTATCCTCCTGGGTGAGTCCGATATTCTTAATATTGTTTGTATCTTTTTTGATGTCAACGGTGATAAGTGTAGAGCAACCATTTTGTGGGTCTGTTGCAATGCACAAATATGTACCAGTATCGACCGTAGAAAACCGATCGCTATTCGAAAGGAAAGATTGAGGTCCACTCCATGCATATTGCGTATTCGACTTATCCGAACTCATTAGGACGAATGCACTATCTCGTTGACAAGAAATATCTTGCTTTGCAACTTTCAAAACTGGTCCGGAAGTATCTGCTGACAAAACCACCTGCTCTACCAATCTGCACCCTGCAGCATTTGTAATACTGACTGAATAGATTCCGGGAATGGAAATGATCGGATTTGATATATTGGATTGAAATCCTCCAGGGCCCATCCAACTGAACTGCAAGTTTTTTTCAGTGCTGATTGGATTAATTTGTTGCTCTTTAATTAGGCAATTGATACTCGTATCCGGAATTTGAACTTGAGGTAGCTTCCTAATGTCATTGATAAAGATGGAATCCGACACAGAACAACCCCATTGATTGGTGATAATATATTTATACCAGCCACCACCGTTTGCTCGTGTGGTGCTGTCTTTGATAATAATATTTCCTGGTGTCGTCCAGTAATAATCCGTCAGCAATTCTCCTGCAAGTCCGGTGATTTGAATTCCATTATTTATACAATTAATGACTGTATCTGATTTGATGATAAACAACTCGCTCGCTTTTTTTCTAAGAAAAACTTCTATCTGTTTTTCAGATACACAACCATTTGCGTCAATCACTTTTAGAGTATAAATGCCCGGAGAATCAACTACCGGATTTCTTAGTCTGGAAAAAAATCCAGGTCCACTCCATTCAAAACTTACGCCATTTGTGGCGGATCCTCCCTGAAGAATGACTTGGGTTCTATTGCAAGTCAAACTGTCGTCAAAGGCAAATATGTCCGGCAATTTATCTTTTTGGAATACAAAAATGGAATCCGTTTTTTCACAACCGTTCAAGCCAACAACTTTAATAAAATACCATCCGGAATCCGTTACCGGAGTTTTGGCTTGTAATGAGGAAAATCCTCCAGGACCGCTCCATTCTATACTTTCGTACAGTTGCGCTCCACGCAATTCGATATAAGCTGTTTTGCCGCATGAAATCGTATCCGCTGATGTGAAAATAGGGGCTATATTTCTGTCCTCAAAAACTGTAAATTGGTAATTATTTTCACAACCGTTTTTTCCTGTAATTTTCAATTGATAAATGCCACCCTTGTTAATTCCTGGATCGGCATTTGAGCTGCTAAAACCGCCTGGTCCATTCCATTCAAATACAAATTGAGTACTATCTCCAACGAAATTCACCGGAGCAATTAACCTCTTGCAATCGATACTATCAAGGCTCAATAGGATGTCCGGTTTGATGGTATCTGCATTTACCCGGATACTATCAGTTTGAGAGCATCCATTCAATGCCGTAACTACAACTTTATAGATACCGGCTTGCATTACAAATTCAACACTATGGTTTGCAGAAAACTGAGAAGGACCTGTCCAAACGATAGAACTTGTATCATTTTTTTGTTCGGTAATACTGATGCGTGAATTAGATCTCCTGCAAGTAATCGTGTCAGCTGTCAGACTGATGAGGGGATGAGCGGTGTCCACTGAAATATTCACCGATTTATTGATTAAACATCCATTTTTTCCTTCTACGAATAAAATATATTCACCCGGATCCAGTACCGGAAAACTATCCAAATCTCCTATGATTCCATTTGGGCCCATCCATTCTTTCTTGGTACCTGCAGTGTTGCTCCCACCTGAAATGAGTACCTGCTTCCGAATACAATTGAGCGTATCATCTTTACTGACAAAAATGTCAGGGACATCAGCGGACTTCACAATGAAAATAGAATCTTCACCAACACATCCATCATTACTTAAAAAATGAATAAAATACCAGCCTGAATCTGAAACTGTGGGCTCCATATCATAGGACAGAAATTGGTTTGGTCCTGTCCATCTTGCCTGACCTGTGAGTGGTACGATTGCAAATATTTTAACACTCAAGTTCAAGCAATCAATGGTATCTGCCACCAGGTCAATCAGGATATTGGACTTAAAGTCGAGTACATAAAAAGAATCTTTTGTTATGCAGCCCGAACTGTCTCTTGCAAAAACATAATAAAAACCCGTGTCCCTCACAACTACGAATGAAGTATCTGAAATTTTTGAGCCTTTGTGATACCAACTGAAATCAGGTTTGCTGAGTTGATGCGTCACTTTTAGTAAGGCACTGTCCTTCGAACAGCTGATCGTGTCTCCTTTGATGGCTAGAGCTCCTGAAGACCTAAAATCTTTTACTGTCACCTTGCCTTTGGTTTCGCATCCATATTGATCCGTGACCAATACTTCGTAATCGCCTTCTTGAGTTACATCATTCACAGGATCACTACTGAAATAATTATCGGGTCCTGTCCAAATGATATCCACAGGATTTGTGGCTGAGCGCACTTCGATCCTTGCAGTGGGTTTAGCACAAGAGAGGTCAGTGTTGGTAAGTATGATATCGGGTGGAAGGACATTGCCATCTACAGTGATGCTTTCCTCTTTTTCACAACCGTTGGGTCCTTTTATTTTCAAAGTGTATGTTCCCGGAGCATCGATGACCGGATTCAAAGTGTTCGCTCCGGAGAGGATCACGCCATCTTGAGTAGTCCACTCATAGCTTATTCCAGGCCCCGAAGAAGAGCCTTGACCATTAAGTCTCAAAGGCCTATTTCTGCAGTTGATCTCTCCAGGATCCTGTAGGCTAATGTTGAGCTTGAATACCTCCACTCTGACTTGATCTTTTTCAACACAACAAGCTTTCATAGTGATATCATCTATAGCGCAAATGTTTCCTAGTCCGCCACTGGTTGTATTTGTCAGGCAAATAGTGGCCGAGGTGGCAGCTCCGGAATTCCACATCCCGGTAAATTCATCCCAACTGCATATACCTCCTGAAGTAGCCTTTGACCCGACTACAGTGTTGTTGATTTTTAGTTGTATAGTTGGTGTAAAGAAAAAATTGAGCACACTCATCAACCAAAAACTGAGTTTGTAATCAGTGTTTGGACTTACCGGTATGGTTTGGCACCAAAAGGTGGTGCCTGAACTTCCATGGATGACCAAAGAATAAGTCCCCCGGGTGTCACAACCAAACTGTGCAGATATCGCGGGATAGTCTATGATCGTGTAATTGTTGGCGTAATTGGTTGCGATCTGAACAGCGTCGGGCACATAGACGTAATTGGTTAATCCAGGAGCTATAGATCCATTTTCAAAATCCCCATTATTGATCAGATTGTCTGAAGTTGCCATTGCGGTCAGCGTATAAGTTGTGGTCATAGACGGAGAAGCAGTGGGCTTTAAAGCAGTAGGATCATCCAAACCATCAGCTGGAGTCCACTCAAAACTAAAATTGGAGCCACTCACGTCTCCATCGAGCATCTTCCCTGAGCCTTCACACACGGTGATATCAGGTCCTGCGTTGACTACCAGATTGCAGGGATTAAGCATCGAGGCATTTGCCACAATAGTAGGCTTACTCGAAAGCGTTTGGCCAAACAAAAAACTGCCGGAACAAATAATATAAATATATATTAGATAATATTTGTTATGTAAAATATTGTATTTCAATTAGTTGGTTTTATTATTTTTACATTCTGCATAAAAATAATGACTAGCAGGTAGTTTGAGGTAGAATGGGTCTAAAAATATTATTTACCACCTACAACCAAATAGGAATTTACAGCCCAAGAGAACATTCAAAAAAATAAAACTCAGCTTACTTACAGATGCAGATTGGCCTTTCTTTGGAGCAATTCTTCTTCACTTTCCCGATGAGCGGGGTCTGGTACACAACAATCTACCGGGCAAACAGCAGCGCATTGCGGCTCGTCATGAAATCCAACACACTCCGTACACTTTGAGGGGACGATAAAGTAATATTCGTTGCTGATTGGCTTTTGTTTGGAATCGGCATCAACCACTCTTCCATCCACAAGAGTATATGGTCCCCGAACCGTGTTACCATCTGATAGGGCCCAATCTATTCCACCTTCATAAATTGCATGATTTGGGCATTCTGGCTCACACGCTCCACAATTGATACATTCTTCTGTGATTATAATAGCCATAATGCAAGCCAAACATCAAAATCTATCAATATGTTCTTCAAATCGAAGAAATTGCACCAACCGCTCTGATCTAAGTGCGTTCCTTGGGAATCGTCGAACCATGCGGATCACGCGATGGATATCCGAGTTTTTTATCTACTTCTTGCAGAATTTCGTCAGGTAGATAATGCTCATATACCTCTGCTTCAGAATGAATTTGATCTTCGTCAAGCCCTAATTCATCAACCAAAAATGTTTCCCACAATCTATGTGCTCTGATCAATTGATTAGCTCTTATTTTGCCTTCTTCCGTAAGTTTGATTTCATTATTTTCCCAGATCACTAATTTCCTTTTTTGTAAAACATTGAGCCACTTATCCAGCTTTTTTTTTGAATGCCCTGTCAAAGATTGAATGGTCTCCGGAGAGACATGATCAAATTCAAGTTTATATAAATTTTTGACAATATCTTCAATGATGACCCTGTTTTCTACCTGCCTTCTGATCCACCAACGAGAGAATAGTCCTTTTCCCGGTGCAGCCACTACGATCATGAGATAGAATAAAGTCGTCACTACAGCCATAGAAGGTCCGGGAGGAAAGTTGAACTGAATCGCAATGATGAGTCCACTGATGGATGATAAAATACCAATAATAGCAGACAATAGAATCACCCTGGGCAATTGGGTGGCTAGAAGCAGGGCAGCAGAAGCAGGCGTAACGAGCATAGCTACCACGAGAATCACACCAACACTCCTCAATGAGGCCACGACAGTGATAGCCAGCAGGAGCATCAATAGGTAGTGTATTTTCTTGGGATGAACTCCCATAGTCCTGGCAATGGTGGATTGAAAACTCACTACAAATAATGTTCTGTAATAGATGGCAATCACCATCAGGACCGCAATGGCCATTATCAAACTCGCAACAAGATCCTGAGGTGAAACAGCCAATATATTTCCGAATAAAAAATCTTTGAGATCCAAATGAACTCCTTGCCTGTGACTCAAGGCAGAAATGCCTATCACACCTAGTGAAAACATCATCGTGAATACAATACCGATGGCTGCGTCATTTTTAACCTTAACCTTATCCTGTAACCATGTGATCAACAGTGCACACAAAAGACCTGAAATAACAGATCCTGCAAAGAATGCAGATGTCGAGTATCCAAAAAATACAAAAGCAACAACGATGCCCGGCAAAACTGCATGAGACAAGGCATCTCCAATCAAAGACATATTTCGAAGCACTATGAAACAACCCAAAACACCACAAACACCTCCTACAAGAATAGCTGCGACAAAAGCTCGCAATCCCGCATCCAGAATAAAAAAGTCGTAAATATTCATATCGGATTAAGGCTTATTTTTTTTGCTGATCAAAAGAATTTTATTTGAGTAAAGAATCAAATTAATTTTGATATAACATACTTGCTCAAATCATAATTTTGAGATCTAACATTTACGCATCGTTAAATGTTGTAAAGTAAATCCTATAAGAAGTCAAGCTAATTTAAATTCACGACCGAAATTTATTCAAGCTTAATTTCTGCGAACTGTGAGACGGGAAATCTGGATTAATGCGGCGTTTGGGTACTGTCTGTCAATGGCTTTGCATTGGGTTTAAGGAAATTTTTGAAAAAATCAATTCCCTCAGGGGAGATCTTTGAAGATCCAATTCGTTGACCATTTTTAATCCATATATACGAATTACAGTTTCCAGAAAAGTAAACTTCGGCGTCATATGAATTTTCACCATTCTGAAGGAAAACGACTCTTCCATCTGCGGGACAAGTTCCATCGAATTCGCCTTTTTCGTCTTGTGCAAAGGAAAGTACGTATTGCACCGCCTGAGGATTGTCGAAACTCATGCTGACATTGACATTCTTCTTCAATGAAATCAAGTCAATACTGGTTACTGTCTTGGTCAATTCAGTGATAATATCTTGAGAAATCATCTCAGGCGCTGAGTTTGCAGCAGATTTGTTACTTGATTTTAAACCTTCTTTACAAGAAAATGCGATCATCATCAACAAAAACAAATAAGTAATCCGTGACATAGGTTTTGTAATTAATTAAATTGATAATTCAGCGTCAAAGATAAATAATAACTGATCATTTTTCTTTCAACGTTATTGATGCTGTATCGGTATACAGGTGTCAAAGATCTCGTATATCTCAAACCCATCCCGAAATTTTTGTGGTAAAAATATTCCACCCCTGCCAGCCAACTGATGTCGTTGGTTTTAAAATCCTCATCTATATTGTTGAATGCATCAGCAGAAAACAATCTGCCTAATGATAGTCCTCCGTCAAACTTCATACGATAATAGCTGTTTTCTTCATCTTTTGATTTCCAGTCTTTAAGGCTAAGGATCAATGGTACTTCCAAATACCTTAATGCGATATTGACGGGATATTGATTGGGCGTAGACTTAGAACCTCGTTGGCTGTACATAAACTCTATCTTAAAGTCCAGGTAGGATTTAATTCTGGCGGTTCCATATACACCCCCGCAAATTCCCAAACGATTGAAACCCGCTACATCATCGCCGTCAATTTGAGAAAAATTCCCTCCTGCTTTGATGCCTCCGCCAAATCTTTGCGAAAACAACTCTTCACTGAAAAGTAGAAAAACCAATGAAAGCAGGGCGTATTTGCCGGTTTGATTCATATTATTTGTATTAGTAGAGACAAAAGTAAGGCGTCAGGTCAACTTCCCCCAGAATCTTTATTGCAGGATTCAAACATTAAAGAATCTAACATATTTAATTTTTTTTAATGCTTGCTTTGGTATACCTTTACCGCGACGTCCTGTTATTTAGAACGTTTGGAATCATGAAATATACACGTGCCAATCTGAAGAAATTAGAAGAGTTGTGTAGCCTTTTGGGCTACAAGGTAAGATACGAGCAAGGTCACTTCCAATCCGGCTATTGTAGGGTAGAGTCTCGTAAAATATTGGTGGTCAACAAATTTTTTGACGTGGAAGGTAGAGTGAATTGTCTGATAGATCTGATTCCGGAACTGCCCACTGATGAAAAAGCCCTCGATGAAGGACAGTTGAAGTTTTACAAACAGGTAATTCGTTTTGAAAAAGAAAAGATCCCAGAACTGTTAGAGAGTTGAAACTAAAAATCTTAGGTACCGGTACATCACAAGGAGTCCCGATCATCGGGTGTAATTGTGAGGTATGTACCAGCTCGGACCCTAAAGATAAAAGACTCAGAACAGCAGCTCAGATCACTTCAGAAACGAGCAGAATCCTCATCGACATTGGCCCGGACTTTAGACAGCAAATGCTTGCCATGAAATCCGCATCAGCAATTGATGGTATATTAATCACCCATGAACACAGTGATCATACTACCGGCATTGATGATATCCGACCGTTCAATAAGTTCAGTCCCCATTCGATACCAATTTTTGCTGAAGATCCCGTAATAAAAGATCTTAAATTGAGGTACAGATACATTTTTTCTGACCATCCATATCCGGGTGGCCCTCGCTTGGAACTAATGCCTGTAGATGTAGACCAACGCTTTACAGTGGGAGATATTGTAGTCAAGACCTTTCGAGTCTGGCACGGAACCCTGGGTATACTGGGTTTTCAATTTGATAAATGCGCTTATATCACTGACGCCAGCCGATTGGACGAAGGTGTCATAGACAGTCTGAAAGGAATTTCTGTATTGGTTATCAATGCTCTTCGTTATCAGCCTCATCCCACACATTTTTCTGTCGAAGAATGTCTGCATATAATCCAACGGATACAACCTGTAAAAGCAGTCATAGTCCATATCAGCCACCAGATGGGTCGACATCAATCAGTGAATCAAACTTTGCCCAATGGCATCGAATTGGCCTGGGACGGGATGGAAATTGATATCCCATGAACCGGTTAAAAAATGAAGAAAGTGTTTATCTCCGCTCTCATGCAGCTCAAGCGGTAGATTGGTGGCCATGGTGTGATGAAGCTCTGGACCATGCAAAGGCATCTGATAAACCGATCCTCATCTCCAGTGGATATTCAAGTTGCCATTGGTGTCATGTCATGTCACATGAAAATTTCGAAGATGCTCTGACTGCTGAGATGATGAATGATTTTTTCATTAATATCAAGATTGACAGAGAAGAAAGACCGGATTTGGATAGATACTTCATGGAAGTAACACAAGCTTTAGGACAGCAGGGAGGCTGGCCTCTTCATTGTTTTTTGACTCCGGATTTGGAGCCATTTTTTAGCGGTACTTATTTCCCTCCACAACCTATGCATGGAAGACCTTCATGGAAACAAATACTCTTGGGAATACATAATGCTTACAAGCACAATAAGGCTGATCTTTCAAAAAATATTGATCATATCAGGCTATATTTTGAAACATCAAAATCAAACATAACAAAGGAGCGCCGGTACGCACTTCAAGCTGACTTCCAAGAAGCTCTGGTCAAACTCAACGAATGGACGGATTGGGAATATGGAGGTTTTGGTAATGGCCAAAAATTTCCCGGTGTATTGCCTGCCGGACTTTTGATAGAGGGATTTTTTGTCGCCGGAGCTGAATCCTTCTTAAATGCTGCAATCCTACTTGGAACTCAACTCTGCCGATCTGCAATATACGATCAAGTGGACGGAGGTTTTTTCAGGTATACTGTAGATAGAAAATGGACTATTCCTCATTTTGAAAAAATGCTATATGATCAGGCGCTGAATATTCATTTTCTGTCGGATCTGTCAACATTGACACAAAGTAAAGAATTCAAGGCTATAGCTTTGGACGCATTCAGTTTTATCACCCGAACCATGAAGGGGGAGAATGGTCTCTATTTCGCTTCAATTGACGCCGATACGAATGCAATAGAAGGTCTAAGCTATATCTGGACTTTGAAGGAGTTGGAAGAAATCTTGTCGGCAGATGAAAAATTAGTATTTGAACAGACTTACATACTCCATTCATTTGAAGGTGATTATCTGACACTTTCAGCAAAAGAAGCTGCTGACACAAAAAATCTAAGCTCCGGTCTAAGGCAAAAACTTTCGGCTTATAGAGCAATGCGACCTCAAGCCGCAATAGATAGAAAACAAATTTTATCCTGGAATGCAATCTTACTTAGGGCATTCTCAAGACTTTACAGATGTACCGGAAATGAAGAAGTGTTGACCCAACTGGAAGCGCTGGGATACAGGATATTGAAGCACTTCAAATCTCAAGGAGAGAAGCCGGATAAATCAATTTATACCAGAATAATAAGTTCGAATCCAGACAAGCATCCTGCCTTTCTTGAAGATTATGCTGCCTTGATGGAAGCTATGGTGGAATGGTATCAGATCCAAGCAAAGCCGGAAATATTGGATGAAATTAAAGCTATTTCGGATTTCGTAGAGCAGAACTTTAAGAAGCAAAATGGACAGTATGCTTTCTCTGCGAATCTTGATCCACGCATGAAGGAGATTCCTCAACTTGAGGATAGTTCTTTGCCAAATCCACAGGTGAGTTTGAGAAATGCCCTTTGGACTTTGCATCATATCACAGGGGATCGAAAATGGTTGGAATCTATTGATCCGATATTGGATTATGATTTGTCAAAAGCGTATGCTTCGCCATATGCAATGGCAACATATTTGATGTGGGTGGAAAAAAATAAATCCGGCGGGATACAGCTGCACTACAATCCGGCAGATCAGGCCAAATTGTTTCCATTGCCTGCATATTTATGGAACAGTTTGTTGATAGAAGATAAAGGGATAAGGGCATCAGAACTGATGGTTTGTAAAAACTTGTCCTGTGAAATGATTACTTTTACAATATCGGAATTGAACCAATGTTTTTCGAACTATCATATAGGCAGGGATACTTTCTGAGACGTCTGTGGATGTCGGCTATTTTTTGTGGGATAAGACTATGTTATGCACAGCAAATACCAATGCCTGGCATACAGCTTTTGGATCCGGCTAGGATTTTCCCGGCCTTTGGTGTTTGGGAAGACAAGACTGTAGTATCTGGATTGTATAAATCACAAATGACAAGCATCGACGGTGGTCCTGTTGCAAAAGATATTTACCTGAGGACAAGTCTTCCCAGATTTAAATCTGCCATAGCGATGCATTTAGATGACCATAGTTCAGGTTTGGAAAGTACCCAAGGAGTTTCATTGCAGTATGCTCGTGCCTGGACCTCAACAAAATTTGGTTTGAGCTTAGGCCTAAAAGCCGGATGGAAAAGATTTGTATTTGACGGAGCTTCGGCGAGGACTCCGGAAGGCAATTACACAGCTGGAATAGATCATCAGGATCCCGAAGTTCCACTTAGTGAGGTGAGTGACAATGCTTTCGAAACAGGACTAAGTATATTCGTGAGGACTTCATTTTTGGACTTTGGTTTGGGGATGGACCACATCAGAGGAGGCAAGTTTGTGGAGAATAGTAAAATTTACAGAGTAAAAAATATTCTAAATTTTGCAATAATGAAAGAATGGAATATGGGTAATATAGGTATAGTACCATATTTTATTTTATATTCTGATTTTATTCAATTTCAGGAAGAAATATTATGCAGAATTCGGTTTGGAAAGAATATTTTTGGAGAGCTTTTTGCAAGAGGTATTAACCGCGAGTTGTTTGGATTTTGGGGAGGAACTATAGGCCTGGCACCGACGGGTAATTGGCAAATTTTTTATCGATACGAGACCGAAATACATCAGTTTGGAAAAAAAATTTCCGGACCGGGGCAGGAGATTGGGCTTAGGTTTGATCTGCCTGTGATATGGGGAAAAGGAAGCGGTAGAGGTTTTATTTATAATCCGAGATGGTCGGATTAAATATTGCTAATGAAAGTATTATGCATATGCTAAAAGTTTATTGTGAAATATTTAAGAAGATTTAGAAGTAGTGCACAATAAATAAACGAATATTAAGTTGATGTACAAAAGGAAGGAGTTAACGATTCAGATGTAAAGTTTGCTGCCTTCTGACCAAAATATTTTGTTGTCGTAAAAAGAATAGGTATTATATTTACGCAACTTTTTTTTAAAGACAAAGTAGGTAAAAGTGAACCAAATGAGGAAATTGAATCTTTCTCTTATGGTCTTGACTGTAGTTTTTATCTTTTCGTGTGGAAAGAAGCAGCAAGACGGACAAGTAACCGGGGTTTTGGATCGTCCAAAATGGAACGGTATTAACCCTTACGGCATGGTTTATGTGCCGAGTGGAACATTGGTAATAGGTCAGAGCGATCAGGACTTCTTTAATACCAATATTCAGAAGGCAAAATCCATTTCCATTTCAGGATTTTACATGGATGAAACCGAAATCACAAACAACGAATATCGGCAGTTTGTGTATTGGGTGCGTGATTCACTCGCTCATGCTGCATTAGGTCACTTTGTTGAAAGCGAAGATGGCACAAGCGAAAATATCGATTGGGAGCAAGAGATTGATTGGGAGGACGAGACCCTCGATGGGTTGTTCTTTCAGGGAGCTGATGCTTTCAAAGGTATGAAAGAAGCTGACACAAGACAGTTTGTGTATGAATGGGAGTGGAAAGATTGGCAGACAGCCGCACACTCTCGGAATATCAAGAGATCCTCTATCGTTCACAAAGAGAAAACCAATATTTATCCTGATACCTTGTCTTGGATCAGAGATTTCTCATATTCTTACAATGAGCCAATGACCAGAAATTATTTCAGTCACCCGGCTTTTGACGATTATCCGGTGATTGGAATTAACTGGAAGCAAGCAAGAGCTTTCTGCTTTTGGAGGACGCTTCTCTGGAATACCTACAAAGGAGAGGATGAGCCCAATTCTGAGGAGTTTCGATTACCTACAGAACATGAGTGGGAGTGGGCAGCAAGAGGCGGACGTGAGTTAGCGCCATTTCCTTGGGGTGGATATTATCTCCGCAATGCCAAAGGTTGTTTGCTTGCCAATTTCAAACCTGGAAGGGGTAACTATCCGGAAGACGGAGGTCTTTATACTGTGAAAGCTGATGCTTATTTTCCGAATGAATACGGTTTATACAATATGTCCGGAAATGTTGCTGAATGGACAGAAAGTGCTTTCCAAGATAATGCCTACAATTTTGTGCATGACCTGAATCCGGATATCAAATACGAATCTAAACCTGAAGATCCTGAATCTTATAAGAGAAAAGTGATTCGGGGAGGTTCCTGGAAAGATATTGGGTATTTTTTGCAGACAGGTACACGCTCTTGGGAGTTTCAAGATACTTCTAAGTCATATTTAGGCTTTAGATCAGTGCTTACCTTCCTGGGTAGATCTGCCAATGACTTCTAGACATATTATTATTTAGATTGATAAATTAAGTACAATAGAGCAGGAGATACAAATCCTACTCTGCCACATGTGATAAGTCTTAATCCATTTTGTCAAACAATATTCTTTTACTAACAAAAAACTTCTAACAATGGCTTTTTACAAATCTAATGGTTTTAAATACCTCAAAAACTTTATCATTGGTGCCGGTGCAGCGGTAGTTATGCTTGGTGCTCTTTTCAAAATCATGTCATGGGAAGGTGGTGATTCAATGATCACAGCCGGTCTGGTGACTGAAGCATTCTTGTTCTTGCTCCTTGGAGTGATCCCGCCTGAAAAAGATTTCTATTGGGATAAACTTTATCCGGGATTGGATGATTACCATGCAAGAATAAACCCTTTGACAGACGGTCCAACAAAAGGTGCAAACAGACCATTGAATGCAGACAACGTAGAAACTCAACTTTCAGGAATGTTGGGTGAATTGCAAAATATGTCAAAAAGTCTTGGTTCACTTAAAGCTCTTCAAGAAGTTGATTTTTCTAAAACGGGAGATCAAATGAAATCAATGGGCAACTTTTATTCTAAAATGAACGAGGCTGTAACACAACTCAGCAATTCATTGGATGATACCAAAGCATATAGCGAGCAAGTAGCAAATCTGAAAAAGAATTTGACCAGCCTTAATGGCGTTTATGGTAACATTCTTTCTTCTTACAAAAACATGGGTGGAGGCAATAATTAATTTGCATCCCATTTGGTATTCATTGTTTAACGTTTAAATAGAAAAAATATGTCTATACCTAAGGAGCCCCGGCAGCTCATGATCAATATTATGTATCTCGTATTGACAGCGTTGCTGGCATTGAACGTATCAGCTGAGATATTCAACGCGTTCAAATTGGTGAATAAGGGCTTGGTAGAGTCAAATAAAGCTTTGGATCTTGCGAATAGCAAAATGCCTGAATCAATTGAAAGAAGGGCAAAAGCTAAACCGGAATTCCAGAAATACGCAGACAGAGCTAAACTACCGGGGACTTATGAAAAGGAATTTACAGAATATGTGAACGGTATCGTAAATGATCTCATAGACAAATCCGGTAACAAAAACGGATCTGTGGATGATGGCGACTATATCGTACACGGAGATAAAAAAGATCTTAAAGGAAAGAAAAATAAAGACGTTACTACCAGAACTATGGTTAACGAAGGCAAAGGTCAGGAGTTGAAAGGGAAAATAGAGGAATATCGTCAGAAGTTTCTTGCTCTTGTAGATACTGCCGATCGCGCTAAAATGGAAAGCGAAATTTCACTTGCCATAGACGACGAAACCTGGAGACATTCGAAGAATAAGAAGAGCTGGGAAGAATTTACATTCAAACAGATGCCTCTCGGGGCTTGTGAACCTATCTTTACGAAGTTCATCAATGACGCTAAGGCTTCATCAAACTCAGTTCTCAACTATTTGAGTGGGAAACTAGGAGGAGAAGACGTAGTCCTTGACAAATTTACCGTAATTTCTTCTCCGAAGAAGAATTACATCATCAAGGGCGAACCTTTCGAAACCAGTATAAGCCTTGCTGCTTCCACATCAAAGAATACAAGTACGAAAGTGAGTCTTTCGGTAAACGGAAGCAGTATTCCAGTTAATGCCGATGGTGAAGCATTATGGAAAACAGTTCCCGGAGACGTCGGAGTGAAGAAATATTCTGCTATAGCTACAGTGACAAATCCGGTAACCGGAAAAACTGATACCTACAAAAGAGATTTCGAGTTTGAAGTAGGTGAGCGTTCTTGTAACGTATCCGCTGAAAAGATGAACGTTTTTTACATTGGCGTTGACAATCCGGTGTCGATTTCTGCTGCTGGTGTACCTTCAGCTCAGTTGCAGGTAAATGCAACCGGTGGTGGCATCAATTTATCGAAAGTAGGAGGTGCTAAGTACAATGCAACTGTAAATACGCAAGGCGAAGCTACAATCACACTTGCTGGTGGTGGACTGACTGCTACAGCATTCAAATTCCGTGTGAAGAGAATTCCGGATCCTGTTCCGATGCTTTCCGGAAAAAGAGGGGGGGCAATCGGAAACGGAGAGATCAAAGCACAATCCGGTGTCATCCCGATGTTGGAAGGTTTTGACTTCGATGCAAGATGCCAGATCCAAGGATATACTGTCGTACGCGTTGCTCCACGTCAGGATGCCGAAATCGCACAGAATGGAGGTGGAAAATTTGAAGGTGGCGCTACATCTTTGATCAACAAGGCTAAACCGGGCGATCGTTATCTATTTGAAAATATCAAAGCTCGTTGTCCCGGTGATGCTGCTGCTCGTAACATCGGAGATATGTCATTTAAAGTTCAATAAATTATTTTGTCATGCTTAAAAAATGGTTTTCAATTTTATCCCTGTTCTGTTGTCTTAGTCTTCCTGCATTTTCACAGATGGAAGAAGAGATGACGGAAGCTAGCAATCCCGAAGATACTTCAGGTTATCTGGATGATATCGTTGAACGTAAAATACTCCAAGAGCAAAGATTCTTAGCTTACGAACCCATTCGTGAAGCTGACATCCTTTGGTCAAAGAGAATCTGGCGCGTAATCGACGTCCGGGAGAAAATGAATATTGGGTTCATGTACCCCAATCGTCCGTTTTTTAAGATACTTTTGGACGGAATTCAAAATGGAGATATAGCAATATTCGACACAGACGAATTCAAGAAAAAAGTGACAGGCGAAGATTTGGACAAAATGCTCCACAGCGTTGACACGCAGTCGGTTTGGGACGCAGAGACTTATCAGGAAGAAGTCAGGATCATCAAAAATGACTTGGACTATACCAACATCAAAACTTTCAGAGTAAAGGAAATTTGGTATTTTGACAAAGAATCCTCCAGATTGAATTGTCGTATTTTAGGTATTGCTCCAATTCAGGAAAAGAAAAATGCAGAGACAGGAGAAGTAGAGTATTCACTTCCAATGTTTTGGATTTATTATCCTGAAGCGAGGAAATATCTGACGAAAGAGATGGTGTTCAATGACCGAAACGACAGTGCGCCAGGATCATGGGCTGATTTGTTTGATTCAAGATTTTTCTCCAGCTATATCTTTAAGCAATCCAATGTTCAGGATATGCGTTTGCCGGATCTTTTTACCGGAGAGAAATATGGAGAGCAGGCAGGTGTGAACATGTTGTTGGAATCAGAAAAGATCAAGAACGAATTGCTCAACTTCGAGCATGATCTCTGGGTCTATTAATTAGATAAATAATTATTCTCGATAGAAGCCATGCCTAATCAGCATGGCTTTTTTGTTTTCAAGAATGAACACCGACAACACAACGAGGTATTCGATCAGAGTAAAGAGATCTTGATAATTAATCCAGTGAGGATCGTAATGTGAATAACTGACGATCACCATTCCCGACCAGCATACTGCAGTCCTGTAATAAGAAAAAATACCCAATCCAACAATCATGCAGATGTACCAGGGATGCACTGTAGAACTCAACAAATAAAAACAAAAAGCCAAAATAAAAATGGAACGATACCATGAATCATCTCCTTGGTGATTCCAGAGACTGACTAATTTTTTTAGATAAATCACTATAAAAACAAGCATAAGGATAAGAGATGTAAATTTTTCTACTGAGTATAATTGTGCATTATGAAATGAATAAATGATCGGTTTATATAAAAATGAATTGAATTCAAATTGTCTGAAGAATAGACTTACACTCTGCAAAAAGTGATCCGGATAGGTTGCCGCAAGTGGTAAAAACATGACTGCTCCAACTAAGAAAGCGTTTAAACCTGAAATATGGGGAGCCTTTATCCATTTAAGAAAGAATGCGGGAACGAATATTACCGAGCTTAGCTTGCTAGCGATGGATAAAGCGAACAAGAAAAATCCTGTGTTTTTGAAATGATCAGAATTGATGCTTACCACGGCCAGAAGTAGTGCAACAAGCATGATTAACTCTATGTGTGCATTCGCATAAGATTCAAAAATCCACAAGGGATTGAGGAACAATAAACCGATATACGCGGAATTTCGATTACTTGTTCTAAAATATTGTATGAGAAAGTATATTAAACCAAGTTCAATGCTGAGGTATAACAGCCGCAGCACCATGGCGAATCCCAAAATGGATTTTCCTCCTAAGGATGCTGAAATAAAAAACAATAATTGCGATGGCGCCGGATAAATACTGAAGTATTCGGAAGAGCTGAGATGAGCGTAAACCTGAGCGAACAATGGATCAATATTTCCTGCATGTTGTAAAAATTCTGTTGGGGTATATTGGAATGGATTTATACCATGGCTGCACATCAATCCATCCCAGAAATATCTATAAATATCCGGACTCCAATCGGCTAAAGTAAAGCTGCATGCGATTCGAAAAAATAATCCCGGAATTAACCACAGGAGGACATTGCCTGAATATTTTAATATTATTTTCCAAAACAAAAGGTAAATAATAAATGCACTGCCGAAAAAAAACAAAATACTGAGAAAATGGCTCTGCCGGCTGTAAAATGGGGTAAGACAATAAATCGTTACAGAAAAAGCGATGCTGAAATAAAAGAACAGCCATTGCTTCGGATTCAGACTGGCAGATGCCGCTGGCATTTACTTGATACTCAAATGTCTGAGTGCATAAAAGAAATTAATGCCAAATCCAAACATCAAAAGAACATGGAAAAGGATAAAAGAATAATACTCTAAATAAATGCCCAATCCGATGGCGAAAATAAAATACAAGCAGATGATGGCTTCAAACCAAGTCGTCCAATCGATCTTGTGGATCATATATTTATTATTGTGAAGCTTGTCTTTCAAATTCAATAAATTGAATTTTGGAGTTCGAACAAATGATGATTTTTTCCCGCGGTAGCCTTGAAGCACTGCAATGCTGTTGTGCAAACTCATGCCCATCGACAAACCCATAAATACCGGAAACAAAAATAAAAATCTAAAAAATGGATATTTTACATTTTTTTCTTTCCAGCAGGTCATGATGTTCGCTTCATAAAATACTGAAACGACAGCTAAGGTACCTAATAGACAAAAACCTAGAAATGTAGCTTTGAGATGATAGTAATCCAAGGCATAAAGAACCGGGACACTTGTGATGGCTACACCGAAAATGACAAGGAAAATTCCACTTGCCATGAGGTGCATGGTAGAATGAAATTTGGTCACAAATGGTAAATTTGATTTTAATATCGTAGGTAAAAGTTTGCGTGAATTTTCTGCACCGCCTTTCATCCATCTGAACTGTTGGGATTTTAATCCGTAGATTTCAGCAGGCAATTCGGCAGGGCAGGTGATATCTTCGATATAATTTATTTTCCATCCTTTCATCTGAGCCCGGTAACTCAGATCCAAATCTTCAGTGAGCGTATCCGCCTGCCATCCTCCGGCATCATCAATCGCAGAACGTTTCCAGATTCCTGCCGTCCCGTTAAACTGTAAGAAATGCCCTGCAGCACAACGACCGGCTTGTTCAATAGTAAAATGAACGTTGAGCTGGAATGCTTGCAATTGGGTGAGTAAACTATAATCTTCATTGATATGTCCCCATCGGGTTTGAACTACCGCAATTTCGGGTTTGTCAAAATAAGGCAATGCTTTGAGCAGGAACTCAGGTTCAGGCAAGAAGTCAGCGTCAAAAATCGCAACATATTGGCCTGTAGAAAAGCGAAGACCATTTTTTAAGGCACCTGCTTTGTACCCTTCCCGATTTTCTCTGTGGATATAGTGAATATCGAATCCCTGGTTTTTAAAATGCGCTACACGTTCTTGTACATGCTCCAAGGTTTCGTCAGTGGAATCGTCCAAAACCTGAATTTCTAATTTATCTTTTGGGTACTGGAGTTTTGTGATATTGTCCAGCAATCGATCCACGACGAACAATTCATTGTAAATGGGTAATTGGACCGTAACTGTGGGCAAATCCGGATCTGATTCTGTGTAAGAAGATAAGGATTTTTTTTCCCTTTTTTGCCTCCGGTACGCTCTCAACAGGTAGAGTTGCAAAAGACAGAAAAGTGTTATATACAATAGGGCAAGAGTGTAGATTGCGATCAGGATATAGCCTAAATTTTCCATTACTTGTAGCTCAACAAATGTAATGAATGTCTGCTTCGACAAATTCATTTGGTTTGGGTATTTGGAAATAATTGACAAAAAGAAATCAATCGTTAACTAGCCAAGACCAAAAGCTCATTTGCGATATAATTAAGATAAAAATGTCGTAAATTAATTGACATGAAGTTCAGGACCTCAAGTTTGGATGCAAGATTATGTGAATGAGTGAATTGTAAGAATGGGGAGCAGAGCTTTACTCCTGAATCCATTTTTCACGAAAAATGGTGAGGAGTATTTTTTTACCTGCGAGAAAACTTCCTTTGATAGTACCGGAAACTTTTGATTGTCCTATCCGTCTTCGATATCTTACCGGAACTTCGCCACAATTTAGACCCATTTTGGCCGCTTTGACTTGCATTTCTACTGTCCATCCAAAATTTCTGTCGGCCATTTTCATCCGGGCTAAGGGATCATATTTTATAAGTCTGAATGGTCCAAGATCGGTGAATTGGTATCCGAAAAGGTATTTGATCAATTTTGTTGAGAGCGCATTACCAAATTTTTGAATGGGCGTGAGGGATCCTGATTCTGGATCGCCCAGCACTCTGGATCCGATTACCAGGTCTAAATTCCTTTTTTGCATAGCTTCAGTCAGATCTATCAAGTCCTCAGGGAAGTCAGAATAATCAGCATCCAAAAATCCAATAGCATCAGGGAGCCGGACCTCACTTTTTGTGTTGGAAATATATGCTAATGCTTTGAGACATGCTGCGCCATATCCTTTTTCGGGTTCATGCAGCACAACTGCTCCATGAGAAGATGCAACCCTCACGGTATCGTCTGTACTGCCATTGTCACAAACGATTATTCTTCTAACTAAATTTATAGGAATGGCTTCTAATACAAGACCAATGGCCTTAGCTTCGTTGAGAGCAGGAATGATGAGGTCAATGACCAGAGCTTTGTCAGAAACAGTGGTGTTTGGATTACATTGCATTCAATGCCTTCGTCAGATAAGTCAAAACGAAGGGAAGTGGTACCCAAAACCAAGCCGGAAAAAACCACAATAAGGCCAGCATAAGTACAGTCGAAACGATGAATATCAACCAGTTCTGAGAATTCGATTCTTGTCTTTGAGACATAGGATATATTTTGTACAAAGTTAATATAATTTTGTCAGCTATCTTCGTTCCTGATTCAGGAATTCACCGGAACTATTAATCATGCAAAAATTATTACCTCTTTTTATTCTGCTGATCATGTGGATGTCTTGTACTAAAGAGGACTTTACCACCGATCCCGGTGACCGGCTCAGTTTTTCTACTGATACAATATCATTCGATACCGTGTTCACGACATTGGGTTCGGCAACGCACCTGATCAAGATATACAATACCCACTCTAAGTCTATCGAAATCAGTTCCATCCAAATCAAGTCTGGAGTAAATTCTAAATTCAGAATTAATGTGGATGGACTGGCAGGAGAAAAATTTGAGCACGTACAAATCCGTGCAAAAGATAGCATTTATTTATTTTGTGAAGTGACGGTAGATCCGGATCAAAATGTCAGCGAAAGCCCATTTGTGATCACTGACGAAATCGTATTCATCACCAATAATAATTCGCAATCAGTTGTCCTGGAAGCATGGGGACAAAACGCCAATTATTTTCCTGCTAAGTCAAATAAAGGGAAGGTGTACGAATTGGACCTTCAGGGCAAAGAACTCATCTGGAATGACCCGAAACCGTATATCCTTTATGGTATAGTATTGATCAAGAACGGGACCCTGAGAATAAGTGCGGGTAGCAAAATTCATGTCTATGGAGGAATAACGAAATATCTGGACAGTCTGGGTAATTCATTTTATTACAATGACGGACGGCTAATCATCGCTTCTGATGCGAGGATTCTGGCAGAGGGAACTTTTGATAGACCTATAGTATTTCAGGGGGTTCGATTAGAGGAAGAATACAGGGATGTCAGTGGCCAATGGTCCACGATCAGCATAGCAGGGGAAAGCTCGGGCAATCTTTTTAGAAACGTAAAAATATTGAACAATCAAATTGGCTTGACGATTGATTCTCTGGCATCTTGTGATCTGATCAATTGCACCATTGCAAATAATTCTTCATATGGCATGTACTGTAATGCCGGGGTGGTATATGGCGAGAATTGCCTCTTTCATTCTCAAGGCCAAAATTCCTTGGTGGTAGAGACCGGTGGGAGCGTTAGTTTTCAATATAGCACATTTGCGAATTTTGGTAATACCGAATCAGCTCTTTTTCTATCGAATTTCAGGTGCCCGGATCCCACGGACTGTAAATTTCCAATCATTGGGGAGTTGAATGCTGAATTTAATAACTGTATTTTTTCAGGAGGAGACAGAGATGAATTTATTTTCAAGAAAAATGAAAGTGTCGGATATTTCATCCATTTCCGAAACTGCTTTATGAAATTAAACGATCCTGTTATTGCCAAGCTTGACGAATTCAAGACCAGTTACACTCAGGATTGCATTTTTAGTAGTCAGTTAGATCATTTATTTAAAGATATTTCAAAGGCAGATTTTCATCTGGATACTTTATCTCAAGTAGAAGGTAAGGCTTTCCCTATTTCCAGTATTGATAAAGATCTCGACAATCAGCTGCGAGACTCCGGCAAGCCTGATATCGGATGCTTTGAGTATATTGATTAGATCTTTTCATATTTGAGATGTGCAA
>Ga0268298_10000717_pt1 | contig 41884 bp, 28 predicted proteins | sample WWTPWeurt_MetaG_FD_194462 | JGI IMG/M metagenome (GOLD analysis project Ga0268298, IMG submission 194462) | Activated sludge microbial communities from WWTP in Nijmegen, Gelderland, Netherland - WWTP Weurt | ecosystem: Engineered > WWTP > Aerobic digester > Activated sludge | place...
TGAGTTCTTCACGGAAGGAGGGTGTATTGGGCATAATTAAACCTTTACCCTGATTTGTCCTGTCAGTAGTTTTTGCAAGAGACCTGTTTTCTGCTGTTTCAACGCTTGCAGTTTTTGCTCTTCAATTTTTATTTCTTTTTCTATTACTTCAAATATAGCAACTATTTTTTCTTGCTCTTCAATTGAGGTAGGAATTCGAATTGTTCGTTTCAAGAAATCTTTCAAATTAAAAGTCATTTTTTCGATATGTACACCATAACTGGATAAATATGTTAGTCGGTAAAAGTAAGGAGTTCTCGAAAGCAAATCAAAAAAACGAATATCCAGAGATTTAGGATCACGAGTCACAAGAGAAATGTATGAGCCTGAAATGTGCATGCCGTTGAATTTTTGAGTTGTTAAACCTGATGCGCCGTGCACAACTTGCATCTTTGAAATCAGAAAATCGCCAGCGACCGCAATCTTCATACCTTTGGTTTTTATTTCACTACCTTTGCGTTGTTCCCTCAGGAAGAGCCCACCCGAACGTCTTCGCACACTAATCAAATTGTATGTAGCGTCGTCATCCCATTCAATTGGACGCTTGACTTCTTTTACCAATTTCCCAATCTGTACTTCTCTCCATTTTCCTGAAAATTCAGTAAATCGTACTTGACCAGTAAGCAAGCGCTGCATAAGTCCTGATTGACGCTCCTTTAATTTTTCAATCAGGCGTTCTGTTTCGATAATGGTATTCTCCCAGGTGGAAAGTATTTCTGTGATTTTTCGCTGTTCGGGAAGAGGCGGAATTGGAATTTTCAGTTGCGCCAAACTCTCTTGGTTAATCGTCAACTGCCCACCAGCAGCAGGAGGAATAAAAGCAAGTAACTTGGAGCGTATATATGGAGTATTCGTTAGTTCGTTGAGAAATTGAGCACTTAAACCATTTTTCAGTTTTACGCGAATCAAATGATCATTAAAAACCACATTTTCATAATCTTTGTCCACGGGGATGCTTCTTGCTACAAAATCATGACTACCGTTCACTCTTACAAATAGAATGTCACCCCGTTCAATTTTATATTTTTCGTACTCACTCATTGACATTGCTACTTGACGAGAATTAGATAAATCTATCTTCCTATTAGAAACATCCGCCAAGCGCAACACAATAGGTCCACTCTCAGTGCCATTAGGACGTCTGCCAAAACCATTTTGAGCAGATTTTATGTAATCGCCCAATTTTGCTGATTGCCAACCGCTTGGTAAGTTATCCATCTAGCCCCAACTCCTGTAAATAACCTGCCAATTTTTCTTCTATAGTAACCAAGTTTGACTTAAGCACGCTAATTTCAGCGTTAACTTTCGCAATATCTACTTGTGTCTCTGATTCGAAGGTGTCCACATAACGTGGGATATTGAGATTGAAGTCGTTTTCCTTGATTTCATCGAAATCAGCAAGGTAAGCGTATTTATCCACATTCTTCCGTGTTTGATAAATGGACACAATTTTTCTAATATCATTGTTGCGTAAATAATTCTGATTTGTTCCAGGTTCAAATTCATGGCTAGCATCAATGAATAATACACGCTGATCTAATCTGTGACGTTTGTAAATCAATATTGCAGCAGGAATACCTGTCCCAAAAAATAAGTTTGCGGGTAGACCAACCACAGCATCCAACAAGTTTTCTTCGATTAACTTCTGACGAATATTTCCTTCCGATCCACCACGAAATAATACCCCATGCGGAACCACCACACCCATACGTCCATTTGCCTTGTGAGTTGTCTCAATCATGTGGCTAATAAAAGCATAATCACCTACACTTTTTGGCGGTACTCCACGGTGAAAACGCTTGTATTTATCCTTTGGCGCATTATCTGCGCCCCATTTGTCCAATGAGAAAGGCGGGTTGGCAACCACTACTTCAAACTTCATGAGTTTGTCATTTTCCACCAAGAGCGGGTTGTTCAGCGTGTCACCCCATTCAATACGGGCGGAGGTCACATCGTGCAGGAACATGTTCATCTTCGCCAGCGCCCAGGTCGAGCCGTTGTTTTCCTGTCCGTACAGGGCGTAGTTGTCCGTGCCAACATGCTTGGCGCATTTGATGAGCAGAGAACCAGAACCACAGGCGGGATCTGAAATCCGCTCGCCAGGCTGCGGGTCAACGAGGGCGGCTAACAACTCTGAGACTTCGGGCGGCGTGTAGAACTCGCCCGCCTTCTTGCCTGCACCAGAAGCAAACTTGCCGATCAAATATTCGTAGGCGTCGCCGATCACGTCACGTCCGTTCGTGCGCGAAGGGCGCAGGTCAAGGCGCTTGTCGTTGAAATCGTTCAACAGGTTTTTCAGGCGTTCATTGCGCTCTTTCGTGCGTCCCAAATTGGCTTCGGAGTTGAAGTCAATGTTGCGGAAGACGCCTTCCAGTTTTTGGATGTTATCTTCTTCGATGCGCTCCAAAGCGATATTAATGACTTCACCTAAATTGGATGCATTTCTTTGCGCGTACAATTCGTCAAAGGAACACTCTTTGCGAAGTTTAAACTTGTCCTTATCTAGTTGACGCTGAACGCGAGTCTCGTCCCCTTTGTATTTGAGCATGAATTCATCATAGTGATCCTGATGCACATCCGAGATGTACTTCACGAACAGCATGACGAGGATGTAATCCTTGTACTGGGACGGGTCCACGGTGCCGCGGAACGTGTCACAGGCTTTCCAGAGGATGTTGTTGATTTCGTCCTGGGAGATGGGGGAGGAGGTGGTTGGTAAAGATGCCATTGGGAAATTTTACTTTATATATTTTTTTAACTGCTTTTTGAGGGTGGTGACGGCTTCGTCAACTTTTTTCGATAATTCGTCATCTGCACCGCGGGTATAAATAACTTCATGGTGCCTCATAAGATAGCCTGAGTCGTCTTGCGGCATTGGCATTTTACTTTTTGACATTCTGTTTTGTTCGCTAAAATAAATTTCGATCGAAATGTACAACTGCTTGACTAAATCCTCAAAGGGTTTAACTAATTTAGTGTCTTGGTCGCTCAACAGGACCTCTGCTTCCCATCCCGCTTGAGACAGTTTCTGGAGGGTGCCTTGAACCTTGTGGAAGCGTTTAATCCTGGCGTAATATTCATCCAAGACTTGGCTTTCTTCACGCGCTTCATCATCTTGTTTTTCTCGATCGGCTGCTTCGCCCTTAAAAGTCGCCATTCCGCGAGCAAAGTTAAACTCATCTCGAAACTGCAGGGCAAGCAATGTCATTTTTGTGGCGATTTCAAACTTGCTTCTTCCGATGAGTTCCTTGCGCCACTGCCAGAGTCCAGCAATACCAAGAATGGCGGCAATGGCAACCATAGCGTCACTTATAAGGCTGATACAATCTGCAAATTTTTCCATACGATTAACCACTATCCATTAGTGTTGGTGCTGTTTAGGCTGTTAGCAACCCAGCGTTCCATATTTGCAGTTACCTGCTTGGCGTCAGTATCGCTTTCGTGTGTATGCCCACGTTCAAAACTCTTAAGAACTGCCTTGCTGTTCCCACCATCCCAACGATCAATGAAGTAAGTTTCCCTCATTTTACAAGATTGGCAATACTGCACACTTACGTGAGGATATAACGGCGCCCATAGGTCCTTATCAATTTCAAGATACAACATGTCTTTTGGTAAAGGCTTCGGATGACGTACTTGTTCTCGCCGCAAACCTGGGTGATCCCCTTCATAAACCAAGGTTTCTAGCATTGCTATATTTGTTAAATACTCAACATCAATCGATTGCACCAATCTAATCGGGTATTTTACGAGAAAGGCAAGTTGGATATAGCAAAAATCTATTATGCTTTGAATCTCTTCCGACTTTAACGTAAACTCATGGGGAGTTTTTGGTCCCCGATCATGCTTGAAATCATTTTTTAGTTCCACAAGTTTCTGCGTGTTACTGGCAAATTCTGTTTCCTTGCTGCCAGAGCCCTTAAACCAGAGAGCGGCAAAACTGTTACCAATTGCATAACGTCTTTGTCCTCGAACGGACTTTCCTGAAAATTGCGCCAAGGAGCGCCAATCTCCCGGGGAAATACCACCTCCAAAGGACTTTCGTATTGTTGCGCCAGTTATATCGCTTTGGCTTTTTAGTCCATCATCAAGTTGAGCAATCGTAAGTCCAATCGTTGCGAGAAAAACCAAAAGATTCTCCGCAACTCGTAACTGCTCAGGGTATTTTTGTATCGGGTCATGAATGGCGCTTAATGTTCTGTATGCAAATGCCAAGGGGTACGGATAAAAATTCCGTACCTGATAATCAAGCGAATCTGCTTGAACAAGGCTGGAAGATAATATTTTTGTTTCAGTCCCCAATTCGTCCAGTTGTTTTTGAACTATATCAGCGTCGGTAATGTTGAATAATTTAGTTCGCAACCCTTGGGCTTTTTCAATACGTTGGAGTAAGTCGGTTTCAACCTGATGAATATTTGAGATCAATTGCGTGACCGACACTTCGGGAATTGGTATTTTGACGCTTCGCAAATCAGATAATCGCAAAACAGGCATTGCTGCTCCAACAAAGTATCTTGATAACAAGTTGTATCCCTTGTCAGAACGGAGAAACTCCACAATATATTGTTTCAGGTGCAAGTAATTTGGCTTTATGCGAATAACGCTTATGTTGTTACTCACCAAAACGCCATTCAAATTTTCATTTACTAGAATGGCTTTATTTCCGCCAACGTGTGAAAACAAAATATCGCCAGTTTGAGTATATATTACTCTTGTGTTATCCGCAGGCAATTGCACCTTTTTCAAATCTTCAATGCTTATCTGCCTATTAGAGAGATTTGAAATTCGGATAACAGGTGTGTTTTCGCTTCCCCCGCGTCGATTCACCGATGCAACCGAACGATAGATATCCGCGATTTTCTCAAACGATTCCCATGTAACTTTTCCGCCCAAGAAGTCATCCATTGAAAATGGATCTAGATACCGCGCAGGCAATAGGCTGTATTCGTTTTCTTGAATAACGCTTAAATCTACCAGTCTGGCAAAAGACTTGACAGACTGGAAATTTTTATACGATTCGACAATCTTATTTTGATTTTCTTGCGTCAGAATGCTCCCTCTTCTTCCAACGCGCTCATACTCTTCCGATGCATTAATCAATAATATTTTCCCCTTTCTGTCAGCAGGCTTAAGTTTGTTGATGACCAGTAAATGAATGGGGATGGACATATTTGTCAATAGACCAGGTCCAAGGCTAATTACAGCCTCGATGCTATCGCTTTCAATAAACCCTTTTCTGATGTCGCCTTCCGCGCCAGAAACGAAAAGAACTCGACCAGAAACGATCACAACCGCTTTTCCACTTTCATTTAGACTCGAATAAATATGTTGAAGGAACAAATAATCGGCAACACGCCCAGGGAATCCAAAAGGAAATCTGTGGAACGTATGTTTTCCTAATTCATGAATTTCCGCTTCATTTACTCGGAGAGAGAAAGGTGGACTTGAAAGGACGTAATCGAATTTTTGAATATTTCCATTTTTTATATTCTTGGGGTCATAAATGGTATCTCCAAGATAGATTTTTGCGTCAAATATCTGATGCATTAATAGATTGATTTTTGATATTGAGGCTGAGTTTGCAACTTTATCCTGTCCGAACAAACTTAATCCCTTGGCGTTACGGTTTTGTTCTCTGATAAATTGATTTGCGGCAATTAACATACCACCAGTACCAACTGCTGGGTCATAAAGGCTTTTGCCGTCCATTGGTTGCAATAAATTAACTAATAGAGGAAGCAGGTTTTGTGGGGTGTACCCGTCACCGCCTCTATACCCCTCTTGTTGTGCGAATTTATCAATTATAAGAGAGCAAATGTCTCCAGTAGTTTGCCCGCCAGATATGCTTGGGCGAAAATCAAAGTTACTATCTGCAAAAAGTTGGAATATAGACCCTAATCGATTCGCAAATTCTCTTGTATTGGCGCGCCCATTATTAAAATTCGTTACAGATAAAACGCCGTCAAGTTTCCCGCTGTTTGAATTTTCAATTTCCACCAATGCACGATTAACAATATCGCCGAAGTGAGGCTGTTCAACTTTTTGGCACAACTCATCGAAAGAGCACCCTTGGGGAATATTGAATATGTTATTGTCCGTTCTATGCCCTTCAGGGTTTTCATTGAAATCTTTTTTAACATCGGAAACATACTTAAGAAACAATATAGTTAATATGATGTTTTTGTATTCCGATGGCTCCATCTCGCCATGAAGCAGGTCGAAGGATTTCCAGAGAATATTTTCAATTTTATTAAGCATGAAGGTTTGATTAGTCATAGGTCTATATCCAATGTATGTTGTAAAAAAACGAAGAGTTTATCTGGGTGATTCCCTTTTCAGGGAAATTATTATTTTCCTGTTATCTCTAAACCTTCAGATCGCCAAATAAGCACGTCTAAATAAAATCTTGCCGCCAGTTTTCTCTCTTTTGCGTACTTATAAGCAAACTCTTGATAAAGATAGCTATCGGGGGGAAGAAGTCTTTTCAAACCTTGCCAACGCGGAAGTGTAATGTCTTTAGCAAACGCTTCTCGAATTAAGAAATTCGCAACCTGACTATCCAAAGCAATTTCTAAGAACTTCTCTATTTTTTCCAGGTGATATTCTCTGCAGATAAATCTGTGATAGCAACATTCCGCCAAAAACAAATTAATGGCTTTGCGCGCTGCGCCCCAGTTTTGGGCGCCAGTCGGGAATCTTTCCCTGAGCATTTCCGTCTGAATGTTGAGTTCATTCAAAAATGTATTTTCATCAGTTACAAATTTTGCCAGATCAATAACCTCAAGAAATTCACGTGCAATATCGATGACTCCGCGATTGCCCTGGTTACGCAAAGTACTTCCACTAATCGTAATGTTTGCGAGACGCTTCTGGAATTCTTTGATGGTAGGTAAATTTGACATGATTAGAGACCAGTTATGTAAAAACCGCCCGCGCAATATGCGCAGGCGGCATGAAATTATGTCTACGTCCCCATTGAAAGCCTCGTGGGACGTAACGCCTGCGGGGCTAATTGAATAAGTATAGACGGGCGGGGAAATTCGGTCAATTTACAAATGTCACCTCTTTGAGCGACATCATATTGCCCGCTAATCGAGCGGATAAGGATCAGAAACAATGGGATACGGTCCTTTTTTTACCAAAAGGTGACGTACAAGGTATTTGAGCTTTGTCTTTTTCCGTGAATGGCATCATCGATGACATCCAGGATCGTGGAGATTTGCGAGGGCTGGGGAAGTCGTTTCTCGAACCTGGGATGATCCAATAAGCATCTATCAAAGGAAGCTCATAATTCGACTGCAAATTTCCAAAGTCCATCGAGGGTTGATTCCGAAATGTCTATAACCGCCTTATAAATGAATGTGACCTTACTGCCAATCAAGAACAAACTGCCGCTGTTCTTCGCTCAGCGGCGAACGGATCAGAAAGTACAACGTATTCATCCAAAAGGCATCAACCTTTGCCAGCGCCCTCTTTGCCGAGTAGCCGCGCTCGATCAACAGACAGGCAAGGATCAGCGGTGTGCGTCCTTCGAGGTTGTAACCAGCATGGATATAAACTCGCTGTCCGTGTTTGATCGCGCGCGTAATGTATTTCAAAGCGCGCCGAACTTGCAACATGGAAGGAGCCGCGCGAAATGGCAAAGGAAATTTTTCGATCTCAATTTTCCTGCGCATATCGCGGGCGGCTTGCAGCAATGCCTTACGATATGAAAACTTGCCATGAGGTTCGTGCGGAATGGTCAGGTCAACCACGCAGTTCACGCCACCACTCAGCAGATATTTATAAAAATCAACCTGACGATGGTCATCAGTAGACAGCGGATAAAAACCCGCCCAAACCGCCTCTGGCAGGAATTCGGCACATCCATAAATGAGCGTCTCGGACTTGGCAGATTCGGGTGTTTCCATCGAGCGATAGGCATTCGTCCACCACGCAAACGCATCGCTTGGAAAATAAATCTCATTGGGCCTCTGTCCGTGGATATACCATTCATGCCGTTCTTTCACGACATTCAGTACTTCTTTGAGTTTTTCGGGATTGTCACTGCGAATGATGCGGATGATATCCTCTCTGCTAATTCCACCTTGAAGCCATGCTTTGGCTAAAAGACGTTCCTGGGTGTCGAGTACCATATCTGTCATCGGCACCATATGGACCATATCCTCGGCAGGCTCAACAGCCTCGTCATCTTTGATCTCATTCCGTAAACGCCGCAAGGCATAATTGCAGGCGAGGTCTTTTGCCCACTGCGGCGCAGACAGCGCCACTTCAACCGGGACGTATTCCGTAGCGGCTTTAACTGCGGCAGATTCGCGGGTGATAAATTGCCAGTCGAGGCTGTCCTGCGCAACGTCTTCTGTCCCGTTGATCAACGGCTTGAACGTTTCCTGCCACGGGCTTCCAAACCTGACTATGGATGAATCGATTCCCTTTTCGATGATTTCGTTTGCCAGCGGGGGAATGAATTCCGTGAGCCAGCCCGTAACGAGATTATCGGTCAGGTCGTTTTGACCCACAAGCATACGAGCCTTGATATCGGGGTAAAGATTATCCAACAGACCCAGAATTAGATAACCCGAAAGATAAGTCCCAAAAAGATCATCGACGACCAGAGCACGCTTTGGTTTTGATGGAAGAACCGCGCCGATCTGCTTGCGCAGCATTTTCTGCCACTGGCGTTGTTCCGCGACCCAGGCAAGGTAATGACCTCTGCCTTCATAGCCCCAGCAGCATTCTCCGCAACAAAGCGCGGGCAGGGATTTTCCATACCGCTCGTGATACAGGGCATATTTTTCTTGACCGATATTTGTCCGCATGGATAAGGGGAACGGCGCGGTTCTTGTCTCCGCCCAGAGTGTTTGTGCGACCACGACTGGCAGCCAGCCTGAATGTGCCAACCCGATGACAATATCTGGCTGGAATTTATCGATCTCGTCGCAGATTTTTTTCCCAAGCCGGTATAAGGCTTCGAGTGTGGAAAGGGTGACTTGTGGATAGGATGGCATGGATGTTTTCCTCCTAATCACCGTTGTAGGCGTTGTTGTGCAACCAGCTATTCCGAATTTTCAGGAAACAGACTCATGGCGCGCTCGGTCAGGGCGGTGATGGTCAGGCTGGGATTGACGCCGACGTTGGCGGGGATGGCCGATCCGTCCATTACGAACAGGCCGGGGTGGCCGAAGACCTCGTGGCGAGAATCGATCACCCCGCTTTGCGCATCTGCGCCGATCGGGCAGCCTCCCAAAATGTGCGCGGTGACCGACATGTTGAACATGCTCTCCAATACCGAGTTATGCGGCACGCCATCGCTGATGCTGGCGTAGGTGCGCGCTGCCTGATTGGCTTCGGGGATGTAGGCTGGCGCGCGTTGTTTCGACAACGAAACCGACTGCAAGCCTTTCCCGAACATCCCGCCCCAACGAAACGCCATCTGGTTATCCAGGTTCTGCATGACGGAGAGCAGGGTAATGCGCTTGTGCCAATCCTTGCGCACGCGCAGAGAGGCCGTGGCTTCCAGCGGGTGACGCAGGAAATAGGCGATTACTTTCAAAGCGCGTAGGAATGGCCGCGTCCCGTCCACCAGCGGACCGGAGTACAACTTCATGAACCAGTAACTGGGCGGCAGGCGATTCTGCGTGATGTGCGTTTGCTCGTTGGCGTGGAAGTCCGAGGAGATGGCGGGGCCGTGGGAAATGTCCACATGCTTGTCTTTGGATAGCGAGGCGACGATGGCTTCGGAGTTGGTGCGCACGCGCTGGCCGAGCATCGGCGAAAGGTGGGGCAGCATCCCAGCGGCGCGCGAGCGGAACAAAAGCTCTAGCGTGCCCAACACCCCGGCGGACAGGATCAACCTGCCCGTCGTCAGAGGCGGGTAGCGCCTCCCATCCAGCGGGTTGACCATCTCTACCCGATATCCGCCTTCGATCGGCTCGATCAAGGTCGCCTTGCGTTCTGGCAAAATCTGCACGCCGTTCTTCTCGGCGAGGTAGAGATAATTTTTGTCGAGCGTATTCTTTGCACCGGGCGCGCAACCTGCCAGACAGGCGCCGCATTCGGTGCAGCCGTTTCGCATCGGGCCAGCCCCGCCGAAGAATGGATCGGGCGTGTTCTCATCCCCGAAAAAAATTCCCAGCGGCACTGGGCCGTAGGTGTGACCGACGCCCAGCGCTTCGGCGGTTTGTTTGAGATAGTCATCCTGAAGATGGAAGGTGGGACAAGTAACGCGCCCCAACATTTGGGATGCGGTGACGTAGTGCGGGTGCAGTTCGGATTCCAATTCGCGTCCGAGCGGACCCCAGGCGGGATCTTCGTAGAAGGCTTTTTTCGGCTCGAGCAGGACCGCCGCGTAGACCAGGCTTCCGCCTCCGACGCCCACGCCTCCGACGATGGTGACGTGCTTGAAAAAGGTCTGCGTGAAGAAACCTTTCAGGCCGAGGGTGGGCATCCAGAATAGATCGAGCGGGGTGTGGTTGGCTTTTTCGATATCGGCTCTGCTGACACGTCGCCCCATCTCCAGCACCGCCACACGATGACCTTTCTCACTGGCGCGTAATGCAGCGACGCTGCCGCCAAACCCCGACCCCACTACAATGACATCAAAGTCCATAGCCGCCTGCTTGAAATTGTAGAGTGAAGGGGAAGGCCAGTCGGCGCAGCCCGTTGACATTCGCGAGAGTCATGCCAAGCAATGTATCTTCATCCATTCGGCGCAGCTCGTCCACGATGAACATCCACGGGAAGGGGTTGCCAGCCTGATAATGCACGGCGAGACCATCCCTGCCATCGATGAAGGATTTGGCCTGCACCAGTTTCATGGGGAAGCGCGTGGAGAATTTTCCTGCTCGCAAAACAATGTTGACGGCTGTGCCGTCCGCGCTGAATTCCTTGCCCCACCAGCCGCCCAGCCCAGAGAGCGCCAGAGCAGGTCCAGCGGATGTCCGCAGCCAGACCGGTCCGACGAAGGCCGCGCGATACACGCCGTGAATGGATTCAGGGTTCGGCACGGGCAGCGACACGAACAATTTACGAAATTGTTGGAGGGAGAGGGAGTTGATGTCCATGATTTGATTATGCTACTGCTGATGAATTACTTATCCACTTCCATTAATGTGGTGGTCTCTGGTTTACAAAGTTATCGTTTATATGCCCAGGGCTGATGAAAACTCCCTTGGTGTAAATGTTCATAACTTATCGTTTCAAAAGGCGCGCAGGTATTGTGGTGGAACAGATGCGGGTTGTTTGAGCGACTGGGCGGCATGCAGTGCCCAGTATGGATCGCGTAACATTTCGCGTCCCAGCAAAACCAGATCGGCGCGCCCGTTGCGGACGATCTCATCCGCCTGCTCTGGCGTGGTGATCAATCCCACCGTTGCGGTCAGGATGTCTGCGCCGTGCCGCACTGCTTCAGAGATGGGGACTTGATAACCCGGCCCAGCGGGGACTTTGGCTTGTGCCACTCCGCCTCCAGATGAGCAATCGATCAGGTCAATGCCTTCCGCTTTGAGATGCCGCGCAAGTTGGACTGAATCATCCACGCTCCAGCCTCCATCCACCCAGTCCGTGCCTGAGATGCGGACGGTCAGGGGCAGCCGTTCGGGCCATACCTGGCGAACAGCGCGGACGGTCTCCAGCAGGAATCGAATGCGGTTTTCAAAACTTCCGCCATATTCATCACTGCGCTGATTGGAGATGGGTGAATAGAAACTGTGCAGCAGGTAGCCGTGCGCCGCGTGAATTTCGAGCCATTCAAAACCAGCAGACAGAGCGCGGCCAGCCGCGGTGCGGAATGAATCCTGAATCTGATGAATTTCTTTCACGCTCAATTCATGCGGAACGGCATACTCATCGCTGAATGCGATCGGGCTGGGACCAACTCCCTGCCAGCTGGGCAGTTCATCGGGAAGGCGCGGCTTTCCAATATCCCACGGTCGTCTTGACCCGGCCTTTCTGCCTGCGTGCGCGATCTGGATCCCTGCCACAGCGCCGTTCTGTTTGATAATACGGGTAACGCGTTCCTGAGCCTCGATGTGCGCATCTGACCAAATGCCAACATCGTAGGGCGTGATTCGCCCGATCGGGTCAACGGCGGTGGCTTCGGCAATGATCAACCCTGCGCCGCCCACTGCGCGCGCTCCCAGATGAACAGCCTGCCAGTCGTTGGAAAATCCATCGAAATAACTGTACATGCACATCGGCGAGACGCCAATGCGATTGCGTAATGTGATGTCTTTGATCGTAAGTGGTTCAAAAAGATGAGGCATGGTATCTCCAGATTAAGTCAGGGATGTATTTATCGTTTTACTTCTTCACTTCATTCTCGTCGCCAGCACTCCTTATAGCATGATCATAATTTAAATGGTTGGGCTGGTTGACTTCATACGGTTATTTCGTTTCTTGATCTTCATCATTCAGAAACCGCCATGCAGTGTGATATTTCTTTATGCGATCCATGGCATTTTCGTCCAGGGATGCAAGCCGCAGAACATCGATATTGTCCTCAATATCGGCGATCTTTACTGTTCTGGCAAGTATGTTTTTCTTTGCTTTTGCAACAAAATCTTGATAGTCTTCACCATCATTCTTTGTCAGGCATATGACAGCCTCAACCACTTCTGCGGGAATTCCTTCTGCCAGCAGTTGTTCGGCTGTTATATCTGAATCTTCGATGACATCATGGAGCAGAGCTGCGGACATTTCCTCGTCTGTCTTCATTTTTGCCATCACCCGAAGCGGATGGAGAATATACTCCCGACCAGCCTTGTCGGTTTTTCCTGCGTAGGCATGCAGGGCAATACTCAGGGATGTTTCGATCAGTTTCATTGGGTATTATTTTCCGCTGTATTCTCGTCACCAGCAATGACATTACCGCTGACATTTCCGCCGATGTAAATTTGGGTCACATTCCCAGCGGATTGTCTTCTTTCAGTTTCGCTCACCACGCCACTGAGTAATTTTCGTACATTCACCTTGACGAGGCGATTTCCGTCTTTTACAGGAAGTATTTCCAATTCACCATCGCGCTCCAGTTGAAGGAGATAATCGTAGTCCAAAGGCTCTGCATTTGGCGCGTCAGGAATCGGCACCCGTTTCTGCGCGTCCAATCCCTTGATGGATGTATGAATCTCATCCAGCTGAAACCGTATCGCGGACAGAGCGGTACGGCAGGTATATTTTTACAGAATCTTAGCAAACCCTACTACCAATTCATGTGGATGTAATTGACAGCATCTTCAGTATCCAGAAGACGGCTGGTTGGCCCAAATCGAACGTAAAAATCTGAGCCTTTCTCGCTTTTCAGATAAGCAGGTTGTGGCGCATGGGAAACATTAATTAAACACACTTGCTTGCCGTCAACCATCTCCACACGGATTTTTATGAATGACGCAAACTCCGCCCCGATTTCATCTGTGACAAGGGTTGAAAGTAGATTCATAAATTTATCCGTAGAATTTTGGATTATTGCTAAATCTTTTTCAAGCCCTAAAATATTGCCGTTATCTTCAACACCAATAACCAGTATTCCGCCTGACGAATTCAAAAAAGCGGTAATTGTTTTAAGAACCTGCTTTCGTAGTCCAGTATTTTTTATATGTTGAATCATGTCCCATTGGAGTGTGCTTTTGAACTCCAATGTATCGCTTTCGCCTAGTTTGAGTAATTCAGCAACTGATTGTTCGTGAATAAATTCAGGCTGAATTACCAGTGGGGTATTGGCAACACTACTTAATAATTTTTTCACATTGACTTTTACCAAACGGCCCCCGTCCTTAACAGGAAGTACTTGGAGTCCACCATCCTGCTCAAGTTGGAGTAAGTAGTCGTAGTCCAGAGATTCAGCATTTGGCGCTTCTGGAATCGGCACTCTCTTCTGGGCATCCAACCCCTTGATAGAAGAATGAATCTCGTCCAACTGATACCGTATCGCGGAGAGAACATCACGGCGAGAGTATTCCTGACCATCAATGGCGATGGTGATCTTGCGGTCTTCAATATCCGCCTTGACCAGCGCTTTGTTGTCGCCAATTTTCAGCACTACACCCGTGCGCCAGACGAGTCCGTCATCAATTTTCTGGTTCATGCGGACAATGAAGCGGGTGATGACGCTGGAAGGCAAAACAGGATAGGCATACTCAAAAGCAGGGACACCGTTGAATTTGAGTTCGGCGGGTTCGTCTTTGGGCAACAGGTCAGGGACGAGGAAGGTTTTATCCGCTTCAATGTCGTAGCACAGTTCGAACTTTTTCATCATGTCCACGATGAAGAGCCGTTTGCCGCGCGGATATTTGGGCAGGTTGAGAATCTCGTCGAGCATGGACGTGGTGAGTACGCCTTTATTTTGGAACAGGGTATGCGAGTTGAGAATTTTGTACACGCCATTTGTGACCCACTGCGGATTGAGAATACCGAGCGCTTCGAGGCGCGGATCATCCTGGAAGTGCAGGACAACGCCGAGGTCGTGCAGGAAGCCGATCAGCGTGCGGGAACTGGTTTCATCAGTTATCCCGTTTTCGGCGCACAGGTCGAGATATTTTTCTTGTGTGATGAAATTGGATTGTTTCCCCAGTTCTTCCAGTTTGGTTTTGACGGTGAACCAGGTTTCAGGCAGTAGGTCGCGGACATGTGGCTGGTTGTTGACCTGCTCACTGATGGCGGCTTTGAGTTCTTCAATGCCTGCGCCTGTGGCAGCGGAGGTTTCGAGGATACCTACAATGTTGGGGTATTTCTTTTGCAAGCCCGTGCGGTCAATGTCGAGCGGGTGCTGATCAATTTTGTTGCCGACGATCAGCACAGGCGACTCGCCGCCAAAGGATTGAATGATCTTGAGCCAATATTCGACACGGTTTTCTTCCTGGGTTAAACGAGAATCAAGCACCAAGAGATACAGGCTACGCTTGGTAAGGAAGAACTGATGAGTGGCGTGCATGATTTCCTGTCCGCCGAAATCCCAAATGTTAAGTTGGATTTTTGATTGACGATTCTCAACTTCAGAGTGATTATCCACCTGCCAATAATTAACGGAAATTCCCTCAGTTTTAGTCTCTGATGAATTGAATTGACTATAAATTATCTGTTGTACAAGTGATGTCTTTCCAACAGAACCTTGACCAATGATGTTCAATTTGGATTCATTGAGGGATTTAGTTTTTTTTGAAAAATAGTAATTTAGGATGATCTGTGGCTCTTTATACTTTTTAAGAATCTCAGGTGGAATTGGAAGTGGGTTGTCTTGTAAGTTTAATTCTGTAAGTTTATTTAGCCATTTGATTTCAGGAGGCAAAACTTTTATTTGATTCCCCCAAGCAGAAAGCGAGGCTAAGTTACGAAGCTGCCCAATTTCTGCGGGCAAATCTTGCATTTGATTTCCCCAAATAGAAAGCGAGTTTAGATTGCTAAGATTCCAGATTTCGTTTGGAAGTGAATTTAAAGGCGACCTTGATATTTCAAGAAAGTTTAATTTTTTTAATTTCTCAATCTCACTCGGTAATTGAGTAAACTCGCATCCGCGTATTGTGAGATATTCTAAATTTTTAATATCGCAAATATTTTTGGGGAATACTTTTGAGTCAAAAGCTTTGAGGATTAAACTTCTTAATTTTGGAAGTTTTAATATCGCTTCTGGAATAGGTTCTATAGAATTTTCGCTAAAGAGGACGCCACTAATAATGATTTCATCAACATTATCCATACCAGTAAAAATATCAGCGTCCAACTGTTCAATACCATTTTGAACTTTTACAACAAATGTAAAATTACCGTTCGTATCTTTAAAAACGCTGTGAAGTTCTGCTTTTTCTGAGATTTCCAATCCTTCTTTTTTTGTAAGATCATTTTTGAAAGCAAATTCATCAGTTGATAGAAACCAACCTACAATTCCTAATCTTGTGATTTGACCTATTTCTATGTTGTTTGGGATTTTCATAATTTAACCTCGGATTTACTCGAACGCTCAATTCTTTTACAGGAAATAACTTTCACATTCGTTCTCTAATAAAATTCCTAAACATATCCAATTCTAATACTCATCCGCAAACTTCTCATGCACCCAGAGGAACTCCTGGCGTTTGTTCATCACACGGACGAGACCGCCGAAGCCTGGGTCTTTGGCTTTGAGTAGGGCATGGAGTTCGCGCAGGGTGGAGCTGTCACTGCGAATAGCGACACCGTGTTCGAGAGAGGTAGAATCGGCTGTGCCGAGGAAATCACCGATTTTGGCGGTTTCGCCGAGGGTTGCGTCAATGATGGATTTGCCGAAGTCGAGTTGTTCTTCGATGAGTTTGTAGGCGGTTTCATCCAGCGCGAGTTTGACAGCGGAGGAGGCGACGGGGAGCACCATGCCGAGCGTGCCTGTCAGGAATTTCAAATAGGGCGCAGACTTCTTGAACCATTCACGCTCCAGTTCGAGGTCGTAGACGCCTTTCTTCATGTCGCCGTTGTTCAAAACGGGGAGCGGCAGGCGCGAATGTTCACACCATAAGACGAGGCGGAACTTTTCACGAATCCAGGTTTTGGGATTGAAGGCACTGCGGTCAACGGGGAAGAAACTGAACAGGCGCGGACCTTCTTTGGCTTCATCAGTAAGGACTTGCAGGAGGTCGGTATAAGTCTTCTCTACTTGAGAGAGTGTGCGGCGTGTGTTGACATCTACAATATCTAGTTTGTTTTTGATAGCGGCGAATTCGGATTGCAAGTCAGCAAGTGAGATCGCCTGCGTGGCGGCAGGGGCATTGCGGAGTAGGGAGTCAATGTTTTGCCATTCGGTGCAAACAGGACAGGGGAATTCGTTTCTGTTTTTTCGTTTACTATCAATCAGTTTTTCAACTTCAAACAGACCCGTGCCAGGCGTGTGCTTGCCGCAGGGTTCAATGCACGGAACCATCACGTCACAGCGCAAGCCTTCCCAAAAACTTTCGACAAGGAATTTCACTTCGCGGGTCAACATGCCGAGCAGTCCTTCGGGATACGGCGAGCGGACGATAATGCGGACGTCGTTGCCCACGTGTTCAAGAAATGCGCGGCTTTTGTATTCATCTTCCAGCACCAGCCCGCGCTGCCAGTGGACGCTGGCTTTGTAATCGGCGCGACCGAGGGAATATTTATGCAGGCGGACGATCAACTGGTAGAACAATCCTTCCGCGCTGGCGGATTGACCGTTGCTCGCGTCCACGATGTGACAGACCTGCGTTTGCTGGACGTCGCCTGACGCGGGAAAGGTTTTCCACGCGTCGGAAATATTCTGCGGGCGGATATCGGGGACAAGTTGACCGATGAGACTGATCGGGTCAGAGTCACTTCGGGATGCCAGATCAGCCACACGGTAGGAAAGATCGAAGCGCTCCATCAGGCGGAGAAAAATCGGGTGGAGAGTCGTTGGGTAACGCGAATCGTCCGCGCGGTTTTTATCATCCCATAATTGACCGAGGCGCGAGAATTTCACCAAGCCGTGCGCGGTACGCGTCGCTTCATCGTCGAGCACGTAACTCATGGCGGTGGCGAGCCAGTCGGGACGGAGGATGACGATGTCGCGCAGGGTCGGGTCGTTTTCGTAATGCGTGAGATGACCGAGGCGGTGCGAGATGGTGATGAAGAGCCGCGCGATCTCATCATCCATGTTGTGGGCGCGGCAGATGTCGAGGACTTCACGCAAAGGCAGATACGGCGCGCCTTTGTCTTGCAGGGCTTGACGGACATCGGCAAAACTCTTCGGCACGGAGCGACCGACTTCGGGCAGGCTCGCGGCGACCTGGGCAATGGCGCGTTTGAGTTCATCAATGCCTTTACGATTGCCGTGCGCGTCAGGTTTGCTTTCGACGAAAAAAAAGTCCACGACGGTTTCCTTGCCGAACAAATCCCACAGTTCCTGACGGTCAATATCGGGCTGACGCTGCTGCGGTCCGCCGTGCGTGGCGACGACAAGAATCTTCGCGCTCGGCTCGCGGCGCTTGACAAGTTGAATCCATTCCTTGACCTGTCCCGCCTGCGAACCTTCGCGCGGTTTCCAGACGACGAGATAGACGGCGGGCGCGCTAAAGAACAACTGGTGCGTGGGGCGGTATACGCGCTGTCCGCCGAAGTCCCAGGCGTTGAGGGTGATGGTGGTTTGGGAGTCGGTGGTGACGTTGAAGGATTGGATTTCTATGCCGTGTGTGGAGTCGTGAGGTTGGAAGGGTTTATCTAATAAAGCGTCAAGCAAGCAGGATTTTCCTACTTCGCCTTCACCGATGATAATGAGTTTGGCTTCATTGAGGGTGATTTGCGCTTCGGTTTTAGCACGAAGGTAGGCTTTGACGCCATCAATACCTTGTTTGTAGGCTTCGGAGAGTTCGGGGTTGAGGGGGTTGCCATCAATATGAAGATATTTTAGATTTATAAGTTGAGCAAGCGATGCGGGAAGGTCTGTAAGCTTATTTGCCATTGCAAAAAGGACTTCTAAATTCTTAAGTTCACCTAGTGAGGCTGGAAGCGTTGAAAACTGATGCCCTGCTATATTAAGATTTTCTAGGCTGTTCAAATTCCCAATAAAATTAGGCAAGAAAGTCATTTGACCATCAGCACTGCGAAAAATTATTTTACCCTCCTCCGTCTTTACGGTATAAGTTCCACATATATCCAAATATCTAAGGTTTAATAAATTTGCAAAAGATTCTGGCAAATCTACAAATGGATTTTTCGAAAGATTTAATACTTCCAACTGCATAAGCTGCCCCAAGAAATTTGGTAATAACACTAATCGATTATAGGATAAATTTAGAGATTTTAATTCTGCAAGTTGTCCTATGAATTCTGGTAAGGTTATCAATTGGTTTTCAGAAATATCCAGAAATTGTAAGTGCTCGATTCTTTCCAATGACTCTGGTAATACTGTCAAGTTGTTACGTGACAAATTAAGTGACTGTAATTGAATAAGTTTCCCAAGTGATTCTGGTAGTTCGGTGAGTTTTTTCTCATTTGTAGCGTTATAGTCTGCGCTAAGATCAAGTTCCGTTGCACCTGATTTCAAAGTTTCTTCGATTTTCTTTTCTGCTTGGTAGTAGGCTTCGTTATGCGGCATGGGAACCCCTCTGCCCTTCGGGCATCTCCCCTAAAGGGAAGAATTTGTTGCTGATGTAACAAGAGTTGGAATGAATCATTTTAATTTCCCTTTGACGTTGGGGCTTCCACGTACATTTCAGCGAAGTGTTCCATCAATAGGCGGTGGACGAAGATGTATCCGCCACCGACGCGGCGCAGGAAGATCAGGTCAACGCAATGGTCGAGGAAGGGGACGAGTCTCCACGGGAGGAGGTTGTTGCGGGCGAGGATGAAACGGAGGGTGTAATGTTGGATGAGATATATTCCCCCATTATTTCCAGCTATCAAAAATCCCATTGTGAAGCCTACAAGTAGCGAAAGCTTCAATACGAAGCTTAAACTCAAATTAAGATCAAGGGAAAGAATAAGTACGGCGACAGATAATGTAAAGACTGGTGAAACCAATGTAAAAATGACAAAAAAATTTCTTAATGATAATATCATTCTCATCCCAATCTTATTAACGCGATCTAATTGTCTCGAACTTATTCCCAAATTAATAAGTGAAGCAATTGTAATAAATAATAAAACAGGTCTCAGATCAACATATTTAAATATACTAAACCTTGAAGAAATAATTATCACCAACCCACCTGAAAATAGTCCAACTATTAATCCAAGTATGGCACTGCGCCATGACCAAGTTAAAAAGTCAACAGTTTCAATGTCTCTTGTGCGCGCAATAATCGACCCCAGCGTAATAAGACAGATTATAGAAAACAAAAAAAAGAATGTTGCTTCAGAATGCCCAGCAATAATGGAAGAATAAAATAAGAGAAAGGGTAGAAATGATGCCAACAAAGAAAAAGTAAACCAAACTATCAACTGATGTAGCTTTGTCAACTTTATACTCTCTAGCCATTCCATTTTCATGTTTTCATATACAAGCAATGAATTACGGTGCTCGTTCATGCCTCTAGCAATCCATACAAGCCATCGCGATACATCTTGTTTTACGAAAGGTATATTCTTCGAGCGTGAACGCTCAAACATGCGTTCAATGTATGTATCAAAAAGATATTTCCGCTGTGCCTTCTCGTCTTGGGAAACCAAAATATCAATATCCTGTTGATTCCGATATGTCATAATCATGATGCTCAAAAACAAAGGCGTCTCTGCCATTTCACGCAGGGCATTGTCTTTTTCGAGAACCTGCTTGATTCCCGCCATCCCATCCCCAAAGCGGTCGAAGAATTCGGTAATCTGTCTCTGCGTCAGCGGCTGGACTTCAATTGCGCCTTCAAAGGATAATTTTGTTTTGAGGTCTGCGTAATCCTGACTGCGGCTGCACACGGCAAGGGAGGTCAGTCCGTGTTCTTTTCTAAAGGCATTGATCGCTTCCACGCATTTGGCGCGGCTTTCCTGCCGCACTTCGTCCAGGCCATCCAGAAGCAAAAGTAATTTATCTCCCTTCACCCAATCCGGGGCGGTCTTGCGGGGGACGCTGTACAGGTTGTTCAACTCCTGCGCCAGCCAATCGGCGAGGGTGAGTTTCTCTGTCCACGAGGCAAGGTTGAACACCATCGGGATGGGTTGGGTGACATCTTCTCTGGCGCGGGCAATCAACTGACGGGCGAGTTCCAACAGCATGGTCGTCTTGCCAGAGCCAGGCGCGCCGAGGATCAGCAGGGAACGTCCCATGCCGATATTGTCAAAGATCTCCAGCATGGATGTCCCTGCAGGGAGGGTTTCGTCGGTCGATTCTTTTTTGATCGCCCACGGATATTGGGTCACCGCTTCGGGGTCTTCTTTGATGCCCAAGTCCAATAATGCCGCACCGTGCAGGGATGCGTCCAGCACACCTTTGATCCATGCGTTTTCGACGTGTCCCAGCAGGATGCGGCGGTTGCGGTGCTCGAGAGTCTCCGAGTCACTTTTGAAGATGTTGAAGAATTTTTGGATGATGGTTTGGTTGTTGACTACGTTATTGTCCCCCACAACGACAACGCCACTTACATCTCCATTGATGGAGACGTTCTTGTTTTCAGAAGAGGAAGGCTTCGGATCAGATGACATGCAGATTTTTCGCGGGGTATCCCCACTGTCCGCTTATTATACGACCTCTTTTTGAGCCCCTATCACTCAGTTTTTATGCTTTGTAAGCGTAATTTTTTTCAAATATCTTCGCACAATGGGTATTATCAGAAGGGAGGAATAGCACTGCTACCAAAATAGATTTCCTGGCTTCTTTCCATTTTGCGGCTTTGATAGAGTTACGAGTTGTTGCCCTGAGCTTTCCATTTTTTTACATTCAAATTGTTCGTTAGGTTCAGCCTGCGCCTGATGACCTCAGAAGCGCCCGATCGTCCACTCGATCCACATGATGTGGGATATCGGTCAGAACGGCGAAAATGATTTCAGGTGGGAACTTTAAGCCTCAATAATTTCGATCTTCATTGTGGCCAGCTCCCGAGCTCATTCATCATTAGATTGACAAGGGGCTCTGTGTCGTCGGCAGGGCCCCTTGTAGATGGGCATCCCTTAGGAGGACAGGATGCCCTGAAATAATGGAACGGAATGCTGTGGACCGCACCTTACACTGCACACAGCATTCCGATACTTCTTAATGAATATAGCCGGAATCCTTAATTTGACTGCAAGGCGGGCGTAGTGATCGAATCACCGCATTCCAGACAGATCGATTCCTGTTCAGAAACCAGTCTCCAGCCTCGATAAGATTCCCAGGAAGGCAACAAGCCTGCACCATCAAGCCTCTTCAAAAAATTGGTGGATGGACGTTTGCCAACCTGACTGCCCCACCAGATGTTGCAGCTCTTGCAAACCCAAATGGCCCCTGAACCCAATTGCGTAATTTGTGACATAGCAAATCTCCTTTGGAAAGACTCAGTCCGCACGCCGCTGTTAATCTGTAATGAAAACGGCAACGGAACCAGCGGAATTGGGCTGACATTGGCAAAACTGAATAGCATTGCCAGAAAAAAAATTAGACATCCCTCGTTACTTATTAAGGGGTTGAATTTGGTACTAAATGTAATCACCTCAATATCGTGCTGAGATCGGTTTTCGCCTTATAATGATTCACTGTTCGATACTTACCTCCAAAGAGGGGAATTTATTGCGATTGCGGAATACGATAATTACGATGAGATTAGTTTACGTTCGAGGTGTGACAAGAGTGTGACAAGAAGTTAATAGACTGGAAAGATGGTGATCAACAAATTGGAAATCAGATTACTAGGTCCCCCGGAAGTGCTTTACAGCGGTCAGCCTGTGAAGTTTGCAGCACGCAAGGCGCTGGCGTTGTTTATCTATCTGGTGGTTGAACCCGGTACCCATCCCCGTGAAAAACTGGAGACCATTTTCTGGCCTGAGAGCGAAGCCCGCCAGGCGCGATCTTCCTTGCGCACAACACTCTTACGCATTAAGGATGCCCTGAAGGGATTGGAAGAACCCTTGCGGATGGAAGGCGATCGTGTTGCTTTCAATGCCTCAAGCGCCTCTTTCCTGGATCTGGAATTTGTTACCCGAGCCGTGACGGATACCCAGCCGATACAGCTCGCGCCACCCACGTTTACCCTGTTGCAAAACGCAGTCGAAGCCACGCGCGGACCTTTCCTCGAAGCCTTCTCCCTGCCCGATACACCCGATTTCAACGATTGGATTCTGATCCAACGCAATGTTATTGGGGGACGCCTGAACTTGATCCACGACCGATTGTCGAATCACCAACTCGAAACCCATCTTATTCACCCCGCCATTGAGACCGTCAACCGCTGGCTGGTTTTAGACCGTTTGAACGAAAGTGCATATCAACGCCTCATGCGCCTGCACTTCCTCAATAGTGACCGCTCCGCCGCGTTGCAGGTATACGAAACCTGCCGCGAATTGTTGGATAAAGAATTGGGCGTCGAACCCTCCTCCGAAACCGAAGAAGTGTTGGCATACATCCGCTCCAGCGAAACTCCTGCATCAGTATCCGAGAATCAGGCTGAGGCGCGGGAAGAGGCGTTCCACATCCCGTTTGTAGGTCGTTCAACTGAATATCAAAGCCTGGTGCAAACATTCCGTCTCGCCCAAAAAGGCAAGCCGCAGGTTGTAGTCGTGTCGGGTGAATCAGGTATGGGCAAAACCCGCCTGGCAGACGAATTCCTGAAATGGGCTGGCACACAAGGCGCAGATGTTTTACGTGGGCGCGCTTATGAGACCAGCGGAGGTCTGCCCTACCAGCCCATCATTGATGCCCTGCGCACGCGGTTGGAACGCGAAAATGCTCCCGAGGATCTCCTCGACGATGCATGGTTGGTGGTGCTGACCCGCATTTTACCCGAACTACGCGAGCGCTATCCTGACTTGCCGGCTATTTCAAGTGATGAAGCAACTGCCAGGTCGAGGTTGTTCGAAGCAATTGCCCGCCTCGGAACATCACTGTCAGCCCGAAAACCGCTGATCTTGCTGATGGATGATTTGCAGTGGGTGGATACTGGTACGCTGGAATTGCTCCATTATCTTGCCCGCAGTTGGCGTACTAACCACAGCCCAATCCTGCTTCTGATTTTGATGCGAGAGGAATCGTTCTCGCATGGTTCTGATTTGCGAAACTGGATGATCGGCTTGGCACGTGACTTCCCTGTGATCCGCCTCTCTCTTCCGCCTGTGCAAGCTTCTGATATACAGGAACTGGTTCAATCTCTGACAGGTGAAAACACAGAAGGTGTTGCCGAACTCTCCACTTGGTTAACGGTTGAGACGAAAGGTCAGCCTTTTTTTGTGGTCGAGACCTTGTCCGCGCTCGATGATTATGGCGCATTGGTTTGGGTGGGTGAAGAAACTGCCACTCCCGTTCTCGACCCGCTGGGGACATTGGTCAATTTGAAATCCATTGATCCCCGATCACTTGCGCCCAAGATCCACGATGTGATTCTGTCTCGTCTGGAGTGGCTAAGCCAGTCCGCCTTGGCGCTATTATCCGCTGCCGCCGTAATTGGGCGCAATTGCAGTTTTGGTCTTCTGGGCAGTGTGTCGGGAACGGACGAACAAAACGGGTTGGACGCTCTGGATGAGTTGCTATTTGCCCGCTTGATTTCCGAATCCCATAATAAAGCCCAACCTTACATCATCTCTCATGACCGCATCCGTGAAGTCGTTTATGCGCGGATCAGCGAAGCGCGCCGCGAGGTTTTTCATCGGCGCGCATTAACTGCGCTGACAGAATCAAAAGCTCCATCAGCTGAGCTGGCGCACCATGCCTTATCAGCAAAGGAATGGGGAGGTGCTTTTCAACACAGTTTGAACGCGGGCGATGAAGCGATGCGTCTTTATGAAGTGACGACTGCGGCAGGGCACTATGAATCCGCCCATTCGCTTTTGAGCGAGTCGAAAGTGGAAGTAGATACGATAAATTGCCAGCATCTTTATATACAACTTGGAAAAGCTTATGAAACGGAATTTCATCACCGCCAGGCACTAACAATTTACGAAGAAATGCAGGAGCAAGCCTCAGCACGCGACAGCCGCGAAATGGAATTGGCTTCGCTGGTGGCTCTCTGCAAATTACTTCCATTGCCCTATGATTCACAAGATTTGGAGAAGGCGGCTGCCCTCGCAATGCAGGCATACCCTTTGGCGCAAACCCTTGAAGACCCGAAGGCGCAGGCGCAAATCGAATTGAGTTTAGCCCGCACTCATAAATTTGGTGACAGGCAGATCGAGTCCACTATCCAACACCTGCGTGCTGCAGAAGGCTGGGCGCGCAAGGCCGGTGTATGCGATGAACTCGGTGTGGTGCTGTTGGATCTTGGTGTGGCGCTCCTGTTCCTCGGTCAGTTGGCGCAAGCCGAGTCGACCCTGACCGAATCGATGGAAATATTCCGGGAACTCAATCAGTCTCCAAGGGTGTTGAGTTGTTTGCATAATCTAGCGATCATCCAACTGGAGATGGGAAAATTTGACTCTGTCCTGACCCTCATGGAGGAAGCGTATCAGGCAAACAAGGCGCTGGGCAGCCCCACTTTCATTTATTCCCTGGCTATCACGCACAATGTAGTCCACATTTTACGCGGGCAATATGGACAGGCGTTGGAAGCGTTATACCCTTCGCTGGAAATGGATGAATCCCAAATCGTATCTGGAATAAGGATCGATATTTTTCAGCAGTTGGCATGGTGCTACTTTGACCTGGGTGCATACGATGCCGGACTGGATTACTGCCAGAGGGCGGTCAGTCACCACGATCAGACCAGTCAAACCGGATGTTCGCCTGCCTACACCATGCTGGCTTTATTACAAATTCGGCGCGGGAATCTAACCGAGGCAGATGCGGCAGTGAAAAAAGGCTGGGAAAACTTCGACCTTCAGTGGCAGACCTATGCCGGGTGGCCGGAGACCCTTTCCATTCTGGAGGCGGAAGCAGAATTGGCGCTGGCGCAAGGCGAATTGGATAGAGCCCAAAATTGTGTTCAGCAACTGCTGGGGAAATATGAAGAGTTGAGGTTGTGTCATTTCAAGCCGGGTGTATTATTTTTACGTGCAAGAGTTGAATTAGCGGCAGGAAATAAAAAAGATGCGTACGAGACTCTTTGTGATGCGCTGGCATTATCCGATGAAATGGGCATACACCGTGAGATATGGGAAATGTGCTGGGCGCTCTGCCTTTTGGAAACGGAGTGGGGAAACGAATCGGTTGCAGTCCAATTAAGGGAACGGGCATATCATGAAGCGCTGCGGATTGTTGAACATGCCGGCACGCCGGAACTGCGCGAGGTGTTCCTGTCCCGACCGGATGTGCAGATCATTATGGGTAATAGTCTAATCAAATGAAATTTATAGGAGGGCATCAGTCAGTGATATAATTTTCCAAAACGTTTTGGAGAACCTGCCATGCGCCTACTATTCGTGATGTCGCCCAAAAAATAAACCCCTCCATAACTCACCCGCCAATCCAAACGAGAAGTCCCAATATGAGCGGTGGGTGCAGGGCGACAAGGTTGATGGGCTAGTAATGAATCGAGTAAGACTTGATGATTGGCGGTTGCACTATCTTGCAGAAGAGGGCATTCTGCATGTAACTCTGGCGTTAATAGATTTTGTCGGTGTGGAAGTCGATTCGTATAACGGCTTTCTTAAACTCATGGCAAATCTTGTAAATCAGGGGTATAGCCAGATTGCCTATATTGACGGAGATCCCAACCTCAAAATCGATCAGGATTACCAGGCTGGACTCAAAGCAATGCAGATTGCCCCTGAGCCTGTTCTCATTGCCCGAGCAGATCTGACCTCGGAAGGTGGTTATCAGGCAGAAGAATATCAGTTGAAACATGCCAACCCACCGACTGCAATTGTGTGCGTGAACGATTTGGAAGCATTTGGTGCAAATCACGCCACTAACCAATGTGGATACAAAATTGGACGTGACATCGCAATTGCCGGGTTCGATTGAATTATGAATTGTGCCCATACCTAGCTGCCACTTACTGCTCTTGATCAGCCTGTGTACACAATTGTTGGTCAGCTGGTATCACTGGCGGGCCGCTTGTAGAAAGACAGATTAGCATTCAACCCAAATTGTTTATTCGCGAATAGATGCAGGTAGCTGAAGTGGATTTTGCACAATTAAATACCCCGCAAATTTTGTGACAGGAAATAGCTTCATGGAAAATAATCAGAACGTCAAAGAAGCTCAGAGCATCACAGCTTCCCCAAAAGAAGTACTTTCTGAAATTCAGGAAGACCTCAATATCAGAGAACAACGTCGGCGAATGTTCCCGCGTGCAGCGTTAGTAGGATTGTGCGCAGGCTTGATGGCTTCATTTTTTCGGATTGCACTTGCCGGAGCAGATGCCTTTCGTAACGGACTACTTGAGTGGGCACATCAATATCCAATCTGGGGATGGGCTTTCCCAATGATCTTTGGCATGGTGGGGGCTTCTTTGTCAGTTATGTTGGTGCGGCGTTTTGCGCCAGAAGCAAGTGGAAGTGGTATTCCGCACCTCGAAGCAGTCTTGCATCGCCTGAGGGTGTTGAATTGGAAGCGTGTAATACCTGTAAAATTTATTGCTGGAACTTTGGCACTTGGTGGTGGACTGGCACTTGGACGGGAAGGTCCCACGGTGCAAATGGGCGGAGCGGTAGGTGATGCAATTTCCAAATGGCTTAAAGTACCGCCTCGTGAACGACGGACATTGATCGCGGCAGGAGCGGGTGCTGGTCTCGCAGCTGCCTTTAACGCGCCTTTGTCCGGAGTAATATTTGTTCTCGAAGAGATCCAGCGCGACTTTCACCCATTTGTTTTTGGAGCTGCATTCCTGGCAGCGGCCATTGGCGATATTGTTTCGCGCCTCCTTTCCGGAGCTTTTCCTGTCTTCTCCATCCCTGATTACGCAACACCGCCAACTTTGTCCCTGCCTATCTTTGCCCTTTTGGGTATTTTGGCAGGCATGTTGGGAGTGGCGTTCAATAGAAGTCTGCTTGGAACAATGAATCTGTTTGCTCGTGTAAAGGGGCGATGGAGTCTAACTGTTGCGGCCGGGGTTGGCGCATTCGTTGGTTTGGCCGGTTGGTTTTCGCCCACTATTGTCGGAGGAGGGCACTCGCTTGCGGAAACAGCTCTGGCGGGAAATCTTATCCTGTGGGTACTTCCAATCTTTTTTGCAATTCGATTCCTAATGACCATCTTAAGTTATGGGACCGGTGCTGCTGGTGGTATTTTTGCTCCTTTATTGGCATTGGGTGCGCTGCTAGGGCTTGCACTTGGTCAAATTGCGAATCGAATTACGCCTGATATTGTGCCCCAACCGGCTGTTTTTGCCGTTGTTGGAATGGCTGCCTACTTCACAGCAATAGTGCGCGCCCCCCTTACTGGAATTGTGCTCATCGTCGAGATGACAGGAAATTATCACCAGATGCTTCCATTATTGGTTGCTTGTTTTTGTGCATATGCGGTCGCTGAATTGTTGAAAGACCTGCCTATTTATGAAGCGCTACTTGAACGCGACTTACTCCGAGACGGCGCTCATATTAAGTTAAAGGAACCCATGGTGATTGATCTTGTTGTTGAAAACGGTGCGCCTTTTGTAGGTCAGAATGTACGCACCTTGGGATTGCCACCGGGATGTGTCCTCGTTCGCTGTACCGAAGGAGGACATGAATTTGTTCCAACAGCAGATACTCGTCTTGTGCCTCATATGAAGATCACTGTTGTTATTGCGCCCGAGGCGGCTCACGGGTTGACGAACTTGCGACATGGATGTAAAGCCAGAACGACATGAAAATAAAACATTTCGCAAACCCAGGCAAGGAAACTGCCTTAGGACTTTCCATACTATCTTTTTTTATGATCCCTTTTGTTGGCATGATTGATTATTTCACGGGACCAACCATTACGTTCGCTCTGATCTACTTAATTCCTGTTTTATCGCTTGCATGGTTGAACGACCGACGTATGGCGGTTATTTTTGCATCGGGACTGACAGTCCTAACTTGGATTGCAGTGGATTATTTTTCGGAACGGTTTTCCTTGAACATCCTCACCTATTCCTGGAATTTCTTTTCAAGGTTTACAATCCTTGTGATTGCCTCCACCACGCTTTCAGCACTAAAACAATCCATTAAAGATTCCCATCATCTCTCACGCACAGATCCTCTCACAAACGCACTCAACAAACGCGGCTTTGTAGAGCTGGCTGAACGTGAACTCTATCGCGCTACACGGTCCGGGGATGCCCTGACCATAGCCTTCTTGGATGTGGATAATTTCAAGACCATCAATGATACGTTTGGCCACAGCGCCGGTGATAAATTGTTAGCGACTATTGTTACATCCCTGCGCTTGCATACCCGGAAAAGTGATCTCATTGGACGGATTGGTGGTGATGAATTTGTTATCCTTTTTCCTAATACTGGACAGGATGTTGCCAGAGTCGTAGTCGCCAAGAATAGGGATATGTTGATTGAAGAAGCGGATAAACTAAATTTTCATGTCACATTTAGCTTTGGTGTGTTGACTTGCATCCAACCGCCCGAATCGGTGGATGCTATGATAGGGATGGCGGACAAGTTAATGTATGAAGTCAAAAATGGTTCCAAGAATGCCATTGTTTTTTCACTGTACCCAGATTGACCAGTAAGCCGTAATCTGTCTGTTTTTTTAGATGTTCTCGTGAAATCTTTTATTTGACTTTTTTAGCTTTACACGATAATATAATCCAAAACGTTTTGGATTATATTATGACCACAATTAAAGACGTAGCAAAAGCGCTAAATTTATCAATTACAACCGTTTCACGGGCCCTGGATGGGTATGATGACGTTGCCGATAGTACCCGTGAGCTGGTCATCGAGACTTCGCACAAGATGGGGTATACCCCTAACCGCGCTGCCCGCCAATTGCGTCGCCAACAGACGGACACGATCGGATATATCCTGCCAACTGAAAAGCCCCAGTTTGCCGATGCTTTTTATTCCGAGTTCATTGCAGGTTTGGGTGACACGGCTGCGGCGAACAATTTTGACCTGATCGTTTCTGCCGCTCCACCTGACAGTTCAGCAGAAAAAGCATTGTATGAACGCTGGGTCCAAGGCCGCAAGGTGGATGGCGTCATTGTAAATCGCACACGATTACAAGACTGGCGTGTTCAATATTTAACGGATAGAAAAACCCCTTTTGTTTCACTGGAACGCTCCCAGCTTGCTGTGGAATTTATCGGTGTGGAAACCGAGACAAATCAAGGCATGATCGAATTGATTGCTTACCTTGCCAACCAGGGTCATAGCCGAATTGCCTATATTGGAGCGTCGCCATACCTCAAGATCGAGTATGACCGTCACCACGGTTATCAGGTTGGATTGCAGGAAGTCCAAATAACTTCGGATCCCTCCCTCGTAATCCGCGCCAACCTAACCCCTGAGGGAGGGTATCAAGCTGCCAGGCAATTATTGGGGTTGGCAAATCCCCCTACGGCGATTGTCTGCGTAAATGATCTGACTGCCATTGGCGCGATGCACGCGGCGCATGAAAGCGGACTCAAGGTGGGGCGCGACATTGCCATTGCCGGTTTTGATGGGATTGCCGACTCGGCACATACTCAACCTCCGCTGACCACCCTGGACCAGCCGGTTTATGAAATTGCCAGCCGTCTTGTGACCATGCTGTTGTCTCTTATCAAAGGTGATCTTCTTTCTGAACGGCAGGTCAAGATTCAACCGAAGTTACTTATTCGCCCTTCGACAGGTGGATAAGATGAAAGAATCATGCAAACAAAAACTCTCTTTTTTTTAATTTTTTCCAAAACGTTTTGGAAAATTGTGAAAACACTTTTTCAAACCTATCCCATCGCCTAGCCGTTTTTTTACCTTTTTCACCCGCATCCTGGAGTTCAACCCGAAGATGTTTTACTCGGTCGAAGAAGTCTGTGCTTCCAGAGACGGTGTCTTTCACCCAGGACGGCGCCAACAATTAATGAAAAAATTTGATTTGCTCAAAAAAGTAAGGAGAGATTATGTGTGGATTCTGCGGGTCGACCCCGAGCAACGATACAACTTTTGTGGAGCAGGCTGTGTGGAAATTACGCCACCGTGGACCGGACGAGCAGGGCGTCACGCAAACGCCGCTGGGTGCGATGGGGCATGCCCGGCTCTCGATCGTGGATGTAGCCGCCAGCCATCAGCCTATGGCAGACGGTCAACATTGGATCGTGTTCAACGGTGAAATTTACAATTTCCAATCCCTGCGCAGCCAGCTTTCCGGGGACTGGCTTACCCAGGGAGATACGGAAGTGGTCATGCGCCTGATCATGGAACACGGCATGGAAGCCATTGGCGCGCTCGATGGCATGTTCGCCTTTGCATTTTTCGGTGACGAAGTATTACTGGCACGTGATGCCATCGGTATCAAACCGCTCTATTATATAAAGAACGATGCAGGCATGTTCTTTGCGTCTGAGATCAAGGCGCTGCTCGATATGCAGGGGGATGTATGTGAGTTTCCCGCCGGGCATTGGTGGAGCGCCGCGTGTGGTTTTGTGCGTTACTTTCATATTGACGATTTACAGTGGAACACTTCCCTGCCGTTCAGCCTGCCCGAAACCGAATATGATGATTTGATCCGTTCCACCCTGCGTCGCGCCGTTCAAAAAAGGCTTATCGCCGACCCCGGCATTCCCGTGGGGGTCAGTCTTTCCGGCGGATTGGATAGCAGTCTGATCACCGCACTGGCGCGTGAAGGACGCGATGTGTTAGATACCTTTGTGGTTGGCATGGAGGGCAGCGAGGATGTTGCCCGCTCGCAGGAAGTCGCGGATGCGCTAGGTACGCGCCATCACGTTTACATCTATGACTTCCAGGAAATGTTGGATGTGCTGTCCCAGGTCATCTACCACCTTGAGTCATTCGATGCGGCGTTGGTGCGCAGCGCCATTCCAAATTATTTTCTGGCACGCCTTGCTTCGCAGCATGTCAAGGTAATGCTTACTGGTGAAGGCGCTGATGAAATTTTTGGCGGCTATGAGTACTTGAGCGGCGTGACGGATGCCCAACAATTCCAGCGTGAATTGTGGACGATCACCACCAATTTGCACAACACCAATCTGCAACGGACAGACAGAATGACGATGGCGCACAGCATCGAGGGAAGAGTTCCGTTTCTTGACAAGGAGATGATCCGCCTCGCGTTGAGTCTGCCGCCTGAATTAAAGTTCCACGTTGGAGGCGGAACTGAAAAAACGCTTCTGCGCCGCGCCTTCGCTGGCTTCCTGCCCAATGGAATTCTCCAACGCCCCAAGCAGAAATTCTCTCACGGCACAGGCTCGCGTGATCTGCTGGCGCGTTATGCCAACGACCAGATTTCAGACAAGGATTTCGCCGAAGCACAGCGGCAATATCCGCAAGCCGCGCTGCGCTCAAAAGAAGAATTGTTTTATTACCGAATTTTCCGTGAGCAGTTTGGAGAACGCATTCCATCCCAAGTCGTGGGACGTACGCGCTCAGTGGCAAAAGGCGAGTTGAATTAGTGAATAAGGTGAGTATTAAAGCAAATATGTTTTCAGAATCGAAAAAAAATATTATCTGGATCGAGCTCATCATCTGCGCCGCATTGATTACGCAAATGGACCTGCTGCTCGCAAAGTATGGGACTCGGTAGCAGTATTGTATTTACTGAGTTGCCTGAATAAGCTGACAGGTATATTTTTAATATCGCCATTTTTTCATATTCTAAGAAAGAGATTTATATACTATGAAAATAAAACTAACTGCACTCTTCGTTGAATTTTTTGACAGTGAACGGGCCTCCGGTATTGTTTTATTGGTGAGCGCCATCACTGCTATGCTGATTACCAATTCCGCCTATGGAAACGTTTTTCTGGATTTCTGGCACATCGAAATTGGGTTTGACCTAGGTTTCATTCACTTGAAACACTCACTCCTGCACTGGGTAAACGATGGCTTGATGGCAATATTCTTTTTGCTGATCGGTCTTGAAATTGAACGCGAAATCTACATTGGCGAACTCTCAGACTTGAAAAATGCATCCCTGCCTCTTTTTGCCGCCGTCGGTGGAATGGTAACCCCTGCCCTTATTTTTCTCGCCCTCAACTACGGACAACCCACACAAAATGGTTTCGGGATTCCGATGGCAACAGACATCGCATTCGCGCTTGGCGCACTGGCATTGCTTGGCAAAAGAGTACCTGCTTCCATAAAAATATTTCTAACCGCATTTGCGATCGTCGATGACCTCGGCGCGATGGCGGTTATTGCGTTTTTCTATGCAGATGGATTTTCGCCATCCTATCTGCTATTAGCTGTGGGAGTTTATATCTTTCTGCTGCTTCTAAATCGGTTTGGAGTTAACTCCATCCCAGCCTATCTTCTGCCTGGATTGTTGATGTGGTATCTGATGCTCCAATCCGGTATCCATGCCTCCATTGCTGGCGTCTTGCTTGCATTCGCCCTGCCATTCAGAGATGGAAGTCCATCCTCACCCTCCTACAAAATACAGCACTTTTTGCACAAACCCGTTTCGTTGATGATCATGCCGATTTTCGCGCTTGCAAACACCGGCATTGCCGTATCTGCAAATTTCCTTCAAACTATTTTCACGCCCAATACGATCGGTATTTTTTCCGGGTTGTTCATCGGCAAACCGCTGGGCATTGTTCTGGCTTCATTTTTGGCGGTGAAATTACACCTGGCAAAATTACCTGAAGAAACAGACTGGAAAGATTTACTGGGCGCTGGTTTTCTGGGAGGCATTGGTTTTACCATGTCCATTTTCATCACCATTCTCGCCTTCGGTGAAACAGCCATTTCACAAAATTCGAAACTCGCCATCATACTAGGGTCTCTGGCGTCTGGAGCCATAGGGCTATGGATACTGAGTCGCAGGTCTCCGGAATTGATAATTGAAGAGGAGTTGATATGACCAAAACCGTCATCGCCGCCGCGCTGGGTGAATGTGTTCACGTGGCAGGCATATCCAATTTTTTGCGCCTTGCTGAAACCGCAGGCTGGCGCACCATATTTCTGGGACCAGCCGTCCCGATTGAAAAAGTCCTCGAAGCCGCGCGCGCCGAAAAAGCCGATCTCGTCGGCATTTCATATCGCCTCACGCCCGAAAATGGCGAGCGCTTGCTGGGTCAACTTGCAGAGGAAGCCGCCGAACTTCACGAAGCTGGAGTCAAGTTTACGTTTGGGGGAACGCCACCCGTTGCGGAGCGCGCCGTCAAACTCGGTTTCTTTGAAAAAATATTCGATGGAAGCGAATCACCCGAACAGGTTTTGGCGTATCTCAAAGGTCAGCCAGCGCAGGATTTAACCGAATCAGACTACCCTCAGGCTGTCACTGAACGAATTGCATGGCGCGCTCCGTATCCGATTCTTCGTCATCATTTCGGTTTACCGACGATGGAAGCCACAATTGACGGCATCCAAAAGATTGCCGAAGCCCAAGCTCTCGACCTAATCTCCCTCGGCACCGATCAGGATGCCCAGGAAAACTTCTTTCATCCTGAGCGGCAGGACCCACGCCGCAAGGGAGCAGGCGGAGTCCCCGTGCGCACAGCAGACGATTACCGCGCCTTGTATGAAGCCAGCCGCCGCGGAAACTTCCCCATGTTGCGAGCCTACTCAGGCACCGATGATTTTATCCGCTACGCCGAAGTGCTGACCGACACCCTTCACAACGCCTGGTGCGCTATTCCACTCTTCTGGTTCAATCAGATGGATGGGCGCGGACCCTGGGATTTGGAAGGCTCCATCCGCGAACATCAAAAAGTGATGAAATGGTACGGTGAACGGAATATCCCAGTTGAACTCAACGAACCTCATCACTGGGGCATGCGCGATGCATCCGATGTGATCTTTGTGGTCGCTGCTTACCTCTCTGCGTATAACGCAAAGAAAAATGGGGTGAAAAATTACATAGCGCAGATGATGTTTAACAGTCCGCCTGGCACGAGTGATGCGATGGACCTCGCAAAAATGTTGGCGGTGCTTGAAATTATCAAGCCATTGGCAGACAAAGGTTTCCATATCTGGAAACAAACCCGCATCGGATTGCTGTCCCATCCTCTTGACCCAGATGCGGCACGCGGACATCTTGCTGCCAGCACCTATTTACAAATGGCGCTTAGGCCAGATATTTATCACATCGTCGGACACACAGAGGCGCATCACGCCGCAACTGCAGATGATGTCATCGAAGCCAGCAAGATTGTGCGGCGCGCCATCACCAACGCGCTTGGTGCACCCAACATGACCCGCTCGCCTGAAGTGCAGGATCGCAAGAGATATCTGATTTCTGAAGCGCGTGTCACTCTGGAGACAATCCAGGATCTTGCAGGTCAAGGCGTGGACGATCCATTGGCAGACCCGTCAACATTGGCGAATGCGGTCATGTCTGGAGTGTTGGACGCTCCCCAATTAATGAACAACCGCTTCGGGCGAGGAATGATTCGCACTCAAATTGTGGAGGGAGCCTGTGAGGCAGTAGATGAAGCGGGACGCGTTCTCTCCGAAAGGGAACGCTTGTCCAAATTACCTAGCGTCGCGTAATTTAAGAAACCAAACATGATTTTCTTGATAATTTCCCAAAAATCATTAAATTACGAGACCGCAATAGTGTAGAGCGAACTCTTATTCGCTTTATTTGAAAGGAAAAGACTCATGGCAGAAAAATATACGGTTTTGGGAGCGGGACATGGCGGCAAGGCAATGGCTGCTCATTTGGCATTGATGGGTGCGGATGTAGCTCTTTGGAATCGCACTTTTGAACATATTGCGATCATGAAAAAACGCGGCGGGATCGAATTGGAAAGTGTCGAGGGAGGTCCGCATGGGTTTGGCAAACTAACTCTGGTCACATCTGATTTGGCAGAGGCGATTGCGCACGCGCAGGTTATCATGGTGGTGTTGCCATCCTCTGCGCACGCGGAAGTTGCAAAGGCTTCTGCTCCGTTTCTTAAGGATGGGCAGATAGTCATCCTGCATCCAGGACGTACCCTTGGCGCGTTGGAGTTTACAAAGGTGATCCGTGACAATGGTTGCACGGCAGATGTCACTGTTGCGGAGGCTGAAACCTTTATCTATGCCAGTCGCGCGGATGGTCCTGCACAGGCTCACATCTTTCGAATCAAGGAAGCCGTACCCCTGGCAGCATTACCTTCCAGCCGAAACGAATTGGTATTGGAGTCCATCCAGCAGGCATACCCCCAATTTATAGACGGTGTGGATGTGCTTCACACCGGTTTGAATAACATGGGTGCAATTTTTCATCCCGCTCTTACCTTGCTCAACGCGGGGTGGATTGAACATACCCATGGTGACTACCAATTCTATATTGACGGGGTGACTCCCTCTGTGGCACGTGTACTCGAAGTTTTGGATCGTGAACGTGTAACGGTGGCATCGTCTGCGGGAATTCGCGCCCGCACATCCCTGGAATGGCTCAAACTAGCCTATGACACAAACGGAGAGGATCTGCATGAAGCCATCCATAACCAGCCAGGCTATTATGGCATAAAGGCGCCGCCGACCCTCAATCATCGCTATATATTCGAGGATGTGCCAATGAGTCTGGTTCCGATGGCTTCATTGGGTAAGCGTTATGGAGTTTCGGTACTGGGCATGGAAAGCATCATTAAACTCGGCAGTATTATCCACCGTACCGATTATTGGCGGCGCGGACGGACGGTTGAGAAGCTCGGGCTTGAACAATGGAGTGTGAGTGAATTGACCCGTTTTGTAAAGGAAGGTGTGATCGAATAGGCATGAACCGGTGTCGAGTTACGTACCGCAAAATCCTATAAGAGAAAAAGATGATGAATAAAGGAATAACATCCAATCAACCAAAAAGATTTCTGCGCTTCCTGTTTCGGTTGCCAATTTGGCTCTATCGAGTCAAATTGGGCTGGGTACTGGGGAAACGTTTTCTCATGCTCAAACACATCGGACGTAAAAGCGGACGGCCGCGCCAAGTGGTGCTCGAAGTAGTGCATCAGGAGGCTGATACATGTGTATATTTTGTCGCGGCTGGATGGCGTGGTAAGGCGGATTGGTTTAGAAATATCCAAATGAATTCTTCCGTTGAGGTAACAGTCGGCACACGTACCTTCAAAGCCACCGCCGTGGTTATGCAGTTGGTTGAGGCGGCTGCCACTTTTTATATCTATGCCCGTCGTTACCCATTGGCATTTCGTGAGCTCTCGCGCCTCATGACGAGTGAGACACTTCAGTCTACTCAGGAAGATTGTTTCCGCCTTGCCCAGTCTGTTCCACTGGTGAAGCTAAAACCCACTAAATCAGCGGCAAACGATTAATTATGGACTATATGGAAAAAACGAAAACCGATCTCTGGCTCGTTCGTCACGGACAAACAGATTGGAATCTCACTGGCAGATGGCAGGGACAGGCTTCTGACGCGCCTGGATTAAATGATATGGGGCACGCTCAAGTATTGAGAATTTGTGAGCAGTTAAAGAGAATTAAGTTCTCTGCCATCTATAGCAGCGACTTGCTGCGCGCCCGGCAAACTGCCAGGTTGATCGCTGAACCTTTGGGATTAACCATAATACTGGAACCTCGCTTGCGTGAAATTAATCTCGGTGTATGGGAGGGGATGCCCTCGGACGAGATCGAAGCGAAGTATCCCAAGGAACTTGCTGCGCGAGCGCGAAATTCTTTTTATGAGCGCGCACCAAATGGTGAATCACCGCGTGATGTAGCTGACCGTGTGCTCATGGCAATAAATGAAATTGCGAATAAACACCCGGGTGAATCCGTTTTGATCATCGCGCATGGTATATCATTGGCGGTTATCATTTGCCATTACAAAGACTTACCAATGGAAGATGTCTATCAATATATTCCGGACAATGCGCGTCCATATCACGTACTATGGATGCAATAGAAATTTGTGACCTTTGGGTAAATCCATGCAAATAATTCAACTCCTGCAAAAGTTAATTCATCCATTAACTGCCGATGAAAAAATTGTAGTCACACAGGATATTCGCCAATCTGCCACCTCCAGTTTTGATTTTTTTCTGTTAGTGGTGCTATCTTGCAGTATCGCCACATTAGGTTTGGTCACCGACTCACCGGCAGTCATCATTGGTGCCATGTTGGTCGCGCCGCTGATGTCGCCGATCATTGGCATTGGCATGTCGTCAATTACAGGCGATTCATTTCTGGCGCGCAACTCTGCTACGGCTTTATTACGCGGTGCGATGCTGGCGGTCTTCCTCTCCAGTCTGATGACGCTCATCAATGCCAAGTTGCCATTTGTGGTATTGCAGGAACTTCCAAGCGAAGTCCTGGCGCGCACCCATCCGAGCCCTATTGACCTTGGCATTGCGCTTGCTGGCGGGTTAGCCGCAGCCTACGCACTTACACGTCCCAATATCTCTGCCGCATTGCCTGGCGTCGCCATAGCGACCGCGCTCATGCCTCCGCTTTGCACAGTGGGTGTGGGGTTGGCTCTTGTGCGCTGGGATGTGGCGGGGGGCGCTCTCTTGCTTTTCATCACAAATGCCATCACCATCGCCTTTGCCGCAGCGCTCGTGTTTTTCCTGCGCGGCTTTTCGCCAGATACGCATATCATCAATCGACGGCTGCCGCGTAGTTTGATTATTTCGGCGTTGATCACATTCACGCTGCTTGCTCCACTGACGTATTACAGTGTCAAATTTTTCCAACAGGCCAATGAAAATCGCCTCATAAACGAAGTGGTCAATGCCGAAGTTGCCGGCATGGATGCTGAACTGGTTGAACTTACCCTGTCTCGCACCAGTGGCGCTCTCGACATGATTGTCACAATCAGTACAAGTCGCACCCTGCACTACGAAGAGGTAATTGCCTTGCAAAAGTCAATCGTGGATGGTCTCCAGCGTCCAATTTCGCTCAAGGTAAATCAGATTTTTGCTGAACGGCTTGATCCACTCATCCCGCCAACCGCAACTTTGACCCCGACTTTGACTCCCACCAATACACCTGGGCCCAGCCCGACAGTGACCGCCTCTCCTCTGCCTCCTACAGCCACATCTACCTTCACACCGACTGCCACGACCACGCCCGGGCTGGGTCAGGCTGTCAGCACGGGGTTGCCACGTTTGCAGTTGTATCAGTCGCCGAATGGGCCGGTTATTGGACAGATTCGTCCAGGGCAGGGATTAATTCTGTTGTATGGCAAACAGGAAGAAAGTGGATTGATCTGGATCGAGGTTATGGATTCAGAGGGCCGAGTTGGTTGGATTCCTGAAATCTATTTGCTCATGGTTACGGCTACCCCGCCTGGTTGATTAAATATGGAAGATCTGGAGTACATCGCACAATAAGAAATAGGGGGCAAGGACTGTAGTTTATCGGATTCTTTTCCAATTTGAAAAGATCGAAACCAATTTCTTCGACATTGCATAACATGGCTGGTCCAAAAATATTGGTGTGTTCAGGAATCCGCCCAAGTACAGGGTTTGCTAAAATTTTAGGAGAACAATATGTCGTCATTCCCCATTGCGCCAAAGCGGCCATATGAAATCATACAACATGGACAGACACGCATTGATAATTATTATTGGATGCGTGAAAAAAACGACCCTGAGACCATGAAGTATCTGCGGTCGGAAAGTGATTATCTTAATGAGTATTTGCAGCACACAAAACCATTGCAGGAAAAGTTGTTTGCAGAGATGAAGTCTTGTATCAAGGAAACTGATATAACTGTTCCTGAGAAAAGGGGTGGGTATTTTTATTATTCACGTTATTTTGCGGGAAAGCAGTATCCTGTTTTTTGCCGCAAACAAGGTTCGCTTGATGGGGTGGAAGAGATTTTACTGGATCAGAATGAACTGGCAGATGGTAAATCGTTTTGCAGTGTCGGCGCATTTTCGGTCAGCCCGGACGAGTCTAAACTTGTCTATTCGGTGGATTTTAGCGGGCAGGAGATTTATTCGCTTCATGTCAAGGATCTGCAAAGCGGAAAGTTGTATCCTGAGGTAATCGAAAATATTTTAGGAAGCGCTTATGAACACGGCGGGGTGGAATGGGCAAACGACAGTCAGACCTTGTTTTATGTCACTCTGGATGAGACTTTGCGCCCAGATAAACTCCACCGCCATATTCTTGGCACCGATCCATTGCAGGATGTAGTGATATTTCATGAAACGGACGAAACCTTTTCGCTTTTTGTTCGTAAATCGCACGATAATGCCTATCTCATGTTACACCACTTCAGTACGACAACATGCGAAATACGGTTTCTTTCCGCGGATCGCCCACAGGATGGGCTGCAAATACTTCAACCGCGTATTCAAGATATGGAATATTTTGCTGTGCATCGCAAAGGATCCTTTTTCATCCTCCACAACAACCGGGCAAAGAACTTTATGTTAAGTGTCGCTCGAGTGGATTGTCCTGGCATGGAAGACTGGCACGAGATAATTTCCCATCGCGAAGATGTCCTGATTGAAGGCTTGGATGCATTCGAGGATTTTATTGTCGTTACTGAGCGCAGGGACGGTCTAAAACAACTCCGCATCATTACGCCCAATAACGTGAATCATGCGCGCTATGTGCAATTTCCCGAACCAACTTATAACGTCACACTTGAAGCCAATTCCGAGTTCAAGACAAACCTCCTGCGTTTCAAATATTCGTCATTGATAACACCCAGTTCGATTGTCGATTACCATGTTGATTCTGGTGAGTGGGAGATAAAAAAAGTAGAGGAAATCCCCAGTGGTTACGACAAGTCTCAATATATATCAGAACGGATCCGCGCCACTGCGACGGATGGCACGCTGATACCAATCTCCATTGTTTACCGAAAAGGGTTGAAGAGGGATGGGAGCAATCCCACATTATTGTATGGATATGGCGCATACGGAGCAACCATCGACACGACATTTGAATCGAACCGCCTCAGTCTTCTTGACCGTGGATTTATTTTTGCAATCGGACACATCCGCGGCGGCTCAGATCTGGGCCGTGAGTGGTATGAAGGCGGCAGGATGCTTAACAAGAAAAACTCATTTACTGACTTTATCACTTGTGCGGATCACCTTATCAATGAGGGATTAACCTCCCCGCAAAAACTTGCCATAATTGGTAGTTCAGCAGGTGGCTTACTGGTTGGCGCATGCATGACCATGAGACCAGACATGTTCAAGGCAGTACTTTGCAAAGTACCCTTCGTAGATGTGGTGACAACGATGAGTGATCCACATATTCCGCTTACCGCTCTTGAATATGACCAGTGGGGCAATCCTGCGGACAAGGACCATTTTGATTATATGCTTTCGTATTCACCGTATGACAATATTCGGCCTGCAGAATATCCTCATATGCTCATTACAACAGGGCTCAATGACCCACGAGTGGCCTATTGGGAACCTGCTAAATTCGTAGCCAAACTTCGTGACACAAAAACGGATAATAATTCCATTCTGCTTCATACCAATTATGATTCTGGACATGCGGGGGCGAGCGGACGCTATGACTTTCTTAAGGAAATCGCGCTTGAGTACGCGTTTTTGATTGACAAACTTGAAGTAAGGGAAATAATATGAATTATGCTAAGCATAGTGTCAAAAATTTCCTACAGAAATGATGTGTGAAGCAGTTTTTTTGCGGAAGCCTCCTATTTAACGAGATGGGGGCTTCCGCAAATTGTAGACGGCAAGCGGTTGAATGTTCATTAGCAATATTTGCAATGCACCGTTGAAAAAATATTTAATGCCATAACACGATAAGAAAGTGTTTATTGAAAATTGATTAGGTTTATGCTGTAAGATATATACATTGGTCGCCAACTCGACGATCAAGACTCTACAAGATCTTTTGAATCAAGAACTGCAGGGCAGCCAAATAACGGCGACCCGTAAATGGTACTATTGCGGTCGAAGGTTGACGCTCATAACCCGAAGATCGCAAGTTGAACACTCGAATCTAAAACGCACCAGTAATGGCGCGTTTTTTTTTTATTGTATTACCGCCCACGTACTTTTACAATTTTTTCCCTCTTCTGTATACTGTAAATGTATTCATATAAGTTCCGCTTAGCGACAGCATTTGACCACCCTCTGGAAGTGGACAATAGAATCGAACCAGATTAGCAAGATAGAACCTTTCCGAATCAGGAGATATACCAGAGTTGTCCTACATAACAGATGAACGCATTGATGAGTTTGCAAAAGCCTTTGTAGCTTATCTTCGACGAATACTTGTCGAAAGCAAAAAAACAGAAAAGCAGGAAAAGAACGGAAATGCAAAGAAGCCTACCTGCAGATAGACAACACTTCCCGGTTACTTTTGAGGAACTGGATGAATA
>Ga0268298_10000718_pt1 | contig 41855 bp, 38 predicted proteins | sample WWTPWeurt_MetaG_FD_194462 | JGI IMG/M metagenome (GOLD analysis project Ga0268298, IMG submission 194462) | Activated sludge microbial communities from WWTP in Nijmegen, Gelderland, Netherland - WWTP Weurt | ecosystem: Engineered > WWTP > Aerobic digester > Activated sludge | place...
CGACGACGAGGGCGTGCGCACGCGCAAGCGCCGTGCGCTCGATGCCGGCGTGGTGCAGGGCTATTACCTGTCCACCTACTCGGCGCGCAAGCTGGGCCTGCGTACCACGGGCCATGCGGGTGGCTCGCAGAACCTGGTGCTGCGCAGCCGGCTCACGCAACCGGGCGACCACCTGGAGCAGATGCTGCGCAAGCTGGGCCGCGGCCTGTTCGTCACCGAACTGATGGGGCAGGGCGTCAACTACGTCACCGGCGATTACTCGCGGGGCGCCGCGGGCTTCTGGGTGGAGGGCGGGCGCATCGTGCACCCGGTCAACGAGGTCACCATCGCCGGCAACCTGCGCGAGATGTTCAAGCAGATCGTGGCAGTGGGGGCCGACGCCTACACCATGGGCGGCAAGACCGTGGGCTCGATGTTGATCGAGCGCATGAAGGTGGCGGGCAGTTGATCTGGCGGGGGTTTCACCCCCTTGGTTGCCAGGGCGGCGCTCCTAGAATCCGCGCTCACCGTCGTTGATTACTCGTCTAGGAGATTGCTCATGGAACGTCGTTCGTTTGTTCGCAGCGCTGGCTTGGCCGGCGTGCTGGCCGCCGGGGCCGCACCGGCCATCGTGCATGCTCAGACCAACATCCGCTGGCGCCTGGCGTCCAGCTTTCCCAAATCGTTGGACACGATCTTTGGCGCGGCCGAACTCTTCGCCAAGAAGATCGGCGACATGTCCGGCGGCAAGTTCCAGATCTCCACGCACGCCGGTGGTGAGTTGATGCCCCCGTTCGGCGTCGTGGACGGCGTGCAGAACGGCACCGTCGAGATGGCGCACACGGCGCCTTACTACTTCGTCGGCAAGGACGACACCTTTGCGCTCGGCACGGCCATCCCCTTCGGCCTCAATTCGCGCCAGATGACCTCGTGGATGTACGAGGGCAATGGCCTGAAGCTGATGCGCGAGTTCTATGCCAACTACAACATCATCAGCTTTCCTGGCGGCAACACCGGTGCGCAGATGGGTGGCTGGTTCCGCAAGCCCATCACCAGCCTGGCCGACCTGAAAGGCCTGCGCTTCCGCACGGTGGGCGTCACGGGCAAGGTGATGGAGCGCCTGGGCGTGGTGGTGCAGGCCCTGCCCGGTGCCGAGATCTACCAGGCCCTCGAGAAAGGCACGATCGACGCCGCCGAGTGGGTGGGCCCGTACGACGACCTGAAGCTGGGCTTCAACAAGGTGGCGCCGCACTACGCCTACCCGGCGTGGTGGGAGGGCGGCCCGGAGATTGATTTCTTCATCAACACCAAGGCCTATGCCGCGCTGCCGGCCGAGTACAAGGCGATGGTGGAGGCGGCTGCATCGCAGGCCCACATCGACATGCAGGCCAAGTACGACGCCAAGAACCCGGGCGCGCTGAAGCAATTGGTGGCCGGTGGCACCAAGCTGTTCCGCTTCCCGAAGGACACGATGGAGGCCGCCTTCAAGGAAGCCATGGCGCTGTACAGCGAGCTCTCGGCCAAGAACCCGGCCTGGAAGAAGGTCTACGAAGACCTCAGCAACTTCCGCCGCGATCAGAACCTGTGGTTCCGCTTTGCGGAAGCCGGCTTCGACGACTTCATGCAAGGCCAGAAGCTGTAAATCGACGCGGGCCCGAGGCCCGCGCATCTCGATCGACGCGGCCCCGCGGCGCAAGCCCCGGGGCCGTTTGCATGCCCGTGATCAGGGCTTCCTGCCGCCCTGCTCCTGCAGGGCGCGGGTGACGGCCTCCATCGGGTCTTCCTTGCTGTCCTTGGCAGGTGCTGCAGGTGTGGGTGTGGGCGACGACGCGGCTGCGGACGGCGCGCTGCTGGCGGGGTCGGTGCCAAACAGCTTGGCCATGTCGTTCTCGGGCTTGGCTTCCTCGGGCTGGGCCTCGATCTGGATGTTGGTCACGTCCAGTTCGCCCTTCTTGCTGATGCCGCCTGACACCAGGTTGGGGAAGGCGATGATCAGGCCCACCATCACCACCTGGATCAGCACGAAGGGCACCGAGCCCCAGTAGATCTGCCCGGTGGTCACCGGCGCGATGCGCTTGGCCGTGACCTTGTCGCTGTACTCGGTGTTGGGCGCCACGCTGCGCAGGTAGAACAGCGCAAAGCCGAAGGGTGGGTGCATGAACGAGGTCTGCATGTTCACCGCCAGCAGCACGCCGAACCACACCAGATCGATGCCCAGCTTCTCGGCCACCGGCCCGATCAGCGGCACCACGATGAAGCTCAGCTCGAAGAAATCCAGAAAGAAGGCCAGCACGAACACCAGGATGTTCACCACGATCAGGAAGCCGATCTGGCCACCCGGCAGACTCGTGAGCAGGTGCTCCACCCACTTCGGGCCGTCCACGCCCTGGAACGACAGGCTGAACACGGTGGAGCCGAGCAGGATGAACACCACGAAGCACGAGAGCTTCATCGTCGTGTCCATGGCCTGGCGCAGCAGCTTCATGCTCAGGCGCTGGCGTGCCAGGGCCATGATGAGCGCGCCCATGGCGCCCATGGCACCGCCTTCGGTCGGCGTGGCCACGCCGAGGAAGATGGTGCCCAGCACCAGGAAGATCAGGCCCAGCGGCGGGATCAGCACGAAGGTGACGCGCTCGGCCAGCAGCGAGAGCAGGCCCAATCGGGTCAGTTTGTTCAACACCGCCAAGGTGAATGCCACGCCCACGCCCACGCACATGGCCACCACGATCAGCTCGTCGGTGGGCGTGGTGGCAGGGCGGGTCTGGGCGAAGGCGACGGCGCAGCCCACCGAAATCAGCATCAGCACGCCGAGCGAGCGCAGCCCCGGCGAGCCATCGGGCTCCTTGAAGGCGCGCGCTTCCGGCGGCAGCGCCGGCGCGTAAGTGGGGCGGAAGATCGCCACCAGCACGATGAAGCCGACGTACAGGCCGGTGAGCACGAAGCCCGGAATGAAGGCGCCCTTGTACAGATCGCCCACGCTGCGGCCGAGCTGGTCGGCCATGATGATCAGCACCAGCGAAGGCGGGATGATCTGCGCCAGCGTGCCCGATGCAGCGATCACCCCGGCGGCCACGCGCCGGTCATAGCCGTAGCGCAGCATGATGGGCAGCGAGATCAGGCCCATCGAGATCACCGAGGCCGCCACCACGCCGGTGGTGGCCGCGAGCATGGCGCCCACCAGGATCACCGCGAAGGCCAGGCCGCCGCGGATCGGGCCGAAGAGCTGGCCGATGGTGCTGAGCAGGTCTTCGGCCATGCCCGATCGCTCGAGGATCAGGCCCATGAAGGTGAAGAAGGGGATGGCCAGCAAGGTGTCGTTCTGCATGATGCCGAACACACGCAAGGGCAAGGCTTGCAGCAGCGAGGCCGGCAGCATGCCGATCTCCACACCGAGCCAGCCGAAAAACAGGCCGCAGGCGGCCAGCGAGAACGCAACCGAAACCCCCAGCAGCATGAAGATCACCAGGCCGGCGAACATCACCGGGGCCATGTAGGCGTGCAGGAAATCGATCATCGCGCAGCCCCCTCGGCCTGGGCGCGGATGGCTTCGGCCAGCTCCTCTTCGGGTGTCTTCTCCTGCTGCTTGCGCGTGGGGTCGTCGATCAGGCCGCGCAGGAAGGCAATGCGCTTGATCAGCTCGGACACCCCTTGCACACCGAGCAGGCTGAAGCCCACCGGCACCAGCGCGTACACCGGCCAGCGGATCAGCCCGCTGGCGCTGGAGGACATCTCACCTGTGTGATAGGCCTTGAACACCAGGGGCAGCACCATGCTCACCACCGACCAGCAGAACGGGAACAGAAACGCGACGATGCCGAAGCACTCCACCAGGATCTGCGTGCGCTTGCTGAAGCGGCCCAGCACGATGTCGATCTTGACGTGTTCCTGGCGCAGCAGCGTGTAGCCCGCAGCCAGCAGAAAGACGGCGGCAAACAGGTACCACTGGATCTCGAGAAAGGCGTTCGAGCTGAGGCTGAAGGCCTTGCGGGACACCGCATTCACGGCGCTGATCACCACGGCCAACAGCACCAGCCAGGCCACGCTGCGCCCCACCCATTCGTTGAGGCGATCGATCCAGCGGGACAGATTCAGAAGAGCGGTCACGGCATCTCCACGCAAAGAAAAACGGCCAAGCCACCTGCGCGGGCGCGCAGCGGTGGTGTTGGCCGTGAATGTACGAAGCCAAAGGGCCCCTGGCGCGCCAAATTGACGCGGTCCAGGGTAAGCCCCAGGGACGCAGGCTCAGGCTGCGCTGGCGGCCAGGAACAGCCGGGTGGAGCGCGCACCCGAGCGGCAGAAGGCCAGCACCGGGCCTGGCAACTCGCGCAGCAGCTTTGCAAACTCGGCAATCTGCTCGGGCGATTGGTAGCCGCCGTCCACGGGCAGGAAGCGGTATTCCAGGCCTGCAGCGCGCGCGGCGGCCTCGATGGCGGCGTTGGTGGGTTGATCAGGGCCGTGCTCGAAGTCGGGGCGGTTGTTCACCACGCTGCGAAAGCCCAGCGCGGCCACCTCGGCCATGGCTTCGGGCGTCATCTGCGGGGCCACGCAGACATCGGGGGACACGGCGCGGATCGGCAAGGAGGTGTTCATGTTCATGTCCTCACTTCGACAGCGCGGCCTTGACGGCGGCAGACACCTGGCCCATGTCGGCCTTGCCGGCCAGCTTGGCCTTCACGGCGCCCATCACCTTGCCCATGTCGCCCGGGCCGGCAGCGCCCAGTTCGGCCACGATGGCGGCCACTTCGGCGGCCACCTCGTCGGCCGACAAGCGTGCCGGCAGGTAGGCCTGAAGCACCGCCAACTCGGCGGTCTCCTTGTCGACCAGATCGGTGCGGCCGGCGCTTTGGAAGGCGGCGATCGAATCCTTGCGCTGCTTGATCAGCTTGTCGACGATGCCAACCACGGCGGCGTCATCGAGCACGATGCGCTCGTCCACCTCGCGCTGCTTGCAGGCGGCCAGCAGCATGCGGATGGTGGACAGGCGCGCCGCGTCCTTGGCCCGCATCGCGGTCTTCATGTCTTCGGTGATCTGGTCTTTGAGGCTCATGGCGTTCTGGGGTGCGTCCCTTTGGTGAGTGCAATGCAAAACGCCCGCTGCGGCGTCCCGCGCGGGCGTTGTGTCTGGCTGCAGGTCGAAAGGCCCTTTTGGGGGCCCAGGCCGGGCGGCTTCAGCAGAAGCCAGCCTGGCTGAAGCTCAGAACAGCTTCTTCGGCAATTGCATGCTGCGCACGCGCTTGTAGTGGCGCTTGACGGCCGCAGCCTTCTTGCGCTTGCGCTCGGCGGTGGGCTTTTCGTAGAACTCGCGTGCGCGAAGGTCGGTCAGCAGGCCCAGCTTTTCGATCGTGCGCTTGAAGCGGCGCAGGGCAACATCGAACGGCTCATTCTCTTTGACGCGAATCGTAGTCATTGACAGGTTAGGTCCTAAATTTGCGCTCGGTGTTCCTGGCGGACTCGTTGGAGGCCTGCGCCCCAAGATCTGCAGCTGGGGGCTTCGGGCCGGCGGCGGTTTCGCGGGGATCTCTGGGAGTCTGGCCGCTTCATCCGCGCGCCGTGCGCCGAGGAATCGACACGCGGTTTGCTAGCAAAGACAGCGATTCTAGCGTGAAGTTTTGGCGCTTGACAAACCCGGCCCTCCAGGCGCGCGGATTGTCGGGTCACCGTGTGGGTTTTTCGGGCGCCTCAGGCGCTGTGCAGGGCCTGGGCGCAGGCCATGGCGCTCGACCATGCCCACTGGAAGTTGTAGCCGCCCAGCCAGCCGGTGACGTCCACCACCTCGCCGATGAAATGCAGCCCCGCCTGCCGACGGCTTTGCAGGCTGCGTGAATCGAGCTCGCGCGTGTCCACGCCGCCGGCCGTGACCTCGGCCTTGCGATAGCCCTCGGTGCCATCGGGCACGATGGCCCAGCGGCTGAGCGAGTCGGCCAGGCGCGTCAGATCGGCATCGCGCCATTCGGGCAGGGGCCGATTGGCGGGCATATTCTGCGCGGCCAACCAGGCATCGGCCAGGCGCTGCGGCAGCCACTGGCCGAGTGTGTTGCCCATCTGGCGCTTGCTGGTGGCCTTGGCCTCGCGCAGCAGGGCGGCCAGGTCCTGGCCCGGGGCCAGATCCAGCTGCAGGGCTTCGCCCGGGCGCCAGAAGCTAGAGGCCTGCAGCACCGCCGGGCCGCTCAAGCCGCGGTGGGTGAAGAGCAGGTCTTCCACGAAGCGCGCGCGCTGGCGGCCCTGGCCGGCCTCAATGGCCACCTCGAGCGAGGCGCCGGCCAGCGGCACGAAGGGCGCCCAGGTGTCGGCGGCAAAGGTGAGCGGCACCAGGGCCGGGCGCGGCTCGACGATGCGGTGGCCGAACTGCCGCGCCAGGCGGTGACCGAAATCCGTGGCGCCGATCTTGGGGATCGACAGCCCGCCCGTGGCCACGACCAGCTGGCGCGCCTGCACCGGCCCGCGCGCCGTTTGCAGCTCGAAGCCTGGCTCGATGGCGCGCACCTCGTTCACGCTGCAAGGCTGCCAATGCTGCACGCGGCCCGTCTGGCACTCGGCCAGCAGCATGGCGATGATCTGCTCGGCGGAGTCGTCGCAGAAGAGTTGGCCGCGGTGCTTTTCGTGAAACGCGATGCCGTACCGGCGCACCAGGGCGATGAAGTCGGTCGCGCTGTAGCGGGCCAAGGCCGAACGGCAGAAATCGCGGTTGGCCGAGAGGAAGTTGGCCGGCCCGCAATCCACGTTGGTGAAATTGCAGCGCCCGCCGCCAGAGATGCGGATCTTCTCGGCCACCTTCTCGGCATGGTCGATGAGCAGCACGCTCAAGCCCCGCTGGCCCGCCTGCGCGGCGCAGAACAGGCCGGCAGCGCCTGCGCCGATCACCACCACGTCCACTCTGCTCATGCCGCGCGCAAGGTGTCGTGTGCCTGCATCAAACGATCGGCTTGTTGCTGAATGGGCGCAGGCAGCGCCGACGCGCCCGCCAGCACCTGCTGGATGTAGCCGGCCACCGTGGCCGCATCGATGGCCGTGGGCAGCGCGGGCAGGGTGTTCAGCGGCCCGTCCTGCGCCGCGCTGCACAGCGATTCCTGGCGCTGCCCGCGCAGCCACACTTCGAGGCGAGGCAGGCGTCGCGCATCGGCCACCGCCTCGCCCTCGGTGCCGCGCAACAACATCATCGAGGCGCCGCTGCGCTCGGCGTATTGCGCCATCAGCGCGCCGAACTCCGGGTGCGTGTGGCTGGCCAATTGCATCGCCGCCGCACCCTGGATCGGGTTCAAGAGCTTGGCGATGGTGTGGCCGGAGTTGCGCAGGCCCACCACCCAGCGCACGTCGAGCAGGGCCTGCAGGGTCGGGCTGAGCACGACGGTGGCAATGAACGCTGGCTCGCCACGCTGCCAGGCTTGCGCCACGCCGAGTGCGTCGACGCAGGGCGCGTGGCCCAGGGCGTTGAACACCTCGGCGCTGCTCACGCGGGTGCGATCGTGCAAGGGCCCATGCACCAGCACGCGCGCTCCGCGCTGCGCCAGGTGCAGGGCCAGCAGCGGCGTGAGGTTGGGAAGGCGCCGCGCGCCGTTGTAGCTGGGGATCACGATCACCGGCGCATCGCTGGGGATGCGCAGACAGCGCTCGGCCAGGGCCCGGCCAAAGCCCAGCAACTCATCGCAGGACTCGCCCTTGATGCGCATGGCCAGCGCAAAGGCGCCGATCTCGAGTTCGGACACGCTGCGGTCGAGCACCTGGGCCATCAGGTCGGCGGCCTGGTCCACGCTCAGCGATCGGGCACCGGCGTGGCCGCGGCCGATCTCCTTCAGGTAGGGGGCAATGCTCATGCGGGTTTTAGGGGGGCACCGGGATGAAGGGGTGTCGCAGTGTCGCAAAGTTGGTGACGGCCGGATCGGCGAGGCTATGATCCTCTCAGCGAGTGGTCAGGTCGCGATGTGGACGGATCACTCTAGGGGCCGTCCAGTGGCCTCGGATGCCGGTGCAAAGCCCCGGCCTGCACATCGAAAGAGGACCATGCCCACACCGTCGGACCCTTCCGCCACGTCCGCGCCCACGAAGCTGTCGCATGCGCTTGCCATGGCCGGGGCCCTGCAGTCCTGGGCCCGGCAGCAAGGCCTGCTGCTGGGGTTGAAGGACGCTCAGAATGGCCGCTATGTGGCCGTGAACGAAGGCCTGGCTGCGCTGGCCCGGCGCGACCCGGCGGCGGCGGTGGGCTGCACCGATGTGGAGCTGTTCGACGCCAGCCTGGCCCAGGCCTTGCGCACGGCCGACCAGACCGCCATCGCCCAGCAGGCGGCCATGGTGGCCGAGCATCGCTTCGAGCTGCAGGGCGAGCGCCGCGAGTTCTCGGTGATGCGCCTGCCGACCACGGTGGACGGCGATGCCCTGCTGTGCTGCATCTGGCAGGACATGGCCGCGCAGCGTCAGCGCGAGGCGCAATTGAAGGCAGCCTTCGAGCAGATCGAGCGCGAGCAGAAGGCCAGCCAGGCGCTGCGCCGCGAGTTGTCGGACCAGGGCCTGCGCGACGCCGCCACCGGCCTGGCCACGCCGGCGCATTTTGACGACCAGCTCAAGCGCGAGGTGGACCTGTCCAATCGCGAACACCGCGAGTTTGCGCTCGTCTACCTGGCGCTCGATGAACTCTCGCCGCGTGTGAAGGCCATGGGCGCGCCGGCGCTCGAGCGCATCCACGAGGCCATGGGCCGGCTGCTGCGTGGCAACACGCGCGCCATGGACGCGTCGTGCCGCATCGACGACCGGCATTTCGCTGTGCTGCTCTCGGGCGTGGGCCTGGCCACGGCGCATTCGCGCATGGAAGGCCTCCGCCGCCAGGTGGCCACGCAGATCCTGGTGCTGGACGGGCAGGAGCTGGGCTTCGCGGTGGCCATGGGCGTGGCGAGCTTCCCGCACACCGCGCACACCCAGGAGGACGTGGTGCAGGCCTGCCAGTCGGCACTCGACCAGGCCAAGCGGCGCGGCGGCAATTGCGTGGCGCTGGCCAGCATCCGCTTCGGGCCTTGAGCGCGCAGCAGAAAGCTTCGCAAGCGATCAGTTGAAGGCGCGCCAGGCCATGTAGGCGGCCAGGCTGAAGAGCAGCACCGCGAACACGCGCTTGAGCTGACGCGTGTCCATGCCATGCGCCACCTTGGCGCCGAGGGGCGCGGTGATCACGCTGGCCACCGAGATCACCGCCATGGCCGGCAGCACGACGAAGCCCAGGCTGCCGGGCACGCCGCTGTGCAGGTTCCAGCCGCCGATCACATAGCCCACGGTGTTGGCCAGTGCGATAGGGAAGCCCAGTGCCGCGCTGGTGCCCGTGGCCAGGTGGATGGGCACATTGCACCAGGTCATGAAGGGCACCGAGATGAAGGCTCCGCCCGCGCCCACCAGGCCCGACACGAAGCCCACCACGCCACCGGCCGCGGCCGAGCCCACCGGGCCCGGCATCTGGCGCGTGGCCTCTGGCTTGCGGCCGCGCAGCATCTGCACAGCGGAGAAGCTCACGAAGGCGGCGAAGGCCAGCGCCAGTGCGCGGCCCTTGATCAGCGCGAACACGCCCACGCCGGCCACCAGCGCACCCGCCACGATGCCAGGGGCCATGTGGCGCACGATGTCCCAGCGCACCGCACCGCGTTTATGGTGCGCGCGCACGCTGGCAATCGAGGTGAACATGATGGTGGTCATGGCGGTGGCGATGGCCATCTTCACGGCCAGGCCCGGGTCCACCCCGCGGTGCGTGAGCATCATGGTGAGAAAGGGCACCATCAGCATGCCGCCACCCACGCCCAGCAGCCCGGCCAGAAAGCCGGTGCAGGTGCCCAGCAGCAGGAGCTCAGCGATCAGGGTCGGATCGAGAAAGCCCATCAGGGCCCCAGCAGCGCGACCACGGCCCGCCATTCATCGGCGGTGACCGGCGTGATCGACAGGCGATTGCCGGCCTGCAGCACGCGCATCGTGGCCAGCTCGGGGCGGCTGCGCATCTCGCGCAGCGAGAGCAGCCGGGTCTTGCGTTGCAGCTTCACGTCCACGTGCACCCAGCGCGGGGCGTCGCGCCTGGCCTTGGGGTCGAACCACGGGCTGGCCGCGTCGAACTGCGTGGCGTCGGGGTAGGCCGCGCTGGCCACTTGCGCCAGGCCCACGATGCCGGGCTCGGCGCAGGACGAATGGCAGAACAAAACGCCGTCGCCCAACGCCATGCTGTCGCGCATGAAATTGCGCGCCTGGTAGTTGCGCACGCCCACCCAGGGCACGCATTGGCCCGGTGTACGTGCGAGATCGTCGACCGAGCACTCATCGGGCTCGCTCTTCATCAACCAGAAGCCGGGCATGGGCAAAAGAGGGGGGGGAGGGTGTTCGCCGCGCCACGGTGGGCCGCGTTCCTAAAACCTTATGGTGCAAGATCTTAGGTGGGCGAGGTCAGCGAGGCTTTGGGTTCATCTGACGCGAGACGATCACGCCAGCCTAGCGATGTTCCAAGCCCTGGCTCAATGAGCATCGGTTTCGGAAATCAAACCCACTGCAACACGACGAACGAGCCCATTCTAAGCACGGAGTGCGGCGCTTGTGTCGACGAATTGATCACAACAAATGGCCGTCATCATTCAATGCAGCATCGATGCGGCGGATCAAGTGATCCACATCCAGGCTGGCGGCATCTTCCGCGGACACGGGCGCTGCGCTGGCCTGTGCCGACTGCTCGGCGCGCTGGTAGGCCAGATTGAGTGCGGCGAGCACGGCCATGCGCTCGCGGGCCTTCACCTTGCCGGCATTGCGGATGGCGCTCATCTCGCGGTCGACGATGGCCACGGCCTCGCGCACCAGGTCTTCACCGCCGGGCGGGCAGGCGAGCGAGTAACTCTGGCCCAGGATGGTGGCTTCGATCTGCTTCATGAGCGCTCGGGTTGAGTGGGCTCGGCCGGCAGGCGCTCGAGCAGGGCGTCGATGCGGGCACGGGCGGCGCCCAGGCGCGAACGCAGGCTGTCGCGTTCGGTGGTGATGCTGGCCAGCTGTTGCTCGAGCAACTCGTTGGTGCGTCGCAATTCTTCGTGGCGAAGCGCGAGCCGTTCGATGCGCTCGGCAAGTTCATCGAGTCTGGACATGGACGGCGGCCGTGGGCTGAAGGAAGAACAAGATTGTAGGGCGCACACCTGTTGGTTTGGCGTCAAGCCGCGCTGGTACGATCTGCGCGTTGGTGCTCCGATCACCCCTCCAGGTGATTGGGTTAAACGGGAAGCTGTGGAGGTGCGTCACCCAACGGGTGCCACCCAACCAGCGCTGCCCCCGCAACGGTAAGCGGACGGCCGGGTGTCAAAGCCTGGTCTGCCCTTGTGACGATAAGCCACTGGCTGCGCAAGCAGCTGGGAAGGCCACAAGGGTTCAGTTCGTCAGCCCGGATACCGGCCAACACGGGGGTTGCCTGCGTCCGGCTCGGCCGCAAGCGACCGCAATGCCAGGGCCCTCGCGGGGAAGCGGGGGCAGGCGGTTCATTGGTCCTTCAACTTCCATGGTCTATCCCTTCTCGGCGCCCCGCGCCCATGCCCTGGCGGCCGCCTGCGCGTCGTTTTTTTCCTTGTCCGTTCCTGCGTCCGCGCAGGCCCAAGGCCAAGCCACCGTGGTGGTCACGGCGGCCCGCTCGCCGCAGGCACTCACCGAGGCCTTGCCGCACACCACGGTGCTCACACGCGAGGAGATCGATCGCCTGCAGGCCGTAGACCTCGCAGCCCTGCTGGCCACCGAGGCCGGCGTGCAGTTGGCAGCCAACGGCGGGCGCGGCACGGCCACCACGCTGTTCGTGCGCGGTGCGCCCACGCGCCAGGTGCTGGTGCTGGTGGATGGCGTGCCGATCTCGCGGCAGGACGCGACGGGGCAGGTGGGCATCGAGCACCTGATGCTTGATCAGGTGGAGCGCATCGAGATCGTGCGCGGCAATGTCTCGGCGTTGTATGGCAGCGGGGCGGTGGGTGGCGTGATCCAGGTGTTCACGCGAAGCGGCACGGCGCCGCAGGCCGGGCTGCAGCTGGAGGCGGGCTCGAAGGGTTTTGCGCGGGCCTCGGCGCAGGTGTCGCAGACCTTTGGCACCACGCGCCTGACGCTGGGGCTGTCGGGCGAGCGCGAGACCGGCATCTCGGCGATGGACCCCAGCCAGAAGCAGGCGGCCAACCCCGACCGCGATGGCTACCGCAACCGTGCGGCGCAACTCGATCTGTCGCACCGCTGGGCGCCGGGCCACACGCTGGGTGTGGGCCTGCTGCGCACCGACGGCCGGCTGGACTACGACAGCGAATTTGCCACGCCCGTCGACACCCAACGCAGCCGCACCGTGAAGGACGTGCTGCGCCTGAGCAGCGAAGATCGCCTGAGCGCGGCATGGACCAGCCGCGTCACCCTGTCCAGCCAGCGCGACGATGCGCGCTATGTGGAGACCGGAGACTACGGCTACACCGGCCGCTACCGAACGGTGGTGGACAGCCTGCTGTGGCACAACGAGCTCGTGCTGTCGGCACAGACGCGCCTGAGCGCCGGCGTGCAGCGCCAACGCGAGCGCATCGATGCGGACGATGGATTCGGTGGCGTCTACGCGCCGGGCCGCAGCCTCTGGGCGGCCTATGCGGGCGTGCAGCAGCGCATCGGCGATCACGACCTGGCCTTGAACCTGCGCCGCGATGACTACCGTGGCCAATCCGCGCGCAATACCGGGCGCCTGGGCTGGGGCTGGCATGTCGCGCCGGCCTGGACGGTGGTGGCCAGCGCTGCCAATGCCTTCGGCGTGCCGCCGCTGGGCTATCGATATGCGCCGTACTTCGGCAATCCGGATTTGCTGCCCGAGCGATCGGCCTCCACCGAGCTCGGCCTGCAATGGGCGCAGCCGGGCCAGCGCCTGCGCGCCACGCTGTTCCGCACGCGGGTCAACGACGAGATCGACTACGACTTCAACACCTATGCATTCGCCAACCTGGCGCGCACGCGCAACAAGGGGCTGGAGCTCTCCTACACCGGCCAGATCGCCGGCACCGATCTGCGCGCCAGCCTCACCTCTCAGCAGCCCGAGGATGCGCTCACCGGACAGCGCCGATTGCGCCGCAGCGCCACGCTGGCATCGCTGTCGGCCTCGCGCGCTCTCGGCAACGGCTGGCGCGCCGGCCTGGCCGTGCGCTACGCCAGCGAGCGGCCCGACAGCGGCGGCCTGAGCCTGGCCGCCTACACCGTGCTCGATCTGCAAGCGCAATGGGACATCAATGCACAGTGGCAGTGGTTTGCGCGCGTCGAGAACGCGTTGAATGAACGCTATCAAACAGCGACCGGCTACAACCAGCCCGCGCGTGGCCTGTTCACCGGCCTGCGCTGGAAGCTGCCGGTTTGAGTTGAGACGGCCATGGGCTTGACCGGCACCCGACTCACCGCACTCGCGCTCGGCCTGCTGGCCCTGCTGGGCGTCGCGGTGGGCGCCGCGCTGTTGATGGGCGTGGCGGGCGTGGATGCCGAGATGATCCTCGCGCTGCGCGCCCCGCGCGTGGCGGCCGCGGTGGGCGTGGGCGCCTTGCTGGCCCTGGCCGGCCTGGCGCTGCAGGTGCTGTTGCGCAACCCTTTGGCCGACCCCTATGTGCTGGGTGGCTCGGGCGGCGCCTCGGTGGGCGGGCTGCTGGCCTTGATGGCCGGTGCCAGCCTGTGGCTGGGCGCGGCGCTCGGGGCGCTGGCCGCAGGCATGGCCCTGCTGGCACTCACGCGCGCCGCACTGGCCTCGAGCGACGATGCCTCGCCGCGCCTGGTGCTCACCGGCGCCATGCTGGCGGCCTTGTGCGGCGCGGTGTCCACCCTGCTGCTGGCCTTGACGCCCGACCAGCAATTGCGCGGCGCGGTGTTCTGGCTGGTGGGGGACCTGTCCGGCGCACGCGGCGGGCTGGCCTGCATCGCGGCAGCGGTGCTGTTTGCGGCCTGGCTGGGCTACCAGCATGTGGCCATCGATCGCCTGCTGCTGGGCAGCGAGGTGGCCACGCTGCTGGGCGAGCCGGTGCGCCGGCTGCGCCTGTTGCTGCTGGTGGCGGCCTCGGTGGCCACCGGCATGGCGGTGGCTTCGGCCGGCGCCATCGGCTTCGTGGGCCTGGTGGTGCCGCAGGCCTTGCGCCTGGTGGGCGTGCAGGGCAGCCGCGATCTGGCCTGGATGTCCGCCGTGGGCGGGGCCGCGCTGCTGGTCTTGGCCGATCTGCTGGCGCGCACCGTGGTCTCGCCGCTGGAGTTGCCGGTGGGCGCGGTGATGGCCTTGCTGGGCGCGCCCCTGTTCATCGCCGTGCTGCACCAGGAGGCGCGATGAGCGACGCATCCGTGCCCTTGCTCGAGGCCCGTGGTTTGAGCCTGCGCGCCGCCGGACGGCCGCTGGTGCAGGGCCTCGATTGGCAGGTGTGGCCGGGCCAGCGCTGGTGCGTGATCGGCCGCAACGCGGCGGGCAAGAGCACCTTGCTGCGCGCCTTGGCGGGCCTGAGCGTGCCCGAGCGGCGCGGTGAGTTGCGCTGGATGGGCCGGGCGCAGGACGACTGGGCGCCTGCCGACGCCGCCTGGCTGCGCTCGCACGCGCCGCAGCAATCGGTGGACCGCTTTCCGATCAGCGTGCAGCGCCTGCTGGCCTTGTCCACCGTGCGCCCTGGCCGCCTGGACACGGCGCAGGTGCTGGCCGATCTGGACGCGAGTGAGCTGGCCCAGCGCGGCGTGCGCCAGCTCTCCGGCGGCGAGCGCCAGCGCATCGCCTTGGCGCAGTGCGCGCTGCAGGGCGCGCCGCTGATGCTGATGGACGAGCCCGTGTCCTTCCAGGACCCGGCCCACCAGGCGCTGGTGGCGCGCTGGCTGGCCGGCTTGGTGCCGACCGGTGGCGAAGCCGCCCTCGTGGCCAGTGCGCACGATGTGAACTGGATCGCGCGCACTGCCACGCACGTGCTCGCCCTGTTTGGCGATGGCGGATGGGCAGCCGGCGAATGCGCGGCCATGATCCAGGGCGAGACCCTGCTGCGCGTCTACAACTGCGCCTGGCGCGAGACCGGTGGGATCTGGGTGGCGGCCTGATCGCCGCGCGGCACGCCGATCAGCGCGCCTGCTCGATCACTTCGCACAGATTCTCGGCCGCATCCACAAAGCGCGGCGTCATGCGCGCCAGGCGGTGGCCGTCCACCACCTTGAGTTGATGGCGCCGCACCGCGTCCACCTTGGTGAAGCGCTGCCAGGGCTCGAGGTAGGCAGGCTCGTCCTTGGACGCGGCGGTGACCACCAGTTGCGGGTTGGTGGCCACGGCGGCCTCCCAGCTCACCGTGGGCGTGAGCGTGGCCTGGCGTGCGAACACATTCACGCCGCCACAGGCTGCGATGGCCTGATCGATCAAATGCCCCTGGCTCACCGTCATCAGGGGCTCATGCCATAACTGATAAAACACGCGCACTGGCGGTCGGCCCGAATACCTGGCGCGCAAGGCCTGCCACTGGGTGTCGATGCGGGTGGCCGTGGCATCAGCGGCGGGGCTGCTGCCCAGCAGCCGGCCCAGCCGGCGCAGCGTCTCGGAGATGCCGTCCACCGAGGTGGATTCGCTCTCGTAGATCGGCACGCCCAGGCTGCGCAGCCGCTCTTGCTGGCGCGGGTTCATGCCACTGCGCCACAGCAGCAGCAGATCGGGCTTGAGCGCGGCCACGGCCTCGAGGTTGACGGCGAAGGCGTCGCCGATCACCGGCAGCTGCTGTGCCTGCGCCGGGAAATCGCTGTAGCGCATCACGCCCACCAGGCGATCGCCGGCGCCGGCTGCGAAGACCAGCTCGGTGAGGTGCGGCGACAAGGCCACCACGCGGCGCGCCGGCGCGGGCAGGCTGAGCACCTGGCCTGCATCGTCGCGCACGCTCACCGGAGCGGCGTGGCCGCTGGTGCTGAGGATGGACAAGGCGCCGGCTGCCGTGATCAACAACCGATGCCAGGCGCGCGACCGGTTGCTCGTCATTTGGATCGTTGCCCTTGCCGGCCGGTATCGCAACAGGCGCGCACGCTGCAGGCGCTGCATTGCGGCGAGCGTGCCGTGCAGACGTAGCGCCCATGCAGGATCAACCAGTGGTGCGCCTCCACGCGGTAGCGCTCTGGCACGCGTTGGAGCAATTGCATCTCCACCGCCAGCGGCGTGCGCCCAGGCGCCAGGCCGGTGCGGTTGCCCACGCGAAACAGGTGCGTGTCCACCGCCATCGTGGGCTCGCCAAAGGCCACGTTGAGCACCACGTTGGCGGTCTTGCGACCCACGCCGGGCAAGGCCTCGAGGGCCTCGCGCGAGCGCGGCACCTCGCCGCCATGCTGATCAATCAGGATGCGGCAGGTCTGCAGCAGATGCTTGGCCTTGTTGCGGTACAGGCCGATGGTGCGGATGTGCTCGCACAGGGCATCGTGCCCGAGCGCCAGCAGGGCCTGCGGCGTGTTGGCCACGGGGAACAAGCGGCGCGTGGCCTTGTTCACGCTCACATCGGTGGCCTGCGCCGAGAGCAGCACGGCCGCCAGCAGCTCGAACACCGAGGTGTATTCCAGCTCGCTGGCCGGCTGCGGGTTGGCGGCGGCCAGGGTGGCGAAGAAGGTCTCGATCTGGGCGGGCGTCATGGCGGGGCGGAGGCTTGGCAGCAGCGCAGTGTGGCAGACGAGGGACCTGCGCTCTGCAGCGCGATGCACTCAGGCGCGTTTGGCGCGGGCGCGCTCGAGCGCCGCTTCGATCACCGCGCGCTTGCGGGCCATTTCAGTGTCGTTGCCGCCTTTGGTGAGCCGGGGCAGGTCGGCCAGCTTGGCCATGGCCTTGGCGGCCAGGCGCTCGTCGTGCTCGATCTGCTCGCGCGCCACGCGCAGCTGGTGAAATTGATAACGCTCTTTGGATGCGTCCGCCTGCTGCGCAGACCAGGCCGCCCAGCCCGTGCGCGCGCCACTGATGGGCACCATGGCGATGCAGTCCACCGGGCACACCGGCACGCACAGCTCGCAGCCGGTGCATTGGTCGTCGATCACGGTGTGCATGCGCTTGGACGCACCGATGATGCAATCCACCGGGCAGGCCTTGATGCACAGCGTGCAGCCGATGCACCAGGCCTCGTCGATCACCGCCAGCGCCAGTGGCGCTTCGGTGCCGCAGGTGGGGTCCAGCGGCAACACCGGCTGGCCGGTGAGCCGGGCCAGCCGCGCCACTCCTTCGTCACCGCCGGGCGGGCAGCGGTTGATGGCCGCCCGGCCGTCGGCCACGGCCTGCGCATAGCGCTGGCAATCGGGCTCGCCGCAGCGCGTGCATTGCGTCTGTGGCAAGACCGCGTCGATGGCCTGTGCCAGCGTGCCGCGCAGGGCCGGCGCCGCAGGCTCGGCCGCGAGCGTGATCGTTGGCGAACGCGTGGTGCTCACCGGGCTGGGTGCGGGCCCTTCAGGCCTTGCGTGCCGTGCGCTTGCGGGCCGGGGCCACGGCGGCCTTGGGCTTGACGATGGCCACGCTGTGCGAGGGCGCTGCTTGCGCGGCGGCCACGGCCTGGCGCGCGGCGCGCTTGGCCACGGGCCTGGCCTTGGACGGCAGGTCGAGCTTGTTCGCGGGCTCGTTGAATTGCGCGATGAAGGACTTGACCTTGGGGTACACCATCTCGCGCCAGCGGCGGCCGGAGAAGATGCCGTAGTGGCCCGCGCCGGCCACGTCGTAGTGGAAGCGGCGGGTGGTGGGCACGCCGGTGCACAGGTCGTGGGCCGCCTTGGTCTGGCCGGCGCCGGAGATGTCGTCGAGCTCGCCTTCCACCGTCAGCAGGGCGCTGGTGGTGATGTCCTTGGGCGCCACGGTGGTGCCATCCACGGTCCAGGTTCCATTGACCAGGGCGAAGTCCTGGAACACGGTGCGGATGGTCTCCAGGTAGTACTCGGCCGGCATGTCGAGCACGGCGTTGTATTCGTCGTAGAACTGGCGGTGGGCCTCGGCGCTGTCGTCGTCGCCGCGGATCAGATCCTGGAAGTAGTCGTAGTGCGAGCTCAGGTGGCGATCGGGGTTCATGGCCACGAAGCCGGTGTGCTGCATGAAGCCCGGGTACACCGGGCGCCCGGCGCCCGCAAAGTTGGGCGGCACGCGGTAGATCACGTTGTTCTCGAACCAGCTGTAGCTCTTGTTCATCGCCAGGTTGTTCACTGCCGTGGGCGACTTGCGGGCGTCGATGGGGCCGCCCATCATCGTCAGCGTGCGCGGCGTGGCCTCGCCATGCGTGGCCATCAGCGAGACGGCTGCGAGCACCGGCACGGTGGGCTGGCACACCGAGATCACGTTCACCTCGGGGCCGAGGTAGCGGATGAACTCCTGCACGTAGGCCACGTAGTCATTCAGGTGGAAGGGGCCCACCTCGGCCGGCACGGTGCGCGCATCGGTCCAGTCGGTGATGAACACCTTGTGGTCCTGCAGCAGGGCCTTGACGGTGTCGCGCAGCAGCGTGCTGTGGTGCCCGGACAGCGGCGCCACCACCAGCACGGTGGGCTGGTGCTTCATCACGTCCAACGCAGCGGAATTGTCGGTGAAGCGCTTGAAGCGCAGCAGGCGACAGAAGGGCTTGGTGATGGGCACCTGCTCCTGCACAGCCACCTCGACGCCGTTGACCTCGACGCTGCGGATGTTGAACTCGGGCTTTTCGTACTCTTTGGCCAGGCGGTGCATCAGGCCCAGGCTGGCCGACAGGCGCTGCGCCATCGGCGTGTGCGTGAAGGGCGACAGCGGGTGGTTGTAGAGCTTGGCCGACGCGCTGGCGAACTCGGAAAACGGCGCCATCAGCGCGCGTTGGGTTTCATAGAGCTGGTAGAGCATGGCTGGGCACTTCCTGTTTGAGGGCGGTCAAATCGCTTTGGCCATCATGTGACAGCTTGGCTGAATTCGACCTGACGCGATGGCACATATTTTGTGCGGTGCAACATTTATTGATCTTACCGCTTCGGGCTTCGGCTTGCACAGCGCCGAAAGCTGCGTAAAAACACGTAGATCGCCCCCTGATCCTGGTGGGTCGTGTCGCCTGCGTGACAAAACACGACCCCCGATGAAGAAAGCCCGGCAAGCCGGGCTTTCAAGGTGAGGCGACGGCGCTCGCCGATCAGAGCACCTTGACGATGGCCGCCACCACGGCATCGATGTTCTTGGTGTTGAGCGCGGCCACGCAGATGCGGCCGGAATCAACACCGTAGATGCCGAACTCATCGCGCAAGCGCTGCATCTGCCCGGCGTTGAGGCCCGAGTAGCTGAACATGCCGCGCTGGCGGGTGATGAAGCTGAAATCCTGCTTCACGCCCGCGGCCTTGAGCTTGTCGGCCAGCAGGGTGCGCATCTGCTTGATGCGCTGGCGCATGCCGGCGAGTTCTTCCTCCCACTGCTGGCGCAATGCGGGTGTGTCGAGCACCGTGGCCACCACCTGGGCGCCGTGCGTGGGCGGGTTGGAGTAGTTGGTGCGGATGGCGATCTTCAGTTGCGAGAGCACGCGCGCCGCCTCGTCCTTGCTGGCGCACACCACGCTCAGCGCGCCCACGCGCTCGCCATACAGCGAGAAGCTCTTGGAGAACGAGGTGGCGACGAAGAAATCGAGGCCCGAAGCGATGAACTGCTGCACCACGGCGCCATCCTCGGCGATGCCATCGCCAAAGCCCTGGTAGGCCATGTCGAGGAAGGGCACGAGGCCGCGCGCCTGGCAGGCCGCGATCACCTGCAGCCACTGCGCCGGCGTGATGTCGTAGCCGGTGGGGTTGTGGCAGCAGGCGTGCAGGACGACGATGGTGCCGGCGGCGGCGGCGTTCAGGTCCGCCAGCATGGCCTCGAAGCGCACGCCCCGCGCCTCAGCGTCGTAGTAGGCATAGGTTTCCACCGGGAAGCCGGCGTTGGTGAACAGCGCGCGGTGGTTCTCCCAGCTCGGGTCGCTGATCAGCACCTTGGCGCCGGGGTTGAGCTTCTTCAGGAAATCGGCGCCCACCTTGAGGCCGCCGGTGCCGCCGAGCGCTTGCACGGTGGCCACGCGGCCGGCCTGCAGCACGGCGCTTTCGGCACCAAACACCAGGCCTTGCACGGCCTTGTCGTAGGCGGCAATGCCGTCAATGGGCAGGTAGCCGCGCGGCTTGGCGGCGGCGGTGAGCTGCGCCTCGGCGGCCTTCACGCAGGCCAGCAGGGGCAGTTTGCCGTCCTCGCCGAAGTAGACGCCCACCCCCAGGTTCACCTTGTTCGGCTTGGTGTCGGCGTTGAATTGCTCGTTCAGGCCCAGGATGGGATCGCGGGGGGCCATGTCGACGGCGGCGAAGAGCGTCATTGCGGAAGGTTCCTGTCTGTACGGTGGCAGCCCGATCGGGCGGCTGCGGGATGGGAGAGTCGCCAGCATGGCGGGCATCTGGTGGGCTTGCAGTGTCGGCCGCCGCGCTTGCGGTAGGCTGTCAGGTTGCCCTTGAGCGCCGGTGAAGCCCACCGTTGCCGTGCCGATTTTAGATGCCCAGCGCCAATCGCTTGGAGAACCCGATGTCCGAACGCGCCCAGACCGATCTCGACGCCGCTGCGTCCGCCGTGCCCGAGGGGGAGTTCATCAGCTTTCCGGACTCGCCGTTTCAGCTCTTCCAGCCCTTTGCCCCTGCAGGCGACCAGCCGGTGGCCATCGAGCAGCTGGTGGACGGCCTGGGCGATGGCCTGGCCTACCAGACGCTGCTGGGCGTCACCGGCTCGGGCAAGACCTTCACCATGGCCAATGTGATCGCGCGCATGGGCCGCCCGGCCATCGTGTTCGCGCCCAACAAGACCCTGGCTGCCCAGCTCTACAGCGAGTTCCGGGATTTCTTCCCGCGCAATGCGGTCGAGTATTTCGTGAGTTACTACGATTACTACCAGCCCGAGGCCTATGTGCCGCAGCGCGACCTGTTCATCGAGAAGGACTCGTCGATCAACGAGCACATCGAGCAGATGCGGCTCTCGGCCACCAAGAGCGTGCTCGAGCGCCGCGACACCGTCATCGTGGCCTCGGTGAGCGCGATCTACGGCATCGGCAAGCCCGAAGACTATTCGCAGATGCGCTTCATGGTGCGCGTGGGCGACAAGATCGGCCAGCGCGACGTGATCTCGCAGCTGATCCGCATGCAATACAGCCGCAACGATGTGGATTTCTCGCGCGGCAGCTTTCGCGTGCGCGGCGACACCATCGACGTGTTCCCGGCCGAGCACAGCGAGCTGGCGGTGCGCATCGAGCTGTTCGACGACGAGATCGAGACCCTGAGCCTGCTCGACCCGCTCACCGGCCGCATCCGCCAGAAGGTGCCGCGCTTCACCATCTACCCCAGCAGCCACTACGTCACGCCGCGCGAGCGCGTGCTGGCGGCGGTGGAGACGATCAAGATCGAGCTGCGCGCGCGGCTCGATGAGCTGGTGAAGGCCGGCAAGCTGGTGGAAGCCCAACGTTTGGAGCAACGCACACGCTTCGATCTGGAGATGATGGTGGAGGTGGGCCACTGCAAGGGCATCGAGAACTACACGCGGCATCTCTCGGGCGCCAAGCCCGGCGAGCCGCCACCCACGCTGGTGGACTACATGCCGCGCGATGCGATCATGTTTCTGGACGAGAGCCATGTGCTCATTGGCCAATTGGGTGGCATGTACAACGGCGACCGGGCGCGCAAGACCACGCTGGTGGAGTACGGCTTTCGCCTGCCGAGTGCGCTGGACAACCGGCCGCTCAAGTTCGACGAGTTCGAGGGCAAGATGCGCCAGGCCGTGTTCGTCTCGGCCACGCCGGGGCCCTACGAGAAGCAACATGCCGGCCAGGTGGTGGAGCAGGTGGTGCGGCCCACCGGCCTGGTCGACCCGATGGTGGAGGTGCGCCCGGCCACGCACCAGGTGGACGACGTGCTGCAGGAGATCCGCGACCGCGTGGTGGTGGGCGAGCGCGTGCTGATCACCACGCTGACCAAGAAGATGGCCGAGCAGTTGACGGATTATTTGAGCGACAACGGCGTGAAGGTGCGCTACCTGCACTCGGACGTGGACACCGTGGAGCGCGTGGAGATCATCCGCGACCTGCGCCTCGGCGTGTTCGACGTGCTGGTGGGCATCAACCTGCTGCGCGAGGGGCTGGACATCCCCGAGGTGTCGCTGGTGGCCATCCTCGACGCCGACAAGGAGGGCTTCTTGCGCAGCGAGCGCAGCCTGATCCAGACCATCGGGCGCGCGGCGCGGCACATCAACGGCCGCGCCATCCTCTATGCCGACCGGCTCACCGATTCGATGCGCACGGCGATCGACGAGACCGAGCGGCGCCGCAACAAGCAGATCGCGCACAACCTCGAGCAGGGCATCACGCCACGTAGCGTGACCAAGGTGGTCCGGGAGATGATCGACGGCATGGTCAACGCGCAGGACGACAAGAGCAAGCTGCGCGGCATGGTGGAGGCGGCGGAGGTGGAGGCCATGTCCGAGAAGGACCTGGCCAAGCGCATCAAGCTGCTCGAGAAGCAGATGCTCGAGCATGCCCGCAACCTCGAGTTCGAGAAGGCGGCGCGGGTGCGCGATCAACTGGCGCAGCTGCGCGAGCAGGCCTTTGGCGCGGGTGGGCACGACAGCAATGTGCTGCCCCTGACGCGCGGCGGCTGAGCCGTCGCCACGCCGCTAGCGGCGGCGGATGCGCCAGGCCAACAGCGCCAGGCCGAGCAGCACGCCGGACAGGGTGCCGGGCTCGGGCACGGTGTTGTCCGTGCCACTGGCCAGCGCGAATTTTCGGCCGTTTTCGCCGGCCACTTCATCGGCCAGATAGGCCATGTTGGCCGGCAGCATCTGGTCAGCGGCCAGCACGCCGGCGGGCGCGCGCCGGCCGCGCTCGGACAGCACCGAGACATTGCCGCACACCTCGGGCACCATCACCGCATGGCGTCGGCCCTGGGCGTCGTTCACCTCGTACAAGGCGGCGCGCTCCTCGTGGCCGGGGCGGAAGTTCACGCGCGTGTTCAGGCAGATCGTGTGCCCGTAGGTCATGGCAAAGCCGCGCGGCGAGTAGTCACGGCCCAGGCGTTGGCTGCGGATGCCGTCGTTGTTGATCACCAGGTCGTCGCTCACCTGGCCGGCCTTGACTTTGGCGGCCACCTGCTTCACCACGTCGGGTGGCAGGCGGGCCGCGTTGAGCGCCTGCTCCACGCTGCCCTTGTAGGGGTTGCCGCCTGGGCGGCCCCAGGCGCAGTTCTGGCGCAGGCTCAGGCCGTGCTCGTCTTCGGCAGAGGCTGGGCCGGCGCCGGCCGCGCCGCCCTGGTGGCTGGCGCGCACCAGCAGCGGGTGGGTGGCCGGCAGGGCCACACCGTAGTCGCTCTCGCCCAGCGGCACCGGCTGGCCGTCGGCGCCACGCATCAGATCGTGCTGGCCGGCGCGGTGGGTCCACAAGGCGTTGCTGGCCACCACGGCGCCCAGGAAGAGCAGGGCGCCGGTCGGTGCCCAGTGCAGCAGGCGATCGCGGATGGGCGTGGCCTGGCGGCTGGTCAGGGCTTCGCGGACGGGCAGCAAGCTCGGCGCGGCCACGGGGGCGGGCGCTGGCGCAGCGGTCTTCGCCACCCACGGCACGTCGGGCGAGTGAGCGCTTCGCACCACCGGCACCATCCCTTGCCAATTGCAGGCCGCTGACAGGCAACGGAATCGCCGCTGATTGCGCAGGGCGACCGAGTCGCGCTCTTCAGGCGCGCGCGGCACTCGCATCATCGCTGCGCCACAGGCGGGGCATTGGGGATGGTCGCGGGTGCGGTGTGGTTTGTACATGGGACAGCGTCGGAGAGGTGCAAGTCGGCAGCCCGGCGCAGTGCACTCGCCTTGCCGCAGGGTCTACCGGCTTATCGGCAACAAAATGTGATGCTTGAGCGCAGATCGCGCGCCAGAGCCCTGCAATTGAAGCGACCCGCCAGTCACCCTCCCAAAGGTGTGGGGCGGCGCAGGATCGCGGGCGTACCATGGCCCGGCATATCGCACATCACATCTGCAGGAGTTGTTGCCATGGGTCTCATGTCGTTCATCAAGGAAGCCGGCGAAAAGCTGTTCCACCGCGGCGAGGCCAAGGCCGCGCAAGAGGCGGCGGCAGCCGCGCCCACTCCCGAGAACAAGGCGGCTTCCAACCAGGCCGCAGCCGATGCCATCAGCGCCTACATCGGCACCCAGGGCATCGACACCTCGGGCCTGACGCTGGCGTTTGATGGCGACACCGCCGCCGTCACCGTGGACGGCGCTGTCGCTGACCAGGCCACCAAGGAGAAGATCCTGCTGTGTTGCGGCAACGTGGCGGGTGTGCAGGCGGTGAACGACATGATCACCGTCACCGAGCCGGCGGACGAGTCGCAGTGGCACACCGTGGTCTCGGGCGACAACCTGTCCAAGATCGCCAAGGCCTACTATGGCGACGCCAACAAGTACCCGGTGATCTTCGAGGCCAACAAGCCCATGCTCTCGCATCCGGACAAGATCTACCCCGGCCAGATGCTGCGCATCCCGGCGATCTGAAGCTCAAAGCGCGCGGCCGCCTCACGGTGGCTGCGATGCAAGCGGCCGCCTTCGGGCGGCCGTTGGCTTTTGGGCAGCCTACTTGAGGTAGGTCTCCGCCAATCGCACCCAGTAGCTGGCGCCCGTGGGCAACACCCGGTCGTTGAAGTCGTAGCCCGGGTTGTGCACCATGCAGCCGCCCTCGCTGCCCACGCCGTTGCCGATGAAGACGTAGCAGCCCGGCACCTTCTCCAGGAAGAAGGCGAAATCCTCGCTGCCGGTGACCGGCTCCAGGTCATCGAGCACGCCGTCGGCACCGATCCAGTCGCGCAGAACGGTCTTGCAGAACTCGGTCTGCTCCGGGTGGTTGTACAGGCAGGGGTAGCGGCGCTGGTAGTCCACCTCGGCCACCGCGCCATATACCGCGGCTTGTGCGTGGGCGATCTCGGTGATGCGGCGCTCGAGCAGATCACGCACCTGGGGCTTGAAGGCGCGCACGGTGAGGCGCAACTCGGCTTCGTCGGGAATCACGTTGGCGGCTTCGCCAGCGTGGAAGGCGCCCACGGTGACGATGCCCATCTCCAGCGGCGGCACATTGCGCGAGACGATGCTCTGCAGCGCCATCACGATGCTGGATGCAGCCACCACCGGGTCCACCGCGTGCTGCGGCATCGCGCCGTGGCCGCCCTTGCCGCGCACCTTGATGAAGGCGGTATCGGAACTGGCCATCGCGAAGCCCGGCACGGCGGCGAACTTGCCCTCGGGCTTGCCCGGCATGTTGTGCATGCCGAACATGGCCTCGCACGGGAAGAGATCGAGAAAACCGTCGTCCAGCATCTTCTTGGCGCCGGCAAAGCCTTCTTCTGCTGGCTGGAACACCAGGTGCAGGTGGCCGTTGAAGCGGCGCGTGGCCGCCAGGTGCCGCGCCGCTGCCAAGAGCATGGCCGTGTGGCCGTCGTGGCCGCAAGCGTGCATCTTGCCGAACACCTTGCTGGCCCAGGCCTTGCCGCTGCTCTCGGCGATGGGCAGGGCGTCCATGTCGGCACGCAGGCCGATGTGGCGCTCGCTGGTGCCCGCGCGCAGCGTGCCCACCACGCCCGTGCCGCCCAGGCCGCGGTGCACCTCATAGCCCCAGCGCGCCAGGCGCTCGGCCACCAGATCGGCGGTGGCGTGCTCCTCGTAGGCCAGCTCCGGGTTCGAGTGGATCTGGTGCCGGATCTCGACCATCTCGGCTTCATGCGCGCGGATGTCGTCGAGGGCGGGCAGGGGCAGGGGAGCGTTCATCGCGAAGCCTCGGTGAATGGGTTGGACCGACACATTCTGCAGCCGCTTCGGGGGCAGCACCGATGGTGCGGACCCTTAAGCCAGCGAAGATGAGCGGCATCGCCACCACCAGCTCTTGCCATGTCCACCGCCATCAACCGCCCACCGTTTCGCGCCGATCAGGTTGGCAGCCTGCTGAGGCCGGGCTGGCTCAGCGATGCGCGCCAGCGCTGGAAGCGCGGCGAGCTCGACCTGGCTGCATTGCGCGAGACCGAGGACCGCGCCGTGCGCGAAGCCGTGCTGCGGCAGGAGGCCCTGGGCCTGCAGGCGGTGACCGATGGCGAGTTTCGACGCGATTGGTGGCACCTCGATTTCCTGGGCCAGCTTGACGGCGTGACGCTCACGCAGAACGCCGGGCAGAAGTTCCAGATCGCCGGGCAGAGCGAGCAGCCGCCGATCGCCTCGGTGACCGGCCGCGTGGGCTGCAGCCGGCCGATCATGGTGAGCGATTTCGCGTTTCTGAAGTCCGTGACCACGCGCGTGCCCAAGATGACGATCCCGTCGCCCTCGATGCTGCACCTGCGCGGCGGTCGCGCCGCGATCTCGCGCGAGGTCTATCCCGACCTGGACGCCTTCTGGGACGACGTGGCCGCTGCCTACCGGCAGGCCATCGCCCACCTGGCGGCGGCCGGCTGCCGCTACCTGCAGCTGGACGACATCACCTTCGCCTACCTGTGCGACCCCAAGATCCAGCAGAACTGCATCGCCAACGGCGACGACCCCCTGGCACTGCCGCGACGCTATGCCGAGGTGATCAATGCCGCGCTGCGCGACAAGCCGGCCGACATGGTGGTCACCATCCACACCTGCCGTGGCAACTTCAAGAGCGCGTGGGTGGCCGAGGGCGGCTACGATCCGGTGGTGGAGGCCATGTTCTCCACTCATGTCGACGGTTATTTCATGGAGTTCGATTCGGCCCGCGCGGGCGGCTTCGAGCCGCTGCGCAAGCTGCCGGCCGGCAAGAAGGTGGTGTTGGGGCTGGTGACCACCAAGCTGGGCGAGCTGGAGGGCGCAGACGATCTGAAGCGCCGCATCGACGAGGCCGCGCGCATCGTGCCACTGGCGCAGCTGTGCCTGTCGCCGCAGTGCGGCTTCTCGAGCACGCACCACGGCAATGCGCTGTCGCAGGACGATCAATGGCGCAAGCTCGAGCGCGTGGTGCAGGTGGCGCGCGAGGTGTGGGGCGAAGGCTGAGCGGCAACGCGTTTTGTCGCCAGCCCTTGGATGGGGCTTTGGGGAAAAGCCACGTGTCGATTCCTCCAGTTGACGCGGCGGGCCGCGCCCACAGAATGGGCCGCGCCTGGGTGCAGCGGTGCAGCCGCTCGCCGGGCTTCATCCCAACCCACCTGGAGTCCCTGATGCCGTTGATCCCCCCCCTGCGCCACTCGGCGCTGGCTCTTGCCGTGGCCCTGCTGGCCGCCCAGGCCCAGGCCGCCACATCGGCCGAGGCCAGTGCGCGTGCCCTGGCGCAGATCAGCGCGAATGCATCGCGCACCATGCATGCCAACGGCCACAGCTATGGTGTGCGCGATGTGGTCATCGATGCCGATGGCAGCGAGCATGTTCGCGTGGATCGGCGTTACCAGGGCCTGCGCGTGATCGGTGGCGACATGGTGCTGCACAGCGGCCGCAATGGCGCCTTCGTGTCGGCCTCGCACACCCTGATGCGCGAGCCCACGGTGAACACGCGCGCGGCCTTGGCGCCTGGACAGGCTTTGCGCGCTGCCGCAGCGGCCCATCCCACGCACGTGGGCGCCGGCGCGCCCGAACTGGTGGTCTACGCGCGCGGCGACCTTCCCACGCTGGCCTACGATGTGCGCCTGACCGGCGAGCAGGCCGACGGCACGCCCAGTGAACTGCATGTGTTCGTGGACGCCAATCTGGGCACCGTGCTCGATCAGTGGGACGATATCCACACCGGCGCGGCGGCCGGTACGGGCAAGGGCTTCTTCAGTGGCGCGGTGGCACTCACCACCAACCAGAATGGCACGCTCTTCGAGCTGAAGGACCCGTCGCGCGGCAACACCTACACCGTCAACATGGGCAACAAGACCGGTGGCAATGGCACGCTGTTCACCGACACCGACAACACCTGGGGCGACTTCACCGTGGCCAATGTGCAGACCATCGCGGTGGATGCGCAATACGGCACCGCCGTCACCTGGGACTACTACAAGAACGTGCACGGCCGCAACGGCATCGCCAACGACGGCAAGGGTGCCTACAACCGTGTGCACTACGGCCGCAGGTACAACAACGCCTTCTGGTCCGACAGCTGCTTCTGCATGACCTATGGTGGCGGCGACGGCACCAGCTACAACCCCTTCGATTCGCTGGACGTGGCCGGTCACGAGATGACCCACGGCGTCACCAGCCGTACGGCCAACCTTGCCTACTCAGGCGAGTCGGGCGGACTGAACGAGGGCACCAGCGACATCTTCGGCACGGCCGTGGAGTTCTATGCCAACAACGCCAGCGACCCGGGCGACTACCTGATCGGCGAAAAGCTGATGAAGAGCGGCACCGGCGCCTTGCGCACGATGATCAAGCCCAGCGCCGACGGCCTTTCTGCCGACTGCTGGTACTCGGGTGTGGGCTCCTTGAACGTGCACTACAGCTCGGGCGTGGCCAACCACTTCTTCTACCTGTTGGCCGAGGGCACGCTGGGCGGCAGCCCCAGCCCCACCTGCGTGGCGGGCAACACCCGCGTGGCCAGCGGCACGGGCACGGTGGCCGCCATCGGCCGTGCCAAGGCCGAGAAGATCTGGTACCGCGCGCTCACCGTCTACATGACCTCCAGCACCAACTACGCGGGCGCTCGCGCCGCAACCATCAGCGCTGCGAACGACCTCTACGGTGCCGGCTCGCCCGAGAGCACGGCGGTGGGTGCGGCCTGGACGGCGGTGGGCCGAAACTGATCACGCTGCGTCGGGTTTGACCGCCACAGGTCCGGCTTTGCCGGCCCTGCTTCATTGGCGCACGGCCTGCAGAGCGGACGGCCGCACACGCACGGTGACGGCGGTGCTGGCCAGTAGCACCTCGCCGTCCGCCGCCAGAGGCAAGGGCGCCGTGCTGCGGATCTGCATTTCGCGAAAAGGATCACATCGAACTTTGGGATGCCACAAGTGCGTGCCGGTGCTGAGCAAGGGCATCATGGCCAGTGCCCCGGCGCGGCCGAAGCGGCCAGCCAGCAGCAGGCGCAGCTGGCCGTCGTCGACGCGGGCCATGGGCGTCACCGGCATGCCGCTGCCATAGCTGGGCGTGTTCAACGACGAGGCGAACAGCGCTGGGCCTTCGTGCACAGGCTTGCCGTCGAGCTGCACGCTGAGCGACTGCGAGCGCAGCGCCGCGATCTCGACGAGCGTAGCCCACAGGTAGCGCGGCATGCCGCGCAGCCAGCCCGGCGCGTGCAAGGCGCGCGCGGCCACGGCCGCGTCGAAGCCGGCGCACAGGCTGGACAAGAATGGTGTGCACTGGCCGTCGTGCTCGGCTTCGCCCACGTCGGTGGGTCGCGCGGCTGCGCTCAATGCGATCGTTAGCGCTTCGCGCCAGGCCAGGCGGTGCACGCCGAAGGCCCGCGCGGTGTCGTTGCCCGTGCCACAGGGCAGCAGGGCCAGCTCGTGCCCTTGCGCCAGCAGCACGGGCAGCAGGCGCTGCAGGGTGCCGTCGCCACCGGCCACCACCACGCGAGCGCCGCGCGGCTGCGCCATCAGCTCGGCATGCGCCTGGGCCACGCTGGGCGCCACCGCCAGGCGGGCGGCTGAGCCGGCCAGGGCCTGCTCGAGCGGCGCCACCAGGCGCGCCGCGCGGCCACCCGCCGCGTGCGGGTTCAGCAGCACCAGCGTGGGCGGGCGGTCGGCGGGCGGCATGCCGCTGGCGCGCAGCTCAGGCGCTGGCGGCATCGAGCTCAGCGATGTCGGCCGCGCCGAGGGCCAGCCGCACGGCGCCGAGCAACTCGTTCAACTGAGTGAGCGAGGTGGCGCTGGCAATGGGGGCAGTGATCGCGGGCCGCCGCATCTGCCAGGCCAGCGCCACCTGGGCCGGCGTGGCGCGGTGCTGCGCCGCCACCGCATCCAGCGCGGCCAGGATGCGCCAGCCGCGCTCGTTGTAGTAGGCCGCCTTCACCCCGGCGCCGCGCGGGCTCTTCACCACGTCGGCCTCGCTGCGGTACTTTCCGGTGAGAAACCCGCGGGCCAGGCCGTAGAAATTGATCACACCCACGTCTTGCGCCACGCACAGAGGCTGCAGTTCGGCCTCATAGGGCGCGCGGTCGCACAGGTTGTACAGGGGTTGCAGGCTTTCGTAACGCGGCAGGCCCAGCCGCGCGCTCACGGCCAACGCTTCAGACAACCGGGCCGCTGAATGGTTGCTGGCGCCAATGGCTCGCACCTTTCCTTCACGGATCAGGCCGGCAAAGGCATCCAGCGTTTCCTCCAGCGGCGTGCCGCTGTCGTCGTCGTGCGATTGGTACAGATCGATGTGGTCGGTCTGCAGGCGGCGCAGCGAGGCCTCCACCGCCTGCCGGATGTAGGCGCGCGACAGGCCCACCTTGCCGTCGCCCATGTCCTTGCCCACTTTGGTCGCCAACACCACCTTGTGCCGCTTGCCGCTGGCCTTGAGCCACTGGCCGATCACGGTCTCTGATTCACCGCCCGCATGTCCGGGCACCCAGCGCGAATACACGTCGGCCGTGTCGACGAGGTTCAGGCCGGCGTCGACAAACGCGTCCAGCAGCGCGAAAGACGTGGCCGTGTCGGCCGTCCAGCCAAAGACGTTGCCGCCGAAGGCCAGTGGCGCGACGTTCAGGCCGGAGCGGCCCAGGGGACGAAGTTGCATCGCAGGCTCCACAAAGCAAAACGCCCGGCACGGTGCCGGGCGCCTTGGGCAGCGATGCTAATGCAGCGAGGCCGGATCGGCCGCGCGCACCAGCGCGACGGCAGTTCAGCAGCGCTCGAAGATCGCGGCGATGCCCTGGCCACCGCCGATGCACATCGTCACCAGCGCATAACGGCCGCCGGTGCGCTGCAGCTCGTAGATGGCCTTGGTGGTGATGATGGCGCCGGTGGCGCCGATCGGGTGGCCCAGCGAAATGCCCGAGCCGTTGACGTTGACCTTGGCCGGATCCAGGCCCAGCTCTTTGCTCACGGCGCAGGCCTGCGCGGCGAAGGCCTCGTTGGCCTCGATCACGTCCAGGTCCTTCACCGACAGGCCGGTGCGCTCCAGCACCTTGCGCGTGGCCGACACCGGGCCGATGCCCATGATGGTGGGCTCGACGCCGGTGTGCGCATAGCCCACCAGGCGTGCCAGGGGCTTGAGACCCTGCGCCTTGACGGCGTCGCCGCTGGCCAGGATCACGGCGCCGGCGCCGTCGTTCACGCCCGAGGCATTGCCGGCCGTCACCGCGCCGTCCTTCTTGAAGGCCGGGCGCATCTTGCTCAGCGACTCGACCGTGGTCTCAGGCTTCACGTGCTCGTCGGTGTCGAAGGCCACCTCGCCCTTGCGGGTCTTGATCATCACCGGGACGATCTGCTCCTTGAAGCGGCCGGCGGCGATGGCAGCCGTGGCGCGGCGGTGGCTCTCGGCCGCCGTCTCGTCCATCTGCTGGCGGCTGATGCCGAACTGCTCGCCCACGTTCTCGGCGGTGATGCCCATGTGGATCTTGTGGAAGGGGTCGTGCAGTGCGCCGACCATCAGGTCGAGCATCTGCGTGTCGCCCATGCGCGCGCCGAAGCGGGCTGCGGGCATGAGGTAGGCGCCGCGCGACATGGACTCGGCGCCGCCGCCCACGGCCACATCGCAATCGCCCAGCATGATGGCTTGCGAGGACAGCAGGATGGCCTGCAGGCCCGAGCCGCAGAGGCGGTTGACGTTGAAGGCCGAGGCCTCCTTGGGGATGCCGGCGTTGACTGCAGCCACGCGGCTCAGGTACACATCGCGCGGCTCGGTGGTGATCACCGTGCCCATGGTGACGTGGCCCACGCTGGCCACGGCGACGCCCGAGCGATCGAGCGCGGTCTTCACGGCCAGGGTGGCCAGCTCGATGGGCGGGGTGTCCTTCAGCATGCCGCCGAAAGTGCCGATTGCGGTGCGGGCTGCGCCCACGACAAAGACGTCACGTGCCATGATTTGCTCCTCTGTGAATGATGATCCGGGCGAATTATGGGCGCGTGCGCATGTCGCCAGCCTGACACCGCCACCGTCACGTCCGCGACCTTGGGCTTGCCTGCGCGGTGGTGCAATGCGCAAACTTTTTCTACACCTTCCTCCGGAGAAACACCATGTTTGCTGAACCGTCCGCCAGAACCCGCGATCTGCTGGATCGCATGCATGCGTTCTTCGAGCGCCATGTCTACCCCAACGAAGCGCGCTACCACGAGGAGCGCCACGCCCAGCTCAAGGCGGGCAAGGAGTGGGCGCGCTCGGCCTTGGTGGAGGAGCTCAAGCCCATCGCCCGCGCCGCCGGCCTGTGGAACATGTTCCTGCCGCACAGCGCGCACGCGCCCACCGGCCTGAGCAACCTCGACTACGCCCCGCTGTGCGAGGTGATGGGTCGGGTGAGCTGGTCCGGTGAGTTGTTCAACTGCTCGGCGCCCGACACCGGCAACATGGAGACCATCGAGCGCTACGGCACCGACGAGCACAAGGCGCGCTGGCTGGTGCCGCTGCTGGCCGGCGAGATCCGCTCGGCCTTCCTGATGACCGAGCCGGCCGTGGCCTCGTCCGACGCCACCAACATCCAGTGCTCGATCAAGCGCGACGGCGATCATTACGTGATCAACGGCCGCAAGTGGTTCTCGTCGGGCGCCGGTGCCGACAACTGCGCCATCTTCATCGTGATGGGCAAGACCGACCCGGACGCGCCGCGCCACGCGCAGCAATCGATGATCCTGGTGCCGCGCGACACGGCCGGGGTCACCGTGGTGCGCCACCTCACCGTGTTCGGCTACAGCCACGCGCCGCACGGCCACATGGAGGTGGCGCTCGAGAACGTGCGTGTGCCGGTGGGCAACATCCTGCTCGGCGAGGGCCGTGGCTTCGAGATCGCGCAAGGCCGCCTTGGCCCGGGCCGCATCCACCACTGCATGCGCTCCATCGGCGCAGCCGAGCGTGCGCTCGAGATGATGTGCGATCGCCTGCAGACACGCACCGCGTTCGGCAAGGAGCTCTCTGCGCAGAGCATCTGGGCCGAGCGCATCGCCGAATCGCGCTGCATGATCGATCAGGCCCGCCTGCTCACCCTGAACGCCGCGCACAAGATGGACGTGGCCGGCAACAAGGCCGCCGCCGCCGAGATCGCGATGATCAAGGTGGTGGCGCCCAACATGAGCTGCAAGGTGGTGGACTGGGCCATCCAGGCGCATGGCGCTGCAGGCATCAGCCAGGATTTCTGGCTGGCCGAGGCCTATGCCCACGAGCGCACCGTGCGCATCGTCGACGGCCCCGATGAAGTGCACCGCAATGCCATCGCCAAGCTCGAGCTGGCAAAACGCACCGCAGTGCGCAAGGCCAAGCAAGGCTGATCACCGGCCGCATCGGCGGCCTCAAACCCCACGGGCCTGACTTCGTTCAGGCCCGTGCCACTTTCAGGCCCGACAATCGCGGCGCCGCCGCCTGGTGGCGCACTGGCCGCCCTGCGCGGCAGCTCAAGACATGCTCGATCGCCTCTTTGGTGGCCGCGGCCGCATCCTGTGGGTGCTGCTGCTGGCGTTTGTGGTGTTCAACGCGCTCGTGCGCCTGGGCCTGGCCCTGTTCAATGCCTACGGGGCCGAGGCGGGCACGCTCAACCCGCTGCGGCTGGGGCCGGCGCTGGCCATTGGCCTGCTGTTCGACATCGGCGTGGCCACGTTCTTTCTCGCGCCCATCGGCGTGCTGGTGCTGGCCTGGCGCCGAGGCAGCGGCCTGTGGCTGAAGCGCGTGTTGCTGGCGCTGCTGCTGCCCTTGGCGGTGTTGATGGTGTTCGTCGGCTTTGCCGAGTTCACCTTCTGGAACGAGTTCGCCTCGCGCTTCAACTTCATCGCGGTGGACTACCTCATCTACACCAACGAGGTGGTGGGCAACATCCGCGAGAGCTACAACCTGCCGGCGCTGCTGGGTGGCGTGGCCGCGCTGGCGCTGCTGATCTGGTGGATGGTCAAGCGTGCCTTGCAGCCGCATTGGGCCAGCGTGCCAGGGCAGGGCGCGGGCTTGACAAGGCTGGGCGCGATGGCGTTGTTGGTGGCGCTGCCCGTGCTGGCCGTGCTGGGCCTGGACGCGCGCTACAAGGAGTTCTCGTCCGACGCGCAGGCCAATGAGCTGGCCGGCAACGGCTACTACGATTTCTGGCACGCCTTCTGGACCAACGCGATCGACTACGGCCGCTTCTACAAGACCCTGCCGCGCGAGCAGGCACTGCGCATCCTGGCGCGTGAGATCCCCGACGGCGCGGGCGCGGGTCAAACGCCGCGCTCGCCCGAGCGGCCCTTTGATCGCCGCATCGCCAACCCCGGCCCGGCCAAGCGGCTGAACGTGGTGATGATCTCGGTGGAAAGCTTCAGCGCCGAGTTCATGACCGCCTTCGGCAACAGGCAAGGCCTGACGCCGCGGCTCGACAAGCTGGCAGAGCAGGGCCTGCTCTTTACCCGCCTGTATGCCACTGGTACGCGCACCGTGCGCGGCCTCGAGGCGCTGAGCCTGTCCGTGCCGCCCACGCCCGGCCACTCGATCGTCAAGCGCCCGAACAACGACAGCCTCTACACGGTGGGCGAGGTGTTCAAGGAGCAAGGCTACGAGCCGCTCTACCTCTACGGCGGCTACGGCTACTTCGACAACATGAACGCCTTCTACTCGGGCAATGGCTACACGGTGATCGACCGCACCGCGCTGGCCAAGGGAGACATTCACTTCGAGAACATCTGGGGCGTGGCCGACGAGGACCTGTTCACGCTCTCGCTGCGCGAACTCGACAAACGCCAGGCGGCCGGCAAGCCGTTCTACGCGCACATCATGACCACCAGCAACCACCGGCCCTTCACCTACCCGGCTGGGCGCATCGACATCCCCAGCAAGAGCGGCCGCGAGGGCGGTGTGAAGTACACCGACTACGCCATCGGCGATTTCATCGATCGCGCACGCACCAGGCCCTGGTTCGCCAACACGCTGTTCGTCATCGTGGCCGACCACACGCACAAGGGCCGCGGCAAGCAGGAGCTGCCGATCGAGAACTACCACATCCCCATGATCATCTACTCGCCGGCGCACGTGCAGCCGGGCCGGGTGGACAGCATCGCCTCGCAGATCGACGTGTCGCCCACCGTGCTGGGCCTGCTGGGCATGAGCTACGGCAGCCACTTCTTTGGCCAGGACATCCTGCGCGAGGGCGCCAGCCACCAGCGCGCGCTGATGGCCAACTACCAGACCGTAGGCTACTACGAGCGCGGCCGCATCGTGGAGCTCAAGCCCAACGCCCGCGTGCGCGTGGTGGACGCCACCAGCGGCAAGCCCGTGCCCGACGACGAGCTCTCAAAGGCGCTCACCGAGGAGGCCATCGCCTACTACCAGATCGCCAGCGAGGCCTTCAAGCGCGGCGAGCTGAAGAAGCCCGTGGCGCCGCGCCCTTGACGGCAGAAATCAGCGCAGTTCGAACTCGACCGCGTTGCATGCCAGCGGCTGTGGCTGGTGGGCCTGGCGAGGCCTTGACCGGCCGTCTGCGGCGCGCAGCACATCGTGCAACTGCAGCCTGGGCAGCACGCGGTAGTGCCCTGGGGCACTGAGATCGAAAGCCAGCGCCAGGTCCACCCGCGCATGGCGCTGGCGGTGCGCAGCGATGGCCACGTAGTCGCTGGCCTCGGGCTCGCCGCGCTTGAGGCTGGCACCTTGATAGGGCAGTGCCTGCCCATCGCGTGTGACATCGACAAACGGCGCGAACCACCCTGGCTCGAAGGGTGTACCCCAATCCAGCAGGCGCACGGCGGATGGCCCGCTGTTGCGTATGCTGAAGTGCAGCATCAAGGGCGCGCCCGCCTTCGCCAAGCGCGGTGCATCGAGCCGACACAACAGCGCGGCGCTCACGGGCAGCACCGCGATGCCGAGGGCCAGGCCCGTGGCCCGCGCCAACAGCCGGCCCCAGCGTGCACGGGCGGGTGGCACGGCATCAGGCTTCAAGGCTGGGCCGGGGTGTTCTCGGCAAAATATTCATGGCTGTCGGCATTGTCCAGCGCATTGGTCGGGTTGGAGAGTGCCAGTGCCTTGGCGGCGGCCTGCCCATAGGCCCAATCGTCGGTGCCGGCCACCACGTTGAAGTGCGACATCTCGTGGATCAGGGTGCCCGCCTTCGAATCGGTGCCGGTCATCGGCGCGGCCCAGAAGGCGCCGCAGACGTAGATCACGTAGGGCTTGGTCGGGTAGACGTAGGCGTAGATGTTGCTCTTGCGGCACTTGCAATCCACCGTGATGGGCTTGGTGGTGAAGGCGTCCACCTCGGCATTGAAGTGCGCCTTGGCCGTGTTCCAGCCTTTATGTTGAATTCGGGGTGTCAACATGCGAACCATCTCCAGGCCAACGCCATTCATTTCTTGATGGGCACGACGCGCGGCTTGATGTTCCGGCGCAGATCGGAAAGCTCGCGTTCCCTTCGCGCGAGAAGCATGCAGCCCTCCTTCCAGGCCGCGTAGTAGTGGTCCACCAGGGCGGCCAGCTTGGTCACCTGCTCGCGCAGCGCTTCGTTCTCGCCGCGCACTTGGGCAACTTCACGCCTGGCGGGAGCGTGCTGGCCACCGTTCCGCAATCGAGCCCGTTGCAATGCAAGCAGCACGTCGGGGTGATACCGATAGAGCGCGTTGCGCGAAACATCGGCAAGCTCACACAGCGTGGTCGCGGTCAGCGCCGTGGGCGCGGTCTCCGAGGCCTGCAGCCGGATCATCTCCGCCAGGGCATCGCGAAGCCGGTCGGCTACCGGCGCGGATGTCGCTGAATGGCGGTGCGTCTCAGTGGTCTTCTTGCCGCTCATCGCCGCTCCTCTTGGCCTGGGCATCGATGGCGCGAAGCAGCGACTGTGCCTCGTTGAGCCGGTCCCGAACAATGCGCAAAGTCTGCATCGGCAACGCGGGCTCGTTGAGCAGCGCTTCGCTCCGCTTGACCTGTTCGACCCAGTAGGGCCGATGCTGCACCGACACGGAAAAGTTCTTGCAACGCGCGCAGGTCGATGGCTCCCGACGCTCAGGATTCGGTCCGGCTGCGTTGCCCAGGCAGGCACTGTGTTCTTCCCGGTAGACGCAGAAGCCCCAGTCGCACACGCCCAGCACCAGGCCGGCGTCCACCAGCATGTGCGCATAGCTCTTGATGTCCTGCTTGAGCCGTGCGCCCCTGAAACGCGGCCGCCTGGCGATGATCTCGGCGCCGGCTCGACCGCCCAGGCCGGGCGCTGCAAGCATGTGTTCCCACGCAGCCACCGATTGCTCGAGGATGGCCGCATCGATCTCGCTGTTCAGCCGGTAGTCATTGCCGGCATAGCAAAGATCGGTGACGGTGCGGTCTCGGTGCCCCAGGTGCTGGGCCAGCGCGAACAGCGCTGTTCTGTCGCGCAAGGCCACAAAGCGCGCGAAGGTCTTGCGCCCCTGGTGGGAGGTCAGCCGCCACGGCTTGCCTTCGTGCTGCGGCAGGCCAAGCCAGTCAGAGAAGCGTGCCAACAGATTGTTGATGCGCCCGATCGACGGCAGCTCAAGAGGCCCGGTGAAATCGAACCGCCACTCTGACACGCCCACCTCGCGCCGACGCAGCCAGAGGTCCTGGCGCGCACTGCGCGTGCGGTGCGCCACGGACAACAGCTCCAGCACCGCGACGGCCTTCACGGCCACCGGCGGCGCGACCCACTCGTGCCGTCGGCCGTGATATTGGGCTTCGCCCTTGAAGATGGTGCCGACGATCGAGCTGTCCGTGTCGTCACTGCTGCCCGAGTCGCCGGTGCGGCCCTGCACGCAGCCCACACGCAAGTGCAGGATCTCGCTCACCCGCGCGCCCACCAGGTAGGCGATGACGACGAAGCAGGCGGCGTAGAGCATGTCGACGCGCTGCATGAGATCGTTGGTCGAGACGATCGCCGGCATGTCGCCGCCGGGATGGCAGTGCTCCCATTCCTGCAGCGCATGCGCTGCTGCCTCCGTCCACAGGTACTTGCTGGCGCCTTCTTGCTGGGCCTGCGCGATGGCCTGGGCAAACACCTCTCTGGCCTGCAGAACCTGCGACGCCCGCTCGACACTCTTGATGGCCCCCTGGATCAGCGCGGTAGCCACATGCTCGGGCGTGTATGGCATTCGAGGGATGTCGCCATCGCGGACCTTGGCGGCAGCCCCAAGGCTCTGCCCGGGAAATGGATCGACCCGCAGCGCGTCTTCGAGGTCGTCGCGGAACCGGTAGAGGTAGATCAACAGGTAGAGATACTTCTGAACGGTTGTCGCCGACAGCGTCGGGCGAGCCACACCAGGCCGGCTGGCAACCGTGCGCTGGAATTGCAGCACCGCCGTGGCATCCAGGTCCGAGAAACGGACCACCCCTTCGCGGTCCATCCACCGGACCAGTTCGCGCAGGTAGGTGAAATAGCACCTCACCGTGGTGGCCCGTTGCGACAGCCCGGCGCTCAGGGACCGCGTCCGGATCATCGCAATGAGTTGCTTGGACGATTCCAGCAGCGGCGCGTACCGCGGGGCGCCGAACCGCTCGCCGCTGGGCAATGTGAAGTCCCAGCCCAGCTTGATGGTGTCGGCCTCTTCGAGCGTGCTGCTCGGCTTGAGGTCCCAGATGTGGTCCTGCCAGCGGCAGCCGCTGCGCAGGAACCAGGCACGATCGACCGGCGCCGCGACTTCTCGTGTGGCCGTGTCGGGTCGGTGATCCAGGCCAGCCGTCATCGCAGCTCCGGCAGCGGTGGGAGTTGGGTGAGGAGCGACTCAGCCGCAGCGACCTCGCGCGCGGCAAAGCGCGACAAGATGTCCTCTTCCAAGATGTGCAACTGCGGCGCGTAGACGGCACGCCAGCGAGCCGGATGCAGCGTCGTGGCCGCCGCGCGCAGGTGGTCGCGGGCCTGCAGCAGGCGGGCCACGACGGCGGGCTCCGGCGTGATGATGGCGTTGGGACAGGTGAAGCAGCCCATGAAGTTCATGCACAGCTCGCCGCTGCGGGTGCCAGGGGCTGTTCCAGCCAGCGGGTCCTGGCAGCCGAAGCCGAACAGCGAAACCGTCTGCGCCGGCTGCCATGCAACCGATGCCGGTGGGGTGACCACGAGCTCGGCGGCGCTGTCGGGCACCGGATGCTGACCGAAGTGGCCGACGAAGGCGGTCTGCAGGGCCGCCACGCGGGTGCGGTTCTGGGCCTGCACCTCGGGAGCTTCAACATAGCGCACGGTGGTGCTGATGCTGACGTGGTTCGCCACGGTCCTGACCTGGCGCAGGTCGCCGGACGTGCGATAGAAGGCCGACAAGACACTGGGGCGGATCGAGGCCAGGGAGAAGGCCGGCAGCGCGTGTTGTGCGCAGAAGGCCTTGACCGCGCGCTTGGTGATTGACGCAGACAGCGCCGTGACGGCGCGATGACCCTTGGTCTTGAACAGGAACAGCCGCGCGCGCAGCGCCGGCGGCGCCAATGCCTGCAGCCGCTCGTTCCACTCCAGGAGTTCACGCACCAAGGTAGGCGGCTCGAACTCAGCGGCGATGCTGAAAGTGCGCCGCTGCATGTGCGGCGTTCGGCCCTTGCGCCAGACGAGGGTCTGTCGGTCATCAAGCAGCGGCAGCAGTTGCAGGCAGTCGCGCTGTAGGTTGACGATTGGCTCGGGATTGCCTGCCGTGTGGATCAGGATCGTCAGGAAGTACGGCAGCAAGGACTCGGAGCGCGGGTACAGGCAAGGCTCGACCTCGCGCATGCCGCCAAAGCGGGTCAAGGCCTCGTAGAACCTGTGCTGCCCCGGCTGCAAACGCTCCAGGACCGTGGGAACGATGCCGTCGCAATGGCGGTCGATGTGCCGCAGCAGGCCACCCAGGGTGTCGAGGCCACCGTCGGCCAGCGCAAGGGCGGCCTGTGCGGAGTCACGCATCGCACGAAGCTGGGTGATGTCTTGCTCGCAGGCCTCGAGGATCGATCGCAGGTGCTGCGCGGTGATCTTGGCGTGCGGCTGGTTGTCGCGATCCCGCCATGGGAAGGGGCTAAAGGGGTAGTCGATTCCGGAGGTGACTCCAGGACGGCAACGCGCCAGCCACTGCAGTAACCGGCGCAGGCAGGTGTAGGGCGCCGACTGGCGCGCCTTGCTCCATGGCTTCCCGTCGCGGTTGCACTGGGCATTGAGCCATTCGATGTACCGCACCAGCATCACGCGGTTCACGTCGGCCAGGCTCTTGACGGCGCCTGCGTCGCGCAAGAAGCGATCGAAGGTGTTGACGTGGAACCAGTGGGCCTTGATAGTGTCAGCGGACTGAATGCCGTAGTGGCTCCAGAACGCTTCGGCCAACGCCAGCCGAACGTCCTGCGGCATGTGCAGTGCGGTGAAGTCGACCGAGGTCTTGCGCACCATGCGCGGCGCGTCCGGACGCGTTGACGGCGTGCCATCGACTGCAGCGGCCGAGACCTTGCCTGGTAGAACCCGAGCCATCCGGGTGCGACGGGAGCCCATGGTCATGCAGCCTCCGCCAGCAGCGTGTCCAGAACATCCTTGAGCACGCACGCGTCGACGGCGATCGCCCGCAGATAGCGGTCGGTGGTCTCGATGCGCTCGTGGCCCATCAGCACCTTGACGATGAGCAGCGGATTGATCGCCGCGCCCTCGCTGGCCAGCCGCTCAAGTCGAGCCAGCAGCATGCATGCGAAAGTAGCCCGCAGCAGATGGGTGGTTGCCTTGAACCCGCAGGCCTGGCCGGCCGAGCTGATCACGCGCTGATAGGCGTTCTTGCCGGCCGGCGAGCCACGGGCGTTGATGAACAGCGCGCTGTGCGCGGCCTCGCGGCCAAGGCGCCGGGCTCGCTGCAGCCAGGCGCGGCGGTGGCCGGAGATGTAGCCTGCGGTCTCGTCGATCAGGCTGGCCGAGGCGATCACATAGCCAGGCTTGCGACCCTTGCGCATCACGTCGATGGTGTGGTGCACGGCCGCTGCCGCGCGCCGTGCCGAGACATCCTTGGCATCGAGCCGAAGCAGTTCGCTCACACGAAGCCCGGTGTAGATCTGCCATCGCGCCATCAAGTCGTAGGGCGGCTGCAGCGCTGCAAGAAGTTCACGCGCCTGGTCCGATACGAGTGGGCGCGGCAGCGGCTCGAATTGACGCAGCACAAAGAGGCTGTGATCGGCGACGCGCGAGGTCTCGGCGCGAGCTGGTCGCTGCTGCCTGGCCAGCGCGAAGTCGGTCGATCTTCCAGCCAGCTGGGAGGACTCCAGCCACTCGGTGCGGACAGCCCATTCGTAGAAGCGCAGCACGCCCCGAACGCGGTGGTTGATGGTCGTGACTTGGTAGGGCCTGCCTGTGTGGCCGCTCGGCTGCGACACCATGCGGTTGCGGTAGGCCACCAGGTCCACCGCGTCGGCGTCATCCCAACGGATGCCGTTCTGCTCCAGCGTCTCGAACCAGTCGTCGAGGATCTCGGCGTAGGTCCTGAGCGTGTCTGCGGTGTGGGCACGTTGCACGAAGTGCTCATGCAAGAAGGCCACCGCCGGTTCGAGGATCTGCAAGTCCGCCGTGAAGAGCAGCGGGAAGCCCGCGGGCCTTGGCTCGCGCAACGCGATGGCGTGCGCCTGCGCCGCAATCGGCCGCAGACGCTCGATGACCTCGGTAGGGTCGGGCAGCTGGGCCTTACGGATGATCTGGACCATGCTGACCCCCCTCGCCCATCAGGTGCTTGACCGCGTCCACAAACGACAGGCCAAGAACGTACATCGCCAGATCGATGGCGCCGCCACCGCCACGGTGTGTTCGCGTGTCGTACCACTTGGGCCCGGTGGTGAGAAGTTCGAACTCGCCGCGCGTTGTCGATGCATGCCAACGGTGGCTGTGATCGGCCTTGAGCGGCACGTAGGTCGGGTCGGCCTTGACGTGGATCGCCAGCAGCGCCAACGCGTCGCCGGCCGCCATCTCACGCAGCCGTGTCAACGTCGCCACGTCGAA